>Ga0210033_1000843_pt1 | contig 29171 bp, 22 predicted proteins | sample CryGeymeta201501_FD_185465 | JGI IMG/M metagenome (GOLD analysis project Ga0210033, IMG submission 185465) | Groundwater microbial communities from Crystal Geyser aquifers in Utah, USA - Crystal Geyser metaG 2015-01 (SPAdes) (version 2) | ecosystem: Environmental > Aquatic > Deep subsurface >... | reverse complement strand
GTCTTGAGGTCACAATACTGCACTGGTTTCTTGATCAATTCAAATGCTACGGGAATATCCGTGTCATTGACGTGATATAGACAGTTCAGCAGATTGAACCCTTGCACTGCTCGGCCTTTTGTATGATAGTGTCCATAAATCTTTTGAGGTGAGTTCTTCTGCCGACAGAAAACGTGTGATTTGGTCATGAGTAACCTGCCCTTCAACCATCCGTGAAAGACCTGTTGCTGTTGCATAGCCAAATGTGCTGAGCAAATAATCTGTGTATAGTTCCAAGTGTTGTTTGTTCATGTACAAATTTTACTCGGATTCCGCACCTGCTGCGTAACATCAGTTATATAATTCACCCATGAGACACACAACCACGGCCACAGGCGATCAACTGTCAAACGCCCTTCATGCGTTGGGCATCAATTTCATCATGGGCGGGAAGAGCGATGATGAATCTTTGCATAAACATCCTGCGGATTTGATTGCGGCGCTGGCGCAAAGTGATGAAGCCCGCTTGCGGCTTTCGCTCATTCCCCTCTTTCTTGAACACCCTGAATACGCCGCGCGTGTCCGCTCGATTGCAAAAAAACTTGACCCGTCAGCACGGCTCACGCTTCAATGCTATTACAGCGCGGCTGTGTACTTGCAAAAAAAATATCAGGTAGTTGGCGTCACACTGCCGAATTATTTCTCCAAAGACTTAAACCTGACTCCCGTTGACGACCCCGAAGAAAACCTGCGCATGTTGGCGAAACGTCATAAGGAATTAAGTCATTCGTTTACGAATTGGCTTGGCACCTACCAACACGCTGAACAAGTCTGGAAAAAAGGGCTGGAATACCGAAAGGGATAGCTCATGGACAATGCCGAAATTCAATCTATCCTGCAAAATATGGGAGCGCGCGTCCTGCCATCCTCGCAACTGATTTTAATTGGCGGAAGCGCGCTGGCTTTACTTGGCAGTCCACGCCTGACGATTGACATTGATTTTATCGGTGACGATGTTAACCCAAACGTTTTGCATAAAACCATCATGCAGATTGCGCGGGAATTGGAAGTCCATGTTGAACCCGTTCCCCTTGACCGCTTTGTGCCATTGCCAGAAGGAAGCGCGGAACGCGTTATCCGTATCGGTCAATTTGGGAATCTCGAAATTTACGTTGCCGATCCGTACAGTATTGCCCTCAGCAAATTGGATCGCGGCTTTGATACCGACCTTGCGGACATTGTCTTTCTTGTCCAAACCAAGCGCGTTATCTTTGAAGATTTCGAGCGCATGGTTCAGGAAGCCCTGCCGTACGCGCATCAATTTGATTTTCATCCCGACACTCTCGAACATCTACAAGAGTTGAAAAACCGTTTGAGCAAGGCATGATCGACCGCTTAACCGAGACGCGTCGGGATAAATCCCTAGATCAGTACATGGAAGCCCTGTCGGGCTGGCGCGCCGAGTCAGCTTCAGCCGACTTTCACGTGCTGAGGCAGGACTTCAGCCGATTCGCTCATTTTTTGATGAGGTGGTCAACAAGTGCACCCCGGTCATCATCACACGCGGTTCGCGCCCGGCAGCAGCCTTGATTTCTTACGAAGACTACCTGCGCTTTCAGCAAATGCAGGAGAGCGAAGTGCTGGCGCGTTTTGACAAGGTCTGGAATCGTCTGGCGAAAGTGAACGCTGCCATCAGCGAAGAAGAATTGGCCGCCGATATCAAAGCGGTGCGGGGTTAGCCCATGCGCGCGGTGATTGATACGGGAGAGCTGGTCAGCGCGTTGATCCGCCGCCAGGGGACAACCGGCGATGTGCTGCGTGCCCTGCACGATGGACGTTTCACCGCGACTTACTCCACCGACATCCTGGTGGAGATTATTGACGTGCTTGGCCGCCCTAATTTTCGCCAGAAATACCAGATTGAACCAGATGACATTACCACCATTATCAATTTATTGCGCCTGCGCGGGGAAGTGGTGACGCCGAAACGCAAAATTGCCGCCTGCCGCGACCCCAAAGATGACAAATTTCTCGAAGCCGCTCTCGCCACTGAAATAGATTGCATCGTTTCGGGAGACGCCGACTTGCTGACCCTGACACCTTTTGAAAACATCCTCATCCTGCGTCCGGCAGAGTTTTTAGCGCGTTTGTAATCCCTTTCATCCTTCGTCCTTGGGCCTTCATCTTTTCCCATGCCCCTCACCCGCCTTGCTGACGTCATCACCCGCGCTGCCAACCCGCTCGCCGCAGGGATTGTGCGTCTGGCACAGGAGTCTTTGCAAGATACTGCTGGCGAACCGGCCCCAAATGCTGCATAATAAGGGCAAGAGAAACCAAAACTGAGGATGTCGCCATGTGCTTGAAACCGCAAATGCCGCGTGTCATGCCTGTTGAGATGCAATATTTGGGGGCTACCCTCTTGGCTCCTGATAATCCATACCGTTTGGTGGGGGAGCAATGGTATGTTTGCTGACTTGTACCCGGCCGAAGGGCAACCGGCCTTGTCGCCGGTAGATTATGCCGGGTTCAACTTCAGCGTGTTGAGCGAGTATCGGGCGCGCTTAGTGACGCACAAAGCGGAAGCGCGGGTGTTTGAAGCCGTGGCGGAACAGCTCAAAGAGCTGGGGATGATTAAGCTGCGCGGGCGGCAGCGGACGGATAGTTTGGCGGTGTTGACGCGGGTGCGGACGTTGAACCGCATCGAATTGACGGTCGAGACGTTACGTCTGTCGGTGGTGGCGTTGCTGGCGGCGGAACCAGAATGGACGCGGGCTGTGAGCGGTGCAACCTTGGCGGCAAGCCAGACTTGCGGCGAAGACCTGATTGGCCCGGCGCCAGCCGCACACTCGCCGCAGTCGCGCCTGGTAGATGGAATCACACTCAACCAGTTTGAGATGAATCTGGAACAGGGTACGGCACAATGCCTGGGCAACCAGCAGACAATCGGTCAGCTTTCCGCTGATGGGAGTTGGCACTTCAAGTTTGCGGCAGAAGTGTGCGCCAGGTGCCCGCTGCGGGCGCGTTGCTGCAGCGGGCAAGGCGGGCGCTCCCTGACCCTGGGGGCGCATTATGCCGAACTCGAGATTGCTCACCTGCGGCAACAGACGGAAGACTTCAAAGAAGAGTATCGTCTGCACCGGGGCGGGGTCGAAGGGTGTTTGTCGGTTTTGGTGCGCGGGCGGGAGTGCGCGTCAACATCCGCCGGGTGGCACGTTGGATGGCCGAAATTCGCCCGCAGCAGTGGCATACCGACTTCGGACGGGCAGAAGCAGGGTAAACCACCGCCCAATCAACCAAGAACAACCGTCAACCAAATCTTTTCCCGCCTGAAATTGGGTTACAAACCCGAAAAACGAATGAAAAAGGTCACTCTGGTAGGCTTATCACCGCCCCGTCACAAGTTCGCCAACAGTATCTTGGGAACAACGCTTTGGCTAGTTTTCTCGCCTGCTGAATGAGATCCACTTCCAGCGGCAGGCTGAATTGCTCGCTTACCCGCATGGTCAGTGCCTGCGCCGCCTGGCGCGCTTCCAGCGGAGAGGCGGCATCCAGCAGTAGCTTTTGCAACAAGTCATAGGCGCTGGGGATTGGCGACTGATGGTAATACTGCCGCAGAACAATCCCGGCGGCGCGCCGGGCGCAAACACGCGCCTGACCCTCGTTGCCACACGCACGCGCGGACTGCGCTGATTCAATTTCTTGCTCAAAAGATGAATGCCAAGTCATGCGCAAATTATACTTGCGAGTCAAAGGAAAAGCCCCATGCCAACGCTCAGCGCCATTTTAGATGAATTGACCGTTCCGGGAGAATTATGCGAATCCGTTTCGCCGGGCGTGCTACGCTGTCTGGCTTGTGCGCATCGCTGCGTGCTTGCGCCTGGCAAACGCGGCGCTTGCCGGGTGCGATTTAACCACGCCGGTGAGTTGCGCGTTCCCTGGGGCTATGTCGCCGCCTTGCAGGCCGACCCGGTCGAGAAAAAACCGTTCTGGCACGTTTTGCCCGGCGCAACGGCGCTGACTTTTGGCATGTTGGGCTGTGATTTACACTGCGCCTACTGTCAGAACTGGCTGACGTCGCAGGCACTGCGCGACCCGGCCTGTGACGTGGCCGGAAATCTCATCCGCCGCGTGACGCCCGAGGAACTGGTCAAAAGCGCGCGGCGCGTGGGCGCGCGGCTGATGGTGGCTTCGTACAACGAGCCACTCATCACCGCCGAATGGGCGGCGGCAATTTTTCAGCAGGCCAAAAGCGCCGGGCTGAAGTGCGGCATGGTCTCCAACGGTCACGCCACGCCCGAAGCCCTGCGCTTTTTGCGCCCCTGGCTGGATGCCTACAAGGTGGATTTAAAATCCATGCGCCAGGAAACCTACCGGCAGTTGGGCGGCTCGCTCAAAAATGTACTGGCCGCCATCGAAACGGCGCTGACGCTCGGTTTGTGGGTTGAGGTGGTGACGCTCGTAGTCCCCGGCCTGAACGACAGCAACGAAGAACTCTGGCAGGCGGCGCGTTTTTTGCGCGGGCTTTCGGCGAATATTCCCTGGCATGTGACCGCCTTCCACCCGGATTACACGCTCACCGACCGCGGCGCGACCCCGGCAGAGACACTCATCCGCGCCGCGGAGATTGGGCGCGAGGCCGGGCTGAATTTCGTCTACGCTGGAAACCTGCCAGGGCAAGTCGGCGAATACGAAGAGACGCGCTGTCCGGCCTGCGGGTGTTCCCTGATTAAGCGGCGTCACTTCACCGTAACGGAAAATCGCCTGGGCGCGGGCGGAATTTGTCCGCAGTGTCAGACAAAATTGCCCGGCGTTTGGTCGTAACTGCCATAAAGAATCTAAAAAGATGTCGGTTACGGAGAACGCCGCCGGGGGTTTTACTGTATAATCAAAAGGCGTGTTCTGCGCAAAGGAAGCGCAAACCTTCCTTTTTTACTCACAACTCTCTATAGGAGGAGAAACGTGAAGAAAAACCTGTTTTCCCTGCTTTCCGCTTTGGTGCTGGTCAGCTTGATGTTGGCCGCTTGCGGCCCAGCAGTGACGGCGACTGAAGCGCCTGCCGCTGCCACCGAAGCGCCTGCCGCTGCCACCGAAGCGCCTGCCGCTGCCACCGAAGCGCCGACGGCTGAACCCACAGCGATCCCCGATGTACCCGTCGCAACTTTTGACGGTACGACCTTGTCTGTCCCAGAGTGCGGCAATGGCTACACCGGTTTGATCAAGTCTGTCGCTGCGACGGATGCATCTACCGTGACCTTCACGCTGTGCCGCCCCGATCCTGCCTTCCTTTCGAAGATTGCTTTCAGCCCGTTCGCAATCTACTCTTCGGATTGGTTGGATTCCACGTATGCCAATGGCACGCGCAACAGCGAAGGCCTTGAGAAACCCGTTGGCACTGGCCCGTATATGGTCAGTGAATGGAAACGCGGCGAGAGCGTCACTTTCGTAAAGAACCCCACCTTCTGGGGCGAACCCGCCAAGGCTGACACGCTGGTTTTCCGCTGGTCATCCGAATCTGCGGCGCGCCTGCTCGAACTGCAGTCTGGCACCGTGGATGGCATTGACAACATCGGCCCGGATGATTTCGCCATTGTCCAGGCTGATTCCAATCTTCAGATCGCGATCCGCCCTGCGTTGAACATCTTCTACGTGGGCATGACCAATACCTTCAAGCCGTTCGACAACGTGAAAGTGCGCCAGGCCATTGCCATGGGCATTGACCGCCAGCGCATCGTGGATACCTTCTACCCGGCTGGCTCCGAAGTTGCGACTCACTTCACCCCGTGCGCCATTCCGAATGGCTGTGTTGGCGACAAATGGTATGACTTCGATGCCACGGCTGCCAAGGCCCTGCTGGCTGAGGCTGGTTTCCCGGATGGTTTCAAAACCAAGTTGTTCTACCGCGACGTTGTCCGTGGCTACCTGCCGCAGGTCGGCAACGTGGCACAGGACATCCAGGCGCAGTTGAAGGCCAACCTGAACATTGACGCCGAAATCGTCGTCATGGAATCCGGCGCCTTCATCGAAGAGTCCGGCGCTGGTCGCTTGGACGGTCTGTACCTGCTGGGTTGGGGCGCGGACTACCCGCACATCACCAACTTCCTGGACTATCACTTCGGTGAGGCCAATGGACAGTTCGGCACAACCTTCCCCGAGATTTACAACAATCTGGTGGAAGGCGCCCAAATCGCCGACCCGGCCGCCGCTGAACCCATCTATGTGGAAGCCAACAACAAGATCCGCGAACTGGTTCCGATGATCCCGATTGCTCACGGCGGTTCTGCTACAGCCTACCGCGCAGATGTGACCACGCCTCAGGCCAGCCCGCTGACGAACGAGACCTTCGCGGTATCCGCCCCTGGCGACCGCAGTGTCTTCGTTTGGATGCAAAACGCCGAACCCATCAGCATGTTCTGCGCTGACGAGAGCGATGGCGAGTCCCTGCGCGCTTGCGAACAGGTGATGCAGTCGCTCTATGCTTACGAGGTCAATGGCACGGCAGTTGAACCCGCTCTGGCCACCTCCTGCGAACCAAACGCAGACCTGACAGTCTATGTCTGCACCCTGCGTCAGGACATCACATTCTCGGACGGCAGCGCCTTTGACTCAGCCGATGTTGTCGCCACCTTCAACATGGGCCTCAACATTGCCGCACCGACCCACGCCGGTAACACCAACCTGTGGGAGTACTACGACTATCTCTGGGGCCTGATGAAGAAGCCCGGTGGTCAGTAAACTCGGTCAAATTCTTGTGTAACAAAATACGGGATGGCGGGCTAACCCGCCATCCCGTATTATCAACGGAAGCCAAATCATTATGACTCAGTACTTTATTCGCCGTGCTTTTTTCTCCATTCCTGTTCTGTTCGGTATTCTGTTGGTTACTTTCGCATTAGCGCGCGTGATTCCCGGAGACCCCTGCCGTGCCATCCTGGGTGAGAAAGCCACCGATGCGGTCTGTGACCGGTTTATCCACGAAAACGGATTGGATAAACCCATCCCTGAACAATTTGTAATTTACCTGGATGAAGTTTTTCATGGTGATTTTGGTCAGTCCATTCGTTTGGGATTGCCGATTACGCGCCTGCTGGCGGAACGCCTGCCCACCACGGTGGAACTTAGTCTTGCCGCCTTATTGATTAGCATGGTCGTTGGCATCCCACTTGGTATTATTTCGGCTGTTAAACATAATTCCTGGGTTGATGTGGTTACCATGGTCTGGGCCAACACCGGCGTTTCCATGCCGGTATTCTGGTTGGGATTGATGCTGGCCTACGTTTTTTCTCTTTTGCTGAAGGATACCCCTTTCTGGCTGCCCCCTTCTGGGCGTATCAGCCCGGGTATTCCGAATGATCCGTTTTTCCAGGTCTGGGGATTGGCGCTTCCTGAAACGGGCTTTTTTACCAGCTTGTTGGTATTTATCAGCCGCATGAATATCATCAATACACTGCTTAGCGCCAACTGGGAAGCGCTAATAGATTCCATAAAGCATTTGATTCTGCCGGCAGTGGCGCTTGGCACCATTCCCATGGCGCTGATCGCGCGCATGACGCGTTCGTCCATGCTGGATGTGCTTGGTCAGGACTATATCCGCGCCGCTCGCGCCAAGGGACTCGCCTATCGGACCGTCGTTTTGAAACATGCCTTTCGGAATTCGCTCCTGCCGCTGGTGACGATCATTGGGCTTTCCTTGGGAGGCCTGCTTGGCGGCGCGGTGCTCACCGAAACCATCTTCGGACTCTCCGGCGTAGGGCGCACTTTGTACGAAGCCATCACTGCCCGCGATTATGGCATTGTGCAAGCCTTTACCGTGGTTATTGCAATCTTTTTTGTCGTCCTCAACCTGCTGGTGGACATTTCCTATGCCTACCTTGACCCTCGCATCCGATTGAACTAGGAACTATCATGGATCAGGAAATCAAAATTGCAACCCTTGATGCCGAAGGAATTTCTCTCAAATCGGTCAGCCTGTGGCAGGTAACATGGAAACGTCTCTTCCGTCGTCGTTCTGCGGTGGTGGGGATGATTGTTTTGGGCATTCTGGTGCTGATTGCCCTTACCGCCCAGTGGATTGCTCCCTACGACCCTCTCAAAGTATTGATTGGCGTGGAAAAGGTCAAGCAACGCCAGGCTCCGTGCATTCACCTTTTGGGCTGTCCAGCAGACCAGCCTGAGCACATCGTTGGTATTGATGGCAATGTGCGGGACGAGTTCAGCCGCCTGCTGTATGGCACGCGTGTCAGCCTGTGGATTGGACTGTCCACTGTGACCTTTGCTATCGTTATCGGCACGGTGTTGGGTGCGTTAAGCGGTTACTTTGGCGGCTGGGTGGATACGGTCATCATGCGCGTCATGGATGTTTTGCTGGCCTTTCCCTCGCTGCTGCTGGCGATTGCCATCGTCACCGTGCTCGGCCCGGGGCTGATTAACGCCCTGCTGGCCATTGGCATCGTCTCGATTCCATCCTATGCGCGCGTGGTGCGCGCCAGCGTCCTTTCGGTGCGCGAAATGGATTTCGTCTCGGCCACCCGTGCCCTGGGCGGCAGCGATTTTCAAATCCTTTTCGGACGCATCCTGCCCAACGCGCTCACCCCGCTGATTGTGCAGGGCACGCTCGGCATTGCCACCGCCATCCTCGACGCCGCCGCGCTTTCCTTCCTCGGCCTGGGCGCCCAGCCGCCGACGCCCGAATGGGGCGCGATGCTCGGCTCGGAGCGCAACCAGGTTTTCAGTGCGCCGCACCTCGTCTTTTATCCCGGCCTGGCGATTATGATTACCGTGCTGGCCTTCAACCTGCTCGGCGACGGCCTGCGCGACGCGCTCGACCCGCGCCTGGCGCACGGCGGGTAAAAAATAATTTTCAGATGACGCGAGAAAAAAAGCAGGTCACGCTTGGAGCGTGGCCTGCTTTTAGATGTGGCGCGACATGAATGTCACGTTACGGGTTCTTCCGCGTATAATAATTTTGTCGCGCCGTTCTTTTCCGGAGAAAATCCCCATGACACGCCATTCCAAAACGCTGTTTTTCCCGCTTCTTTTTTCCCTGATTCTATCGGCCTGCGGGCTGCCGTCTTTTTTCGCCACGCCCACGCCGACACCCGTGCCGCTGCCGCCCGCCATTGTCGAAAGCGACCCGCCCGCCGGGAGCGTGTTGAAACCCCAGCAGGCGGTGGCTTTTTTCTTCAATCAGCCCATGAATCGCGCCTCAGTAGAAACGACGCTAAAATTAGAAGACGGAAACGGAATTTTTACCTGGATTGATGACTCAACCGTCACCTTTACCTCTGCTGCGCCGCTTGCGCCGGACTCGACGGTGACGTTTACCCTGGCCCCCGGCGTTCTCGCCGCCAATGGTCTGGCCTCGCTCGAAGCCCAGATTTTTGGCTTTACCGTTACCGGCGCGTTACGCCTCACTCAAAAATTACCCGCCGATGGCGCCAGCGAGGTTTCGCCCACTTCCGCGATTGTGATCTCTTTCAATCAACCCGTCGTCGCTTTGGGCGGCGACCCGGCCAGCCAGCCTGCCGCCTTCAGCCTGGAACCAGCCGCCAGCGGGCGCGGCGAATGGCTCAATACCAGCACCTACATTTTTCACCCCGAGCCCGCTCTGGCTGGCGGCGCTTCCTATCGCGTGCAGCCCAACCCGGCGCTGACATCCACTTCCGGCGGCGCATTTGAAAATCCTGTTGCCTGGGCTTTCAACACATCCCTGCCGCGTGTTGTGCAAATGACCCCTGACGTGGACAGCCCGGTTGGGCCACAGCCCGAAATTACGCTTACCTTCAATCAGCCAATGGATACCCAGAGCATCGAAAATGGCGGCGTTGCCGTCCAATGTGATGCACAGGGCAAAACTCCGCAGCAGTGGGTGTGGAATGAGCGCAAAAGCGTTGTGACCTTTACCCTGGCAGTTCCGCTGGCGCGCGGACAGACTTGCGCTGTACAAGTCTCCGTTGAAAATTCCCGCTCTGCCTCTGGCGCGCCGCTGGCCGAGACGTTTGTGCAAAATTTTTCGAGCTACCCGCGTCTGGCAATCGCCAGCGCCCCTTCCCCCGCTGCACCCAAAAAATACCAGGACGCCTTCAGAGTCACGCTCAACGCCCCATTGGATGATACCGTTAGCCGGAGTGATTACGTTAGTGTTTCGCCCACGGTGTCTAATTTTTTGGTGGCAGGCTATCACGACCAAATAAATTTGTATGGTGATTTTCTCGCCGGGCAGGTTTACATCTTTACGCTGGCTGCCGACTTGCCGGACGTTTTCGGCGCTACGCTGGGCGCGCCCGCCTCGTTTTCGGGCGCCAGCCTACCGCCCGAAGCGGCCTTCAACATTTCGTTCGCGCCGCTGGCTTTCGTCCGTCCTGAACAGCCAAATATGTTTCTCCAGGTTGCCAGCCTGCATCACCTGCAACTGGAACGCGCTACGTTGACGTTACCGCAATATCTGACGCTCGATTCCGATTACCAGGCGCAGTCTGATTTTTCGTTTGCAGGCGCGGAAACCTGGCAGGCTGTGACGCCCTACCTGGAGCAGATGAGCGCTTACGACCTGTCTCTGTCGCCTGACGGCACATTACCGACCGGTTTGTATTTCTTGCGTCTGTCTTCAGATGAAGTTGCCAGCCAGTACAACCGTTCGCGGCAGATGCTGGCGCTTTCCAGCAACGTCAATCTCACGCTCAAGGTAGACGCCAAAAGCGCGCTGGTTTGGGCAGTGGATGTGCGTACCGGTCAGCCGGTCAGCGCCGCGCAGGTGGATATTTTTGACCAGCAGGGTGTGCGCATTGGCGGCGGATTAACAAACGCGGAAGGTTTATGGCGCGGCGCACTGAGCGCCTTCAGCCTGCAAAACAGCGCCTACGCCGTCATCGGCCAGCCCGGCGACGACGCCTTCGCCCTGGCAACCACGCAGCTCAATACCGGCATCTCCGCGTGGAGTTTTGGTCTCGTGACCAACACGGACGGCGAGAAACCTTTTGTTTATTTTTACAGCGACCGACCGATCTACCGTCCCGGCGATGTGATTTATTTTCACGGCATGGCGCGCCAGGCTTTCAACGGGCGCTACACCGATTTGCCCAATAATGCCCAGGGCTGGACGATTGACCTGTACGCAATAAGCGGTGAAGCCCTGCAAAGTAGCCCGCTAACGCTTTCACCCTACGGCGCGTTTGACGGTTCCTTTACCCTGCCCGAGACGGCCACACCCGGCGGCTGGTACCTGCAAGTCAATGGGAACCAGTCACCGGCGGGCTACCGTGAAACCTACTCGCTTTATCTTGATGTCGCCGATTACCACAAACCAGAACTTGACCTGGCGGTAACATTTACTCCCACCGAAAGCCTGCCGGCCCAACCCGTCAGCGCCGCCGTTCAGGCCGATTATTTTTTCGGCTCACCCGCGCCGGATGTGCCGGTGATGTGGACGCTTTACCGCCAAAGCAGTTCTTTTGACCTGCCCGATTTTCAGACGGGAAAGTATTACGGTGATTGGGAATCTGAACGCCCCGGACGTTACGGCGTGGAAGTGAAGCACGGACAGGGACGCACCGACGCCAATGGCTTGCTGACGGTTTCCTTCAACGACCTGCCCGCCGACGAGTTGACCACCTACACGCTGGAGGCCACCACCAGTGAATCGGGCGGGTTCCCCGTCAGCGCGCGCGGAGATTTGACCCTGCACCCCGACCGGCTTTACGCGGGCATTCGTCCGGCGCAGTACGTTGGGCGCGCGGGCGAGCCAATGCCGTTTACTCTGCTCGCCGCCGATTGGCAGAAGCAGGCGCAAGCCGGGCAGTCCCTGGCACTGGCCTGGGAAAAAGTCACCTGGCAAAGCAGCATAACCGCCTACGGGGTTTATACCTACAAATTGCTGGCAACGCCGCTCCAAACAACAAACGTCATTACTGACGGGCAGGGGTTGGCGCAGGCGCAGTTCACGCCGACAGAACCGGGAACCTACCGGCTGCGGGCGCAAACGGGAAACAATATCAGTGAGGCGCTGGTCTGGGTGGGCGGAGCAGGCCAGGCCGTTTGGCCGGTACTGCCATTTGACAAGATTCAACTGACCGCCGGAAAAAACACCTATCAAGCGGGCGAAACTGCCAGCGTGTTCATCCCCAATCCTTTTGACCAGCCCGCCCGCGCGTTGGTGACTACGGAGCGCGGCCAATTACTTGACGCGCGTCTGTTGGAAATCGCCCCCGGCGGCGAGAGTGTGACAATTGCGCTGACGGATGATAACGCGCCGAATACGTTTGTGGCGGTGACACTGCTGGGCGCCGGGTCTCAGTTTCGTCAAGGTTACATCAACTTAAAGGTCGATTCACCCAAGTTTGCGCTGACGGTGACGGTCACAGCCACGCCCGAAAATGCCCACCCGGGCGAGCGTGTGACACTGGATGTGCGCGTGACTGATTCTGCCGGACAGCCGGTGGTGGGTGAATTTTCGCTGGCGGTGGTGGATTTGGCCGCGCTGGCACTGGCCGACCCCACTGCGCCCGACATTCTGCCGGCGTTTTACGACTCGCAACCCTTGGGCGTGCGTACCGGTCTGACAGATGCTGCCGACAGCCGGCGGCTCTTCCCGGAGCCGGGCGGCATGGGCGGCGGTGGCGGCGAAGCGGCGCTCTTGATTCGCTCAAAATTCCCCGATACCGCCTTGTGGACAACCTTCGTGACTGCGCCCGATGGCGCGGCGCAGCTGGCGCTGACGCTGCCCGACAGCCTGACCACCTGGCAAGTGGATGCGCGCGGCCTCGACCATCAAACCCGCGTTGGGCAGGCGCGCTTGCGGCTGGTGACGAGCAAGGAACTGCTGCTGCGCCCAATTACGCCGCGCTATTTTGTGGCGGGCGACCACGCCCGCGTGGGAACCGCGGTGAATAACACCACCGACAAAGATTTCACCGCCGAAGTGACGCTGGATGCCAGCGGCTTTGTGCTGGACGAAAAGCAAGTTGCCACCCAAAAAGTGAGCGTTCCTGCTGGCGGGCGCGCGTTGGTCTGGTGGTGGGGGCAAGCCCGGCCCGTGGAAAACGCCCGCCTGCTGTTTTCAGCAAAGGCGGGCAATTGGAGCGACGCGACTTTGCCCAGCGATGGTGATCTGCCGATTGTAGCGTACAGCGCCCCGCAAACGTTTTCCACCGCCGGAGTCTTATCCACCCGTGGCGCGCGGCGCGAAATTATCAGCCTGCCGCGTAAATTTGAAGCCCTGGACGCCGAATTGCGCCTGGAGTTGACCCCCTCGCTGGGGGCCTACCTCTTGCAAGCCGCAGATGCGCTGCGTGTGCCGGATGAATTTTCCAGCAACGAGGAGGTGGCTTCGTACCTGCTGGCAGTGCTGGCGCTGAGCGATTCTGGAGCGCAGGTTTCCATTCCGCAGGCGGTGACAACCGGCGCGCAGACCCTGCTCACACATCAAAGTGGCGACGGCGGCTGGGAGTGGTACTGGTCGAACCGCTACGATTCTATTTCCGACCCGCGTCTGACGGCTTACGTCCTGCTGGCGCTGGACGCCGCCCGCGCCAAAAATGCGCTTCCACCTGGTGATTGGGCGTATATCTTGCGCAATGCGCACGAATTTTTGTCCAAAGAAATTTCTGCGCGCCGTCCGGTAGCCGAAATGAACGCCGCCGAAATGGACGAGCTGGCCTTTTTGATTTACGCGCACCTCAACGACTTTGACCCTGAGTTGGATGCGACTTGGACACAGCCCCTGCTGTCAGGAATGACCGAACGCGGCGTCTTGCTCTCCCCGGCCTCGCAGGCCATGAATTATGTCTCGCTGTCGAAGTTGGGCAGTGAGCAGGCTGGCCTGCTGAGTACCCTGGAGCAGAACGCTCAACGCTCGGCGACGGGCGCGTTCTGGCAGGCGGCGGGGCGTGACGCTGCGCTGCCCGTCTCATCCGTTTACCAGACGGCGGTGGCGCTGACCGTTTTGGCGCAACATCAGCCGGTTTCGCCCCTGACGCAAGACGCCCTGCGCTTTCTGGTTTTCAGCCGCGCGCCAAACGGCGGCTGGAACTCGGGCATGGAAACCGCCTGGGCTTTCCGCGCGCTGGCGGCCATGCTGCGCGCCAGCGGCGATTTGCAATCAAGCTACACTTTTGCGGCCACGCTCAACGGCGCGGCATTTACCAGCGGGCAGGGACAAGCGCTGGTAAAAATTACCAAAGGGCTGGATGCGCTTTACTTGCGCTCACCCAACGAGTTAATCCTTCAGCGTAACGAAGGCGCCGGGCAGCTCTTCTACCGCGCCGATTTGACGGTTTTACGTCCGGCGCAAGACGCGCCTGCGATCAACCAGGGAATAACCATCAGCCGCGCATATTTTGACTGCTCTGGCGTGACCTGCCAGCCGATTCAATCCTGGAAAATGGGCGAAACTGCCGGGCGGGTGACCACGCGCGTAACGCTGACCTTGCCGTATGCCATGTATTACATCAATGTGGAAGATTTTGCCCCCGCCGGAGCGGAAATCGCCAACCCCAGCCTAAAAACCAGTCAGCAGGGGCAGATTTCGCTGGAAGAGGAATTCTTCGCCCCTGAAGACCCGTTTGCGCGCGGCTGGGGCTGGTGGTCGTTTACCCCCCCGCAAATTTATCGCGATCATGTGCGTTGGAGCGCCCCGTACCTTGACGCCGGAACGTACGTTCTGACGTATACGCTCGTCCCCTCGCTGGCCGGGGAGTATCAGGTTTTGCCGGCCCACGCCTGGCAGAGCTTCTTCCCCGAAGTGCAGGGAACCAGCGCGGGGAGCATCTTCAGCATCACGCCGTAGCCACACCGTGAACTGCCGGCCATGTACCAGGGTGTCTCCTCCCCATCGGGAGAGGGTTAAGATGCAATACTGTTTCGTTAGCGGTTTCGGAGTCCAACGTCTCCCGACGTTGGACTCCTTATCTAAACAGTATTGGGTTAAGATGATGGTGTGTTTGGCAGGGAAAAATGGCCGAAAGCGAAGACAGCCAACCCGGCCAGCGACATTCCCGCGCCAAACAAAAAGGGCGCGCCTGCGCCGAACCCGTTCCATGCGCCGATGCCTTGCCACAACACTCCGGCGATGAATGAAGCCGGCAGCGCCATCAGCGCCAGGGCGGCGTTATACAATCCGTAGGCCATGCCGCGCCGCTCTGCCAGAACCAGGTCAGCGACGTAGGCCTTACCCGCACCCTCAGCCAGTGCGTAGTAAACGCCGTATAGCCCAAACAACGCCCACACTTGCGTCCCATTTTGTGAGGCGGCAAAGCTGAGATAAATGGCGCTGTAAAAGAGCCACCCGGCGGCAATCAGTTTGCGGCGGCCAATTTTATCGGAAAGCGCCCCAAACGGCCCGGCCAGCAGGGTGTAAATGGCGTTGAAGGTCAGCAACATGCCCATCACCTGCAACACGCTCAGTCCGCGTTCCTGCCCGCGCAAAATGATGAAAGCGTCGGACGAGTTGCCCAGCGTGAAGAGAATTGCCGCCAGCAAAAAAGTTTTGAAGCGTCCATCCAACCCTTCCAGGCTGAAAATTGGCGCTGACGCATTAGGCTTGCTGGTCACTTCGTGGGCGAAGAAGGCCAGTACCAGCACCGCCAAAACTGCCGGGAGAATGGAAATCAGCACAATCGTCTGAAAAGTTGGGCGCGTCAGTCCGATAGCGCTTTTTTGGGTGAGATAAATGACCAGCGTAGCGATTGCCAGTCCGGTGAATGCTCCAGCAGTATCGCCTGCGCGGTGCAGGCCAAAAGCCAGCCCGCGCTGTTTTTCATCCACGCTTCCGGCCATCAGCGCGTCGCGCGGCGCGGTGCGAATGCCCTTTCCAACCCGGTCAGCAAAGCGCACGCCCAGCACCCAGCCCCAGGTGGAAGCAAAGTAGAGAAATGGTTTGGCGATGGTCGAGAGCCCGTACCCAAGCACCGTCAGCCATTTGCGGTTGCCCAGCTTGTCGGACAGCGCACCCGAGTAGAGTTTAAGCAGGCTGGCGGTTGTTTCGGCGATGCCGTCAATTAAACCAATGACGGAAGTTTTGACGCCCAGCACGTTGGCGAGAAATAACGGCACTAAGTTGAGTACCATTTCAGAAGAAATGTCGGTCAGAAACGAGGTGGCTGTCAGTACCCAAACATTGATGGGGATGCGGCGCAGGAGGGATTTTTGCAAGGGAATCTCTTTTCTTAAATAAATATCGGGCGGGTCACTGACCAGCCCGGTGTGGACAGGGGCTGGCTAAATATCCAACCCCTTTTCTCGCCATAGTTGGTTGATTTCGTCTGCCGAGAACGTCTCCGGGTCAAATTTCCCGCCTACCCAGGAAAGAAAATGATCGTGTTCTTCGTGTTTGGGGTTGGCAATGGCATTGAGAAATTCCTCGTAGCCCCAAACGCCGCCAACGTCTTCGGGCGGGCAGGCGCGTTTTCCGCCTACACAAATTGGGTAGAGAACATCTTTTTCCCTTGGTAAAATTTTCTCAACCAGAACGGCATATTGCCAGCCGTCGCCGAAATCATATTCGTAGGTGAACTTGAATTTTTCGCCCGAAACAAATTTATTGAGCCTGTATTTGGCTTCTTTCAGAATTTCTGTCTGGTCAAATTCATCATCCGGCTCACCATAATACTGCTCATTGATGATAAACTGGTGTAGATGGTAGTCCTGCCAGCCAAGTACATCCTGTAAGATGAGATGCAGTGTGGATAGTGTGATGTTTTCTGGCACCAAAATACGGCGCCAAATGTGCGGCTGGGATTCTTTGAGGGTTATTTTGAGCTGGTAAACAGATTTTGACTTTTGCATGGCGATACCTCCATTTTGGATTAGGGAAATAATCTGCGCGTCTTGACTTCAGCGACAGCGTCTGGCTGGTAGCGGTAGAGCCGCGCCGGGCGGCCTTCGCTGGTACGCAGATGCGACGTTTCTTCGATAATTGCCGCCTGTAAAATGCGGCGGCGAAAGTTACGTTTATCCAGTTTTTCCCCTAAAATGATTTCGTAGGTATGTTGGAGTTCGCTGAGCGTAAACTCTGCGGGCAGGAGTTCAAAACCAGCGGCGCTGTATTCTAATTTGTAACGTAAACGCCGTAGGGCGTAGGCAATGATTTCGGCGTGGTCATCGGCCAAAGCGGGCAAGGCGTCCACGCACTGTTCGCATAAATTACTGGAACGTTTGCTGTCTTGCGGCGCCAGGGCAAAATAGATGACGCTGATGGTACGCTGGCGTGTTATGCGAAGCGGTTCGCCGTAGGTGTAGAGTTGTTCAAGATAAATTTCATCACGGCCATATTCTTCACCTACCACGCGCAACGCCGTGTTTTCCAGCGATTCTTGTTCGTCAAGCGCTCGTCCGGGGAGTTCCCACAGAGCATCGGGGCGGCGAATCAGAAAAACCTGAAGCGCATCGCCGCGCAGGCTGAACAGCACCACATGAACCGTTAGAAGAATGCTGGACATGGCAACAAGCGTCAGATTTGCTCAAAGCGTGAGACCGGCACAACAAAAACGGTGGCGCGTTTTTCATCGTCAACCGCCGGGGAGATTTTCTGACGCAACACGTTCATAGCGGCGTCTATACGTTCATCATCCACACCAATCAGCAGGGTGGTGTTGCCTTTGTGGAAAAATCCGCCCGTAGACGCCACCCGCGTCACGCGGAAGGAGTCAGCCGTCAGCGCCTGGATGAGCGCGTCCACGTTATCATCGTAAACAATCGCAATCAGCATTTTCATGGCTATATCTCCTCAAAGCGTTCGACTGGCAGGGTAAAAAGCGTTGCCCCGCCGACGGTGACGGGAATGGGGGTCGGCAAGGGCAGGGGCGAACCTTCCAGCGGCAGGGCGAGATATTCCACACGCTGCCGACAGACCGACCGCAAGGCATGTACGACCTGCTCTTCATCGCCGTTGGCGAGACCAATCAGAAAGGTGACGTTACGCCGGCCAAGAAAGCCCCCGGTAGTGGAAAAGCGAACCGCCGGGAATCCGATGGCTTCCAGCGCCCGGCGGGCTGGGTCAGAGTCTTGTTCCTGAATGACTGCTGTCATCAGGGCGTGGATGGAGCGCGTGGGTTGGGTCATGAACGTCTCCTACTTCATTGAAACGAGCGTGTTGGCCGGGTCGGGTATTTGCGCCGATTGTCCGTTTGGAAAGGTAATTTCGGTGTGACCCATCAGCCGTTGGATGATTAAGCCTCTGTATTTTACCGTAACCGGCCACGGAAATGGGTTTTCACCGCGCAGAGCGACTTTCTGCGGTGAGAAAATTTCCACGCCGAGAACTTGTAAAAAAGTCCCCAGCGGAGCCAGGCCTCGGAGTGAATCGCGTTCTCCTTGCCCCGCGCCGGTTTCGGCGTGATAACTGGCGTAAAAAGATTGACTGCGCTTGAGGTTTTGGATCACCGCAGACATCAAGTGTGCCAACAAGCGGGCTGATTCGCGCCGGTAGCCGTAGGCCAGCATCCCCTCAGCAATCAGCGCATTCCAGGGCAAGTGAACGCTCATGCAAACCGGGTCGGCTGCGGGGACAAAGGCGCGCGGCAAAGATGGAACGCCAAAAGGGTGGTCAAACCGCTCCGCGTCGAGCAGGGTGCGGTAGAGCAGGGTATGCGCGTCATGTTCATCAGGAATACGCGCCCAAAGCGGCAGAAGCAAGGTATGGTCGGGAATGGACAGGTCTACCGTTTGAATGAGTACCCGGTCTTTGCGGTTTAACCCGTCAAACTCAAAATGTCCCAACGCGTCGAAGACTTTTTGTGTGGTGGCAACAGCCCCAGAGGCGCTGAAGCGGAAAGTGTGCCAGTCGAGCGTTTCGCTTTGTTCTTCGCCGCCTAGTTTGCCGCGGATACTGACGCGCGGGCGCTTGAGGGCTTCATCTTGTCCATGAATGCGAATGACCAGCCGCGCCGGGTCTTTGAATTCTTTCTGCAACTCCAACGTTGAGACGGCTTGACGGTCACTGAGCACTTTACCCGAAAGGCTCAGATGCGTATCACGGTCAGCGTAGCGATAGAAGCCGCCATCGGCATCCCAGCAAGCCAGCGTCCCATTTTTGAGAATCTTAGCCTGGCGTTGCAGTAAGGCAGCATCCGCTGTGCGTCCGATGATTTCAGCCATTTTTATTAGCGTGCTGGCTTCGCGGTAGAGCGCGGCGGTCAACGCCGGGCTTTGGACGGTGGTAATATCTACGCCTTGCGCCCACTCGTGCCAACCGTCGAAGAGCGGGTTATCTTCAAAACCGCTCTGGGCAACGTTTTGCCATTCCGGCAAGCCGTTACTGTCCTGGTCACGCGCGGGAGCAAACCAGGCCCAGAAAAATTTATGCAGCGCCGGGTACACGGCGGCTAAAAATTGTGGGTCAGGTTGGCGCTGATAAATTTCCCAGGCCAGGCTGGCGAGGGTCGGCGCAGCCAGGACGCGCGCGCGTTGCCCGGCCAACCCGGGGCGCGCGTCAATGACGCCATCCTGTTCCTGAACCGCGAGAAAATTCTCCAGCAGTCCACGCCCGATTTCCGGCGCGCCGGGAAGCAGGCTATTGAGCCAGCGGGTTTCGAGCGCGGGCTGGCCGTTCCAGGCAAGCGGCTGGTCGCTCCCGTCACCTGCGGGCGAGTAGCCCATATCAGGTTGGCGCGAAAGGCAAAAGGTGAGGTGAGGTAGATGCTCTGACGGCCCAAGTAACAGCCCGAAGGCAGATTTTTGGCTGAAGGTCAGGGCGGCATCCCAGTCGGCGTCGCCGGTGAAAATTTCCAGTGTCTGGCTTTCGTTCAAGCGCTCAATGCGGGCGCGTTCCGCGTCCCACAGTCGCGCGGTCGTGCGGCGCGCCAGTTCAAAAGAAGTCTGCGCGTCTGACAGGGAAGCCAGCGCCCATGTTATCTGACGGCTGGCGCCGGGGAGCAAATCCAGCCCAAGCGCCAGCGACGGATACGGCCCCGGCCCGGCCTGTGGTCCACCGGTTAGAAAAAATGTTGGAAACAAATTTCCCGCCTGGCCTTCCAGCACTGTGACCGATTGGCGTTGCGCCGGAGACATGCTTTGTCCTTCCAGCGGAGAAAGTTGCGCCACCCATTCCAGACTGAATTGTTGGGGGGTGACGGCCTGGTTGAGCAGAGTCAAGCGCCCGGCAATTACTTGTGAAGCGGGCGCCCAGTATTCAGCGGTCACTTTCAAGCCGGGAAACGGCGAAAAGGCAACTTCCAAAAAGTTGGGGAAGAAGCGTTTAACACGCGGCGGGCTGATAAATTGCGCCGGGTCGTGAAGAGATTTGCCGCCTTCGATAAAACGCGGAAACAGCCGCATCAGGCGCGCCCGCAAGCCATAGGTGGTGCGAATCCCCAACGCGGCGGGTTCACCGCCGCTCAAATCCAATTGCCAGATGTGGTCGTTGACGTAATTTGGCGGCGACAGGCGGGCGTCACAAGCCAGGGTCAGTTGAAGCGGGTCACCGGGAGCAAGATTCCATTCACGCATGAGGCTATTGTAAGAGTAGTTGCGCTGAAGGTCAAACGGAGTTTTGTGGGTATGCGCACAAAAGCGACATAAACGTCGCGCTACGTTGTGCGACATTTATGTCGCTTTGCAGGGTGGAGCAAAGATGTGGGCAATCACCACCCTTTCTTGTACCGCCAGCAAAAATTGACCGCAGGGCAATAACTCGGACAACCATCATCGGGCGCTTTCGGCTCGAAATGTCCCGCGCGGATTCCAGTCACATGTTTGCCGATGTGCGCCACCGCAATGGCAAACGCCGCTTTCACGCCGCCTTCAAATTTTTCAAGTTTTAAACTGCTTGCTTCCGCTTTTTGGATATGCCAATAAAAGCCGCCAGAGATTTCGCCCAAGCCCAGCGCGTCACGCGCCGCCATTGCGTAAATTGGCAATTGCAACCTGCGCCCCTCTTTCAGATGATTTGCCGAAATCGGCGTGCTGCCCGCCTTGTAATCAATCACGCGCAGCGTCCCATCAGGCGCGGAGTCGAGGCGGTCAATGTAACCGTGCAGGCGCACCTCGCCCGCCGAAGTCTTCAACACCAGCGACGGGTTGCCCATCCCAAAACGCGCTTCCATTTTGAGCGGCGTGTATCCTTGCGACACTTTATCTAATTCTTCAATTGTCTTTTCCAACACGCGAGTCAACTCCGCCTGCTGCTGAGTCCACAACGCCGTTGGGCGGAAGCCATACTCGGCGGGCGCGTCCGCAAAAACTTTTTGCGCAGTGGCTTTCAAGTCCGCGCCGCCGTAGTGTTCCTCCAAAATCTTGTGCAGCATCGAGCCAAGCATCCGCACATCGAAGCCCTCCTCCGCTTCCTCTTGCGGCTCCAGCTCCAACCCATACGCGACAAAAAACTCAAACGGGCAAGTCCCATAACTTTCGAGTCGGCTTGCGCTCCAGCCATGTTCCGCGCCAAAGCGTTCACTCAGGTCGAATAACTCACCTTCGTAGATTCCCGCCGCTTTCGGATTCATCCGCGCCTGCAAAACTTCAATTCCGTTTTGGATGTGGATGTCGAAGTCCTGGGCGGATTCGACCCATTCGACATTCGACGCCGCCTCAGCCGAATCCACTAAACGGACATCGCCTCTGACTCGGACTGTGGGCTGGTCGCCGTTTAGACGGTTTATCTCCGCCCAAAACGGGGACGGCTCCCACATCTGCCCATCCTCTGCCAGATAGGGACGCGTCAACAAAAGCCGTTGCCGTCCGCGTGTGACGGCTTGATAAAACAACGTCGCTTCGTCGCCGTGTAATTTCGTTTCGAGATGCAACGCGGCGCGATCCGACTCGCGCAACAAAATATCTTCTCGCTCTTGCTTTGGGAACTCGCCTTCGGAGAGTCCCATCAACACCACGGCTTCAAATGATAATCCGCGTCCATCCAACGCGGAGGCAACAAACACGCCTGACTCGGCAGGAACTGTGAACACCGCAGAGTCCACCGCGCCGCGCAGGTCTTTGTAAAACTCAATGTACTCCATCAAAGAGCTATCCAAAACTGATTCCGCCAAGACCAGCCCGCGCAAGACATCCTTGAACGCGCGCAATGCCGCAATATCGCGCTCCGCTGTGGATGGATTCGCACGGGCGCAAGCAACAACATTGAAACCATTTTCACTGACCGAAGCCATATCATCGCCGATTAATGATTCAACGAAAGCCACATACCCTTTTATCGAAGCATGAGCAAGCGGCGTGAGCAGATCAACAAATGAATTGAAAGCGGACTCGAAACGCTTCGCGTCCTGACTTTGAACGCTCGAAAATCTGGCACTTCCAGTGTGCTCCGCGAAGACTTTCGAGTCCGAGTCCTCAGACGGCAGATCTTCATCAAACTCCGTCACCTTGCGCTTTTCCCACATCTCAAAGGCTTCACGCCATTGAGACAATCCCTGCGAAACTTTCCCCACCCGCGAGATTTCATCCAGCGTCGCCACAGATTTTAAATCAATTCCCTGCCCGCTGAAATCAAAATACGGACTGCGCCACGATTCAATCAACGCGCGGCGTTTCCAGTTTTCAGCGGGCAGCGAGAGTAGATTCATCAGCGCGGCAACGGCAGGATTCTCGTTCAGCGTTTGCCCGCCCACCATTCGCAGTGGGATTCCAAACTCGGCGGCGGTCTCTTCGAGGAAGGGACGATACGGCTCAAGGTCACGCGCGAGAATTGCAACCTCGCTCAACTTCATCCCATCACGTACAACGCGGGCTTTTATCCATCGCAACGCGGCGCGGGCTTCCACCGCGCGGGTTTGCGCTTCGATGAATTCTATGTCATTGCGAGGAGCGAGCGGCGAAGCAATCTCCGCGTGGGAGGGGGGATTGCTTCGTCGGGAAGAGCGCCCTCCTCGCAATGACATATTATCCGCAACGACATCATCGAATAGTGTTGCTTCCACATTCGCAATATCCGCTGAAAGCATGGATACCGACTCCATGGCTTCGGGTTGGAGATTGAGACTGGAAACAATCGCCGCTTGCGCGCGCTGAAAACGCTGATGCGCGGCGCGTTGCGGATGTTCGATGTCACCCGTCAACGTGATAACTGTCTCTTTGGCGCGTTGGGCTAAAAGCGAGAGAACCGCCAGTTGCGTGGGGTTGAATTCGTCGAAGCCAGAGACAGCCAAAAAACGGGTATCCGCCCCGAGGTCCGAATGAGAGACGAGCGCAATTGCCGCCAGCCAGCCGCGGCCTTCGTTATCCGCCCAGTTTTGTTTTTGTAGCCAATCTTGAAAGGCGGAGTAAACCAGCGCAATCTCTTCCAGCCGCGCACCGAGTCCTTTTACGGAAGCAGAAAACAGGTCAGGGGTGATGCGGGCGCGTTTGAGTTCTTCAATCGTGTTGCGGAGCAGGGCGATAAATCCAGGCTTGTCGCGCAGCGCCGCGAAGTGAGTCATCGCACCGCGCTTGCACAAGTCATCTACGATGGAATGAAGCAGGCGAATCCGCACGGAGTCGGTCAACAGCGGAATGGGTTGTCCAGCGCGAGTCAACAACTCAGCATACAGCGTGTGAAAGGTGTGAACTTCCACCCCCAGCGCGCCGCCCGCAGCGCAAAGCCGCTGGCGAAATCCAGCGGCTTGAATCGAATTGGGCACGATGACGATAATCGGCGAAAGCGGCTCGCTAGCAAGCGTGGCGCGGATTTGCTCAATGACAAATTGAGTCTTGCCGTGTCCAGCGGGGGCGAGGAGGAGTCGGGGCATAAAAATCAGGCTTGCCAATCTTCAATTTATAGATCAGGTACACGACTGAATTCGTTCGTGTTATGGGTTACCAGTGTGACATGATTCGCAAGCGCAATGGAGGCTATCAGAAGGTCATTGGGGCCGATGAGGTTTCCCTTCTTTTGCAACAGCGCCCGCAGGCGTCCGTATTCTTCAGCGGCGGAGTCATCGAAAGGCAGGGATGTGAAACGCTGAAAAAATCTGGCTAATAAATTAAGATTGGCTTCGCGTCGGTTGCTTTTGTATGCGCCATGGTACAGTTCTGCCTTGACCACCGAACAAACCACAACTGCTTGAGGAACGACGCGGGCAAGTTTTTGGGCGATGAGAGTATCCCGTTCGTTCAGCAATTCGACGCAGGCGTTGGTATCGAGCAAGTATGTCATTTGAGTTCATCCCGTGTTTCATATTGGCCTTGCGGTTCGCGCACGAGAGGCTCTCCCTGCCAGCCGCCAATCACTTCCGTAAAAAAGTCAGGCGATCAGCTTATGGCGCTTTCAGTAATTGGAGTAAAAACCAACACAATTTCCAATTCAGTATCAGTCATGTCAATCGGCATTTCAAGTTTGAGAATGCCATCTTTTCCGACGCGTGTGTGTAACGTTAAACTTTGCATGGAAACTTCTCCTTTTGGTAATGCGAGATAAATCTCGCGCTACTTGATTATAGCCCTGTCTCCACCACTTGTTCCTGTGCCAGCGCGACCAACTCTCTAACGGATTCAAGTAACGTCTGCCCCGTTTGCGCGGATAAGGGAACCGCTTCTTCCCCAACTTCACTCTTCGAGTACTCCGCGGGCGGAGCGGTTAAATCCCGAGCCTGCGCCAGCCTTTGAGATAACTCTGCGGGCAGATGTCCGCGCTCGACGAGTTCGGCTTGAACAAGGCGCGGGGATGGTAAATCAGATGACGGGTCGCGGTCAGTGTGCAAAGCAAGCAGCGATGAAAGACTCCAGCCGAGGGCTTCGCGCAGGGGGCGGGTCATCTCTTCGGGGAAGTTGCCTTTGAGCAGAAGGTCGGCGAGGGTGAGTCGTTTTTCGGCGAAGGCGAGGCCTTCATTGGCGCGTTTGCGGCGGAATTCGGTTGCGTCGCTGACTGGCGCGGAAGGCATACTCGTGGCTTGCCAAGCAATGTCTTCTGGGGCGGGCGGAGCGGCGAGTGCGGGGATAAATGTTGAGAGGGTGCGGAAGCCTTCCGAGTCCATCAAATGAAGTTGCGGCGCGTTTTCGAGGTAGTGTTCGCTGAGACAGTTTTCCACCAGCGGGCGCAACTCGGCGGGCGCGCCTGCGACGACGACCAAAATTCCATCGCTGGGGGCTTTGCGGACGAGCAGGATTTTGTTGGGGAGGCGATCCACCAACAACGCGGCGAATCCTTTCAGGGTGGGCGCGGGAAGCGGCTCGGGCTGGGCTTCTGTCTCTGAAACAGGAGCAGGTTCGGGCGGAGTCAGATCGAGTTCCACATCCACAGAAGGCTGGAGAAGATCGCCCAACTTTTGCAGCAGGCTTTGTCCCATGTCCGCAAACTTAATCGAGGTCGGAGATTCGTCGGTTCCCAAAACGGCGGCGAAAACATTTTTCTTCGCGGCGAGGGTATCGAGCATGCGCTCTTCGATGGTGCCTTTGGCAATCAGGTTGATAACCTGCACCGAAGACAGTTGACCGTGACGATGGGCGCGGGCGATGCGTTGTTCAAGCACGGCGGGATTCCACGGGAGGTCGAGGTTGATGACGAGCGAGGCGGCTTGCAGGTTGAGACCTACGCCGCCCGCGTCGGTGGAGAGGAAGACGCGGCATTCGGGGTCGTCGAAAAACTTTTGGATGAGGTCGCCGCGCTTGGCGGATGGAACGTCGCCCGTCAGTTTGACATAGCCGAGACCGACGCGCTTGAGGATGGGTTCTGTCAGCGCGAGCATGGTTGCCCATTGAGAAAAGATGACGGCTTTGCGTCCATCGGGAGCGATTTCTTCGGTGAGAATTTCGTCGAGTTCGCCGAGTTTGGGCGCGGTTTTCTCGCAGTCTTTGAGTTCGATTTCCTTATCATGCAAGGCAAGCGCATTGCAAATCAGACGCATTTTGATCATGTACATCAACAGCAGTTCGCGTTCTTTGGGCGTGAGCGGACGGCGTTTGGAGGCGGAGATAAGTTTGGCGAGTTTTTCTTTGAACTCGTTGTAGGCGTCCCATTGTTTATCGCACATTTCAACGAAGAAATTATTGTCGGTGCGCGCTGGCAAATCTTTGAGAACTTCGTCGCGCGTGCGGCGCAGAATGTAAGGTTTGATAATGGCGCGCATCTGGTCAATGTTTTTGTAGCCGAGAATTTTGTAGGTGCCGCTCTCGCGTTTTTCGAGTTCGTAAAATCTATCGTTGAAATGCCAGAGCGGACCGAGGATGCGCGGGTCGAGAAATTGAAAGATGCTGTAGAGTTCGTCAATGCGGTTTTCAAGCGGTGTGCCTGTTAACACAAAAGCATATCGACTCGGCAAACTCTTGACCATCATCGCAGTTTTTGCGCGCCAGTTCTTGATGCGCTGGGCTTCGTCGAGGATGATGAGGTCGGGATGCAGTTTGAGCAATTCGTCCGTATCGAAGCGGACGAGTTCGTAGTTGATGATTTTGAAGAAGGAAGAATCGTTGTAGAGTTTGCGGCGTTCGAGCAGATTGCCTTCGACGACGGTGACGGTTAGCGATGTGAAGCGGCGAATCTCGCGCGCCCATTGATGTTTGAGCGAGGCGGGGCAGATGACGACCGCCTTCTGGATGTCGCGCATTTCTTTAAGCAGTGCCGCGGCGGCAATCGCCTGGACAGTTTTACCGAGTCCCATGTCATCGGCAAGCATGGCGCGGCGGCCAAAGGCGAGGTGCATCGCGCCCTGTTTCTGGTACGGATAAAGTTTGGTGGAGAGCACGTCGAAGGTGCGGAGTCCGCGCTTGACCTGGTCGAGGAACCATTCTTTTTGTTGCGTCACTTCTTCGCGGTCTTGCAAAAGCGACAGATGTTCAAGCGCCGCTTCGGTCACGCGGACGAGAGGCTTGTCGCGCGCGGGAAGCGACTCAATGGCTGACAGGAGCGAGGGCAATGCCTGGAGCGGAGCGCCAACCAAAAGTCCAGAAGGATCGAAATATCGGCTGAGCAAATCTTTAATCGGGGCGCGGTCAGGAATCGGTAGGGCGACGCGCACGGTGATGTCAATTGCATGATGCAGGTAAATTTGAGTCCCGCGCGGGCGTTCGGCGGCGAGTTTTTTGAGTTTGCTCCCATGTTCTTTTTCAAGCGAAATCAGCACGCCTTCGATATGCTTGCAGGTGCCAATGAGATTGTTTTTGTAATCAGGGCAAGTGCAGGAATTTTGCAGTTCATCCAGCGAACGGATCTCGACGCGGTAGGCGCGTCCCGAAACGGAACTGACTTCGAATAAACTAAAAACGGGGTGGCTGCCTTTGTTGGCGATCTTGAGAATTTCCGCGCGGGCGCGCTCGCGGCGGCGTTCGATTTGTTCCTGGATGTCTGATGTCATGGGTGTTTGCCTTTCTAAAAAAAAATGAACGCTACAATTATGGCTCTCTGGGAAATCTTCGTGACAGGACCCCATGTTTTAGGGTATGAGCGCGCGTACGCACGCTCATACCCTAAAATGTGGCACTTTTCACGAAAAATCTTGGAGACCCACAATTATACATGTTCTGGAAAGAAGCCTGATTCTGCTTTGCGGCGAAAAGCGACATGAGTGTCACACTGCGTTATGCGACATTGATGTCGCATAACAGGCGGAGCAAAGATGCAGGTGGTCACCAATCAGAACGATGTGTAGCGAATCGGTTTTTACACAGTAAACTCACTTATAATTCTCAAAATGGTACTCACATGAAACAAGACTCCAGTAATTTTATCCCGTCCAACCCTGCGATTGAGGAATCTACTCGTACGCTCTTTATACATGAGCCAACACAGGTTGGTGACGCCATCCAAGCAGCTTTCCATACTGCCATCAGAAAAAATCCTTCAGCCCCGGAGTAACCATACCATGCCGCAAAATCCTTACAATACCCCCGTTCACAAACAACCAACGCCACTGATACGGGTCTCTGGCTCACATCTCGAAATGGGGCGTCAGATTGGCGAAGCCTGCCGCGAAAAAGTTGTTCACAGCGTGGAAAATGCCCGCGTCTTGCTGGACGAGGCCTACGAGCAATTGGAATTGACCTGGGCCGGGGCGCAGATTCAGTCGCGCAAATATCTGCCGTTTGCCGAGGAACGCTATCCGCAGTATGTGGAAGAAATGCGTGGTATGGCAGAAGGCTCGGGCGTGCCGTTTGACGAAATCGTCACCCTCAACACGATGGAAGCCGTCACTACCGACGCCCTGCATCTGACGCGCTGTACCAGTTTCGCCGTCAACGATGAACGCACCGCCGATGGGCATATTCTGGCCGCCCACAACGAAGACTGGCTGCCTGAAGATGAAGAGGATGTCTACATCGTCCACGCCAAACCCGCCGACGAGCCGCCCTTTCTGGCAATGAGTTACGGCGGGCTGTTACCCAACATCGGCATTAATGCGCACGGCGTTTTGCAGTTGATTGACTCGGTCTACCCCAACGACTCGCGCATTGGCATTCCGCGCCTGGTGGTGGCGCGTGCCGTACTTGCAGCCAAAACCCCGGCAGATGCCCTGCGCATGGCGCTTGTGCCGCATCGCGCCGCTGGTTACAACCATCTACTGGTGCACGAAAGCGGCGAAATGTACTCGCTCGAAGTCTCTGCCCGGCGCTTTGACCTGCTCTACGGGCTGGATGGCTATATGGCGCACACCAACCACTATATCTCCGTCAAAATGCAGGAAATTGAAGACGAACCCGAAACGTTGATTTCTTCGCGCGTGCGCTACCTGCGTGCCAACCGTCTGCTGCGCCAAAGTCAGACCCACACGCTCAAAACACTACAGACCATTCAAAAGGACCATGTCAATTTTTCCAATTCAATCTGCAATCACGCCGTAGATGGCGCCGACCCACTCGACCGCGAAAAAACCATCAACGCCATGGTCTTCGACCTGACTGCCCGCGAAATCCACATCGCCTGGGGCAACCCCTGCCAGAATTTCTACCACACCTATCATTTGGATGAATAAATGAATGCTTGGGTTACGTTTACTGGCGATTGCCCACATCTTTGCTTCACCCTGTAGAACCAATACTGTTTAGATAAGGAGTCCAAAGTCTCCGGACTTTGGCGCCAACGTCGGGAGACTTTGGCGCTCCGAAAGCGCTAACTAAACAGTATTGCCTGTAAAGCGACATAAATGTCGCACAACGTAGCGCAGCATTTATGTCGCTTTTGTCCGCAGGACAAAAATTGGCGACTTGTTGGCAATCACTAGTGCACTTCGGCGTAAATGATAATGAAGATAGGGAAAAAGGGTTGACCAGTAAGCTGGCAGTGATTAAACTCAGCTAAAACAGAAAGCAGAGAAAAAAATGCCATCTCCAAAAGCTACAGAAAT
>Ga0210033_1000841_pt1 | contig 29216 bp, 22 predicted proteins | sample CryGeymeta201501_FD_185465 | JGI IMG/M metagenome (GOLD analysis project Ga0210033, IMG submission 185465) | Groundwater microbial communities from Crystal Geyser aquifers in Utah, USA - Crystal Geyser metaG 2015-01 (SPAdes) (version 2) | ecosystem: Environmental > Aquatic > Deep subsurface >... | reverse complement strand
CGGGCTGCGTGACCACGATGGCGCCGGCCTCGCGCGCGACCTGTGCCGTGCGATCGCGGGAGCCGTTGTCCGCCACCACCACGCGACGCACGAGATCCGCGGGGATCTCGCGCAGCACCTCGGGCAGGGCCTGCTCCTCGTCGAGCGCGGGGATGACGACGTCGACGATCATGAGCGAGTGTATGGAGTTCGGCCGCGGGTGTTTCGTCGGAGATGGCCTCGAGACGTGCGGGCATGGTACGCGGAAGAGGATGCTTCGCCACCTCGCCTCCCTGATGACTCTGCTCGTCGCGCTCGCGCCGCTCTCGATCCCGACCGCTGCGCGCGCGCTGCCTGCACCGACCTCGGGGGATCCGTCGGCGATCTCGGGACGCACGCTCGGGGGTCACCAGGTGCTGCTGGCCGCGGGCGTGGGCTGGCCAGGCTTCTGGGCCGAGGCGCTCTTCTCGCCGAATCGCACCTTCGACGTGGGCGTGCGGGCCGACGTGCTCTACGGCAGCCCGCTGCTCGGCTTCGGCACCGGCATCGGCGGCGAGGTCTCGGTGCCCATGCGCCTGCACCTATGGGCCAGCGGCCACAACGACTTCAGCCTCGCCGCGCGGCCCTTCGCCGCTCTGGGCGACGGATCCTTGGTCGGCGAGCAGAACATCTTCGCCGGCTCCTTCGGCTACGCGCTCGGGCTCGAGCTTCAGGGCCTGCTCGGCGCGCAGGTCAGCGACGCCGTGACGTTGACCGTGGGAGTAGGCGCGGACACCGCCTTCGCCAACGTGCCCGACAACGCCGCCAGCGGTGACCTCATCGCCAGCTTCTACGGAATCGCGGGCATCGAGGCGGTCTTCTCCGGCACGACGTTGCTCTTCGCGCGCGTTCAGGGCGGCTACGGCCTGGCGCCCAGCCGACTCTTCGGAGGTCACGCGGACTTCCGCCTCTCCTTCGGCGTCGCGTATCAACTTTAAGCGCCAGACCAGGGTCGGTCACGGCGCTGAACCCGAATCGCCGCTGAACCGGTGTCGCGCTCGAACCACTCGCCGACGCCTCACATGGCGCGGCTCGGCTTCGCGAGGTACGGGTGAGCTGAGGCTCTGAAGATCGAAGTGGCCAAGCCGCCATCCGGATCCCCGAAGAAGCGCGGCGGCTGTCTTCGAAGCGTCATCCTGCTCCTCGCCGCTCTGGGGCTCACGCTCGTGCTGAGCCGCGACGCCGTGGCGACGTGGGTCGTCCATCGTGCCATCGCCCAGCAAGGGGTCGAGTGCCGAGACCTGAAGGCGGAGGTCGCCCTCAGCTTCCAGACGATCCATCTGCTACCGGTGTCCTGCGACCTGCCGGACGCCGTCGTCGTCTCCCGCCTCTCGTTCCCCGAAGGCGCGACGATCGAGTGGAGCGGCTGGACGCCGACGCGCGTTTCGACGCCCAGGGTCGAGACCAGCGTCGCCGCGAACATGCAAGACGCCGCGCTGCGCCTGAGCCAGCTGGGCGCCCTGGTCGCGAGCGTCCACGGAGGGTCGACGCCGTTGCCCGAGCGCATGCGAGGCTACGTCGACAAGCTGGCGGAGCTCTCGCGTGACGATGGACCACGAGTCGAAGTGGCGCGCCTGCTCGTCACCGTCGTCCCGGGTACCCAGCTCGAGATCGGGGACCTCGCCTTCGGGGTGCAGCAGGGCACACTGAGCGCGGAGGCCGCGGCTCTCCCGCTGCCCGTCGGTCGCATGGGCCTGCTCGGGGTCGCCGAGGTGACGGTGCGCTCACGCATCGTCCAGCCGCGAATCACGGCCAGCAGCAGCGCGGTCAGCATCTCGGGCACGGTGGAGATCGAGGGTTCGGTCGTGGGTCGCCAGCTGAGGCGCGCTGCACCCTTCCGCGTCACGGCCACGGGCCTGGACACGGACTCTCCCCGGTACCTGCTTGGTGCTGAGCCCTTGTCACGCTGAAGCCAAGGGCTCGTCTGCGCGTCGCCACGGAGTCCGAGCCGACGAAGCGACGATGGGTTGTTGCATGTCTCCAGCGGCGCCGGGCTGATCGCCACGGGCCTGACCGCGTACTTCGTCGCTCGCCCCGAGCCCGCGCCTCCGCCCTACGACGCAGGCAACCTCGGCTGGGTCGCCGGCCAGACGCCCTGATGATCATCGACGCGCCGCTGCGCGTCCCGAGCTACGGCGTGCAGCTCAGCCAGTTCAGGTAGACGCCACCGGGCGCGGCATAGGTCAGGGCGATGAGGCCGTCGGGGCCGACCGCGATGCTGGGCGCCTCGGCGCCACCCTGTCGCGCGATCACGAGCTCGGGCATCGGGCCAGGGGCCGCGAGCCTGACGTGGATCTCGTGCACGGCGTGGCTTGGCGGTGCGGCGCCGGGTGCGGCCGTGGAGTGGGCGATGGGCGCGCCGAAGGCGAAGAGCGCCGCGCCGGGCAAGGCGGCGACGTCGAGACCGAAGAGGCCGAAGCCCGATCCACGCAGGAGCGCCACCGGAGGCGTGCTGGCGTCGGCCAGGGGCAAGAGACCGATGGCTGTCGTGGCCGCGTTGCCGAGCGCCGTGTAGGCGACCACGCCCGGAGTCGAGCGGACGACGGCGAGGCGAGGCGGTTCGTAGACGCTGTTGATGGGGCGCACCAGTGTCGCCGGGCGCGGCCCGAGGTCGGCGTCGAACTCCACGCGGTAGAGGGCGCTGGTGCCCGAGCGGGGCTCGAGGAAGTAGAGCTGCGGGGACTCACTCGTGGTGCTGACGGCGAAGGTGGGCGCCGCGGCGCCGAAGCCCTGCGGCGTGACGTCGGCGCGTGCCTCGACGTCGCCCCCGAGCCCGACGCGCAGCAGCCGCACGTGCATGGGCGTCGCGCTGCCGTCGGTGTAGGCGACGAGGGCCGCTTGGGGACGCAGAGCGACGGCCGGGCTGAAGCGAGCATCCGCGGCCTGACCCAGGTCGAGCAAGCGGGCACCTCGCCACGCGCTCACGGCCAGGGGCGCAGCACGCAGACGGTCTCCGTCCACCCAGACCAAGAGCGCACGGTCGCCCTGAACCTCGAGGCCCGGCGGGACCGTGGGCAGGCGCGTCGGACGCGAGCTCGTGGATGGAGTGAGGGGAGCGGTGAAGAGCGGTTGGGTGTGACCGTCCGCCTGGACGCGGATGGCGTAGACCTGAGGTCCGTGCGCGGTCTGCGCGTAGCCCGCCACGAGGAAGGCGTCGCCCCCGGCACGCACGATGGCCGGTCCGCGCTCGGTCGAGATCCGCGCCGCGCGTGGCGCGAGGGTGACGCAGTGATGAGCCGGCGCGTGCGTCGCCCGTTGCTCCGCGGTCAGCAGCAGCGGCCCCACGGGCTCCATGGCACCCGCTCCCTCGACCCCCGGAGCCAGCAGATCCGCCTCTGCCAGATCCGCCAGCGGATCGACGTCGACCGGATCCACATCAACATGATTCGGATCTACACCAACCTGTTGGCCGTTTACGTCAGGAGGAGTGCCGTTTGCGACAACCTCTCCTGGTGTCCCAGGGTGACCTGGGGAGTTCCCGGGTTCGGCGGGATTCGGGCGTGGTTGACGATTTGTCTCGGTTTGCCCATTTGTCGAAGAGCCGTTGGCAGGCGCTCCGGCACCCGCCGAGGGAGGGGTCTGCCCGGATGTCCCAGGGTGACCCGGATCGGAGCAGGCGAGGAGCAGCAGAAGCGTGAGGTGCGTGGCGGCGCGAGCGGGAGCGAAGACTTTCACGGGCTCTCCTCTGCGAAGAAGGCGCGCACGCCGTCGAGGTCGGGGATGCGGCGCGCGGGGGGCAGGCTCTTGAGGAAGGTCTTGCCGTAGCCCTTGGTCACGATGCGACTGTCGAGGATGGCGACCACGCCGCGGTCGGCGTTGGTGCGGATCAGCCGACCGAAGCCCTGCTCGAGGGCCAGCGCGGCCTGGGGGACGAGATACTTCATGAAGGAGGAGACACCCTCGGCCTCCAGCAAGTTGCATCGCGCGGCCACCAAGGGATCCGTGGGCACGGCGAAGGGCAGCTTGTCGATCACCACCAACCTCAGCGCGTGGCCCGGCACGTCGACGCCCTCCCAGAAGCTCGCGGTGGCGAAGAGCGTGGCGTCGCCGGCCTCGCGGAAGCGCTGGAGCAGCGCGTCCTTGGGCGCCTCCCCCTGCAAGAGCGCGGGTCCGGGCAGGGACCCCCGGCAGCGATCATGAAGCTCCTTCATGACTCGGCGTGAGGTGCTGAGCACAAAGGCGCCTCCGCCGCTGATGCCCACGAGCGCCTTCACCTCGGCTTCGGCGCGCTCGAGGAAACGCGCAGACCTGGGATCGGGCATGTCCGCCGGCGCGTAGATTCCCGCCTGTGCCGGGTAGTCGAAGCTCGAGGGCACGCTCATCTCCTCCACCTCGAAGTCGACGCCGAGGCGACCCTTCAAGAAGGAGAAGTCGCCCGACGTGGTCAGGGTCGCGCTCGTCATCACCACCGTCGGCGTGGGCGTGAAGAGCTGATCGCGCAGCAGCGAGCCGACGTGCACCGGGCTGGACGCGATCTTCGCGGCGCGGCCCGAGGACTGCGCGTAGCAGATGCGCCCGCCGCGCGCGCCCTCGAGGATCTGCGACAGAGCGCTGCGCTGACCGGCCACGCGCCGGCCGACCTGTTGAGCGCCCTCACCGGCGTCGTCCTGATTGGCGATGTGCGCGCCGAGGGCTTCGAGGGCGGTGTCGAGATCGAAGAGAGGCGCCTCGAGCGGACCGCGCAACAGATCGTCGGGCAGGTCGACGCGCACCCCCGGTGAGGCGCGGGGCACGTGATCGAAGAAGGCGCGCGTACGCAGCGCGAGCGAATCGGCCAGGCGCGCGCCGATCGCCGCCGTACGCATGCGCGAGAACGCGCGCGTGGCGTCCTTGGCCAGCCGCGCGAGCTGCCCCGAGGAGAGCTGCGCGCTGAAGAACTGGGTCGCGATGTCCTCGATCTGATGGGCCTCGTCGAAGATCACGACCTGATAGTCGGGCAGCACGCCCACCCCACGACTGCGGCGCAACGCCAGATCCGCGAAGAAGAGGTGATGATTCACCACCACGAGATCGGCCGCCTCCGCGCGGCGACGGGCGCGCGTGACGAAGCAGTCCTCGTAGTAATCACAGCGCGGCCCGATGCGCGTGTCGGTCGAGCTCGTCACCTCCGCCCAGATGGCGGCATCCTCGTCGAGCTCGCGCAGCTCCGCCTTGTCGCCGTCCTCGGTGCGCTCGACCCAGGCGTCGAGCACGGCGAGTTCACGCTCGCGCTTGGTGTCGACGCCCGGCAGCGTCATCTTGTGGTTCATCAGCCGACGCAGGCAGACGTAGTTCGACAGGCCCTTCAAGCACACGGCGCGGCCCGGATCCTGGCCGAAGCCATCCGCGTCGAGGTGGGCGCGAAGCCAGGGCAGATCCTTCTTCATGATCTGGTCCTGGAGGTTCCGCGTGCCCGTCGACACGATCACCTTCAGCCCCGAGCGCAGCGCCGGCACCAGGTAGGCGAGGGTCTTGCCGACGCCCGTGCCAGCCTCCACGAAGAGCACGCCTTCGCGCTCCAGGATGCGCTCGACCGCCTCCGCCATGGCGAGTTGCCCCTCGCGACGCTCGTAGCCTTCGAGGGCGCGCGCGATGGGTCCATCTGGACCGAGCAGTTCAGCGGCGCGCATGGCGCGTCATATCACGGCGGGGTCGGGCCGCGTACGACAGGGCGACCTGCGACGTCGATGGGGAGCGCATTGGGCACGGACGCGGCAGGGACTATGCTCGCGCGTCATGGCATCGAGAATTCCGATTGGGGCGCTCGTGGTCGTGCTGGCCAGCCTGCTCGGGTCCGGCGCATGCGACGCGTGTGACGGCAGCCACCCGAGTGGGTCGACGATCACCGAACCGCCCCAACCGCCCGAGCGACCGGCGGCGACGCGGGTAGAGCTGCACTTCCGCGGAGGCACGCCCTTCCTCGGTGCGCTGCGCGAGCAGATCGGTGGTGGGCTCACGGCGGCGGCGTTTCCGCGCACGCCCGGTGACCTGCTCGGGCGCCTGGTGGAATTGCCCGAGAGCCTCCAGGCGCGCGTGCTTCCGGACTCGCACGTCGAGGGGATCCTGCTGGGAGAGACCGCTGATCCGCATCGCGTCTTCGCGGCGCGCCTGACGCTCGAGCAGGACGCGGCGCACCCGCTCGGCCCCGAGTTCGCTCTGGGCGAGCCGGTTGCGGGCGACTACGCGGTCGACGCCCACTGGGTTGGCACGGGATCGGAGCCGGCCATGGCCCTCGCGGCCGACACGCTCGTCGTGGGCGACACGCCCGAGGCGGTGCGGACCGCGCTGCCCTGGCTGGTGATGGACGCCATGGTGCCCGAGGGCCCGCCCGCGCTCACGATCTCACTCCGGCCTGGGGTGGTCTCGCGGTCGGTCCATGCCATCGTCAGCGCAGCTCTGGATCGCTGGGTCCGGGACGCCCGAGACGATCTCGCGGCGGAGCGAGCTCGCCACGACGCGGCGCCGCAGATGGCCGATCCCGAGGCCGCGCTGAACCTCATGGAACAGAAAGCGCGGGCGCTGGTCGCGCTCCTGCCCGATGTCGGAGAGCTGACGCTCACGCTGACGAACGAGGCGGCGGGTCCGACCCTCGACATGCGCATGGCCGTGACTCCGGGCTCGCCTCTGGCCGGGACGCTCGCGAGTCTCCACCCCTTCGCCACGACTCGCCTGGCACGCATGCCGATCACGGCGGCGCTGCGCCTGCTGGTCGCCAGCGCCTCACCAGACCCGGACGACGGCGAGGGATCCACGCTCGGCGCCCTGCTCGGGGACCGCCTCAGCCCAGAGCAACGTCACGCGCTGGATGCCATCGGTGCCGCGTTGCACGATGGCTCAGGCCCGCGCGGCTTCGCCTCGGGCACGCGCGAGGGCCGCCCCTTCGTCGCCTACTTCGACCGAAGTGGTGCGGACATCGACGTGGGCGCGCAGCTGCGCACGGCCATGGGCTCGAACTGGCTGAAGCAGACGCTCGGTCTGGCGCTCGGCTGCGAGGGCGGTCCACCACGCCTGTCGCCGGAGCGAGGCGCCCTCTGCCTCGGATCGTGCGCCGGTGACGCGACACGTGATCTCACCCTGGCGCGCAGCGAGCAGACGAGCGTGCTGCTGCTGCAACCGAGCGAGGAGGAAGATCAGGGCGCGGCGATGGCGCAGCAGATGGTCGAGACCTACGCCTCGGAAGGGCGCGTGCCGCTGCTCGATCCCGCGCGCCAGAGGATCCTCGGCGCGCTTCCCGCAGAGAGCCTGCTCGCCGCCCTGATCGACCCGACACGGCTCTTGCCCAGCGCCGTTGCGCTGATGCACCCCGGTGCGCCGCTGCCCGAGGTCCTCTCGCCACCGATCGGACTCGGCATCAGCGTCGAGGCGGACGCGCTGCACGCCAAGCTCATCCTCGCACCGGGCGCGGCCTCGAATTTCGCCAACGTCGGGCTCGGCTTCCTGCGTGCGTCCGTTCCACCCTATGCTGGATCTGATCCGGATCGCGCGTTGCGCGACCGCGCGCCCTGAGCGAAGCGGCTAGCCGCAGTCCGAAACCGCAGCGGCCGCCTGGCGCTGGCTGCGCCTCTCGAGCGCGGGAGCGATCGACAGGACCAGGATCGCCGCGATGATCAGCGACGCCCCGACGAGCTGATGGGCGCTCGGCGAGGAGATGTCGAAGATCAGCGCCAAGGTGAAGGACGCGACCACACCGGCGAGGATGCTGGAGGAGCGATTGACCGGAACGCAGAAGGTGTTCTCGCGAGCGTCGAGCAAGATCAAGCTACCGAAGATGCCCGTGCCCTGCGAGAGCGCGCCGATCAGGACGGCTTGAAGGACGACGCCGCGGGACCAGAAGCTGGTGAAGCCGGCGTGGAGCTCGTCGAAGAAGCCGCCATGGCCCAGGAACGCCGCCAAGAGCAGCACGACCAGCAAGAAAGGTGAGGCGACCATCTGCTCCTCGACGAAGTAGCGCTGGTTCAGCGAGGCGTCGTCGCTCTTGGCGAGCCGGCTCATGAAGCGGAAGCGGATGAAGTAGCTCAGGAGGTAGATGCCGACGTCCACCGCGCACAGCACGCTGATGTCGTAGCCACCCTGCTCGCTGAAGGCGACCACCAGCGCCGCCAAGCTGAGCACCGAGCCGATGGCGGAGAACCAGCGCACGCGCCGCCCGCTGAGGCGATCGACCACGGGCGCGATCAACACCACGCCGCCACGCATCAAGAGCATGACGAAGACGATGCTCACGCCCTCGAAGGTGTAGGCGAGGGTCGTCGTCCCGATGATGCCCGCCGTGCACACGCCCGACAGGAAGGTCCAGAGGCCGGGCCGCGGCAGAGAGCGCCCGAGAAATTCGAAGTGCGAGGCGTGACGCCACCAACGCATCGCGCTCAGGAAGATGTACATCCCAATCGTCGAGACGAGCACGGTGCAGGGCAGGAGCTCAAAGCCCGTGAGCGGCGACCGCATCCCGGTGGTGAGGCCGCCCGTGATTGCCTTGGTCAGCGCGCTGTAGGGCGCGTAACAGGCGAAGTACCCGAAGGCGAACCACCAGATCGAAACGCCCGCCTTGGGAGCGAGATCCGGCGGCTGCGACATGGGCTGAACCTAGCACCTCGTCCCGAATGCTGCGCGCGCCGCATTGTTCAGCGCGCAACCCGGCCTGGAGCGCTCGTCTGGCCATCGAAATCCGACGCCACCTCCAGGACGGAGCGCGGGGGCTCGTCCGGTTCGCCGCCGCACCTCGGTTCGCGGCTGTGCGTGGGCTCAGACTCCGAGGTGTGCCGGCTGCTCACCCGGCGCCGGCATCGTGCTGACCGAGCCCGTGCGCTCGAGCTTGCGCCAGCCATGCCGCGCGCCTCGCAACGCCGCGACCACCGCGCGGAAGCTGACGTAGTACATGAGCTGCGGATAGCTGAAGCGCTGAACGAGCAAGAGCCCGAGCCAGCGCAGGGGTTTTCCGTCGAGCACGAAGGCCAGCACGGAGCCACACAGATCCATGACGAGGAACGCCAGATAGCCCGCGAGGAAGGCGCGCCAATCACCGCGGAAGATCGAGAGCACCATGACGAGGTCTCCGATCGGGCTCAATGCCGGAAAGATGAGCTGAAACAGCACCCTGTTGGGCAAGCCGACCCAACCGAGGCTGCCGTGACCGAAGGCGCGGCGATGCTTCCAGATGCATTGGTAGGTGCCGTAGGTCCAACGGAAGCGCTGGTGCAAGAGCGCGGCCAGCGTCTCGGGCGCCTCGGTACGGGCGCGCGCGTCGGGCTCGTAGGCGACGCGCCCACCGGCGCGGAGCAGCGTGAGCGTCAGGTCGGCGTGCTCGATCAGGGTGTCGGCGTCGACGGCGACCACGATCTCACCGCGGGCCATGGAGAGCCCGTGATTGGCGGCGGCGGCCTTGCCCGCGTGCTCCTGGCGAACGCGGCGAACCCGCGGCTCACCCAGGGCGATCGCTTCCGCGATGCTCGCGGTGTCGTCGGTCGAGCCGTCGTCGATCACCACGACCTCGAGGTTGCGCCATTCGCTCGCGAGGATGGCCTCGATGGTGCGCGCCAGGACCTTGGCCTCGTTGTAGGCGGGGACGAGGACCGTCACGAGCGGGTCGAAGTCCGGAGGCGCGACCACGGGCAGCGCGCGCGCCTGCCGCAGAGTCAGCGCACCGAGCATCAGGATGCGCCCGATGGAGAGCATGGTGCAGACGAAGAAGAGCAGGGCCAGCACGATCCAGCCCCAGGAGCGGGCACGGGCGATGGACATGCTGCCCCAGGCCAGGATGCGGTCGTTCAAGGGTAGCGAAGCGGCGATCTCCGAGCGCGGCACGCGAAGCCAATGATCGAGGGAGACGAAGTGATAGCCGCGACGCTGAAGTCCCGGGACGAGCTTGCGCAGAGCCGCCACGGTCTGGCGGCGATCGCCGCCGGCGTCGTGCATCAGCACGATCTGGCCTGCGCCATGGACCACTTCATCGACGACGTGTTGGGCGGTCCAATCGACGCCGCGACGCTGCCAGTCCTCCGAGTCCACGCCCGCGCCAACCAACACGTAGCCCGAGGCCACGGGTCCGCGCATGGGCAACATCTCGTCGGGCAGGTCGGGATCGACGTTCGAGGTGTAGGGCAGGCGCAGGAGCGAGGTGCGGGTGCCGGTGAGGCCCTCGATCAGCCGCTCCGTCGCGCCGAGCTCGACCGAGGCCTCGCGCGGGGTCAGGCGCTCCATGTGCGGGTGCGTGTAGGTGTGGTTTCCGATCAGGTGACCGGCCGCCACCTCGTCCTGGACGATGTCGGGAAAGCGGGCGGCTTGATCCCCGACGACGAAGAAGGTCGCGGGGACGTGCAGCTCGCTCAGGACGGCGAGAATCTCGGGCGTCCAGGTCGCATCGGGTCCATCGTCGAACGTGAGAACGAGCTCCTTGGGCGCCTGACTCCCGCGCCGTTCCACGATCCATCCGCTTGGCACGGAGGTGTGCTCCGCGGAAGTGATGTGTCCGTCGGGCTCCACGGAGAGTTCTCGGTCGCCGCGCTGAGGCTCGCTCGCGATGCTGAGCACCTCACCATGGCCGATGAGGTCGACGGTGCGACTGACGGCGATCGTGCGAAGGCTGGGAGGGATGGTGGTTCCGACGCCTGCGCGCAGGAAGCTCCACAGCGTCTCGTCCTCCGTGCCCAGGCGCCACAGGCCCACGCGGTCGAGCCCGCGCTCACGCAACGCTTGCATCTGGTTCCAGGTCGCGAGCGCGTCTTCGACCCAGACGTCATGCAGCGCTCCGTCCTCGTCCCGATAGCCGAAGTGAACGTTCTCCTGGTCGAGCTCGAAGCGGGGGTTCGCGCCCGCGGCGCGCGCGTTGGCCATGGCGGCGCGGAAGGAGACGCTCTCCGCGGGCTGCTGCGAGCCGATGTGCCAATCGTAACCGTAGGCGCCGAGCACGACGACGATTCGATCCGCGGGGACACGCGCCCTCACCTCGTCGATGGAGTCCACGAACCAATCGCGTGATGCCACCGCCCCTGGACGCGACAACGGGTAGTGTTCGTCGTAGGCCATCACGAAGACAGCGTCCGCGACCTCTCCGATGAACTCGTCATCAAACGCCGGATCGTGCAGCGGGACGTCGACCGTGAGCCGCAGCGCGTGAGAGTGGAGCGCCGCCCGAAGGTCGACGAGGAGATCGAGCAGGGGCTCGGAGTCCTCCGGTTGCAGCTCCTCGACATCCAGGTTGAGTCCGTCCGCGTGCAGGGCGCTGAGGCGCGTGACCAGCCGGTCGACGAGGCAGCGCCGTGCCACGTCGTCCCGCAAGAGTTCAGCGACCGTCTCGCCACGCCAGGCGTCGCCCGTGAGGTTGGCGAGCCGCGGCATGACCAGGGCGTGGGCGCGGCCGAGCACGCGCTGCGTGGTCTCGTCCACGTGCTCTTCCAGATCGCAGCCAGGTCCCGAGAAGCTGAACCAATCCGGGACCACGACGTCGATGTCGGCCACATGGCGTTCGAGGGAGGCGACGGACGCCGGGTCGTCGGAGACGGTGAACGCGACGACGGCATGCGGGGGCAAGGGGAGGGCACCGGCGACGGCGACGCTGACGATTCTCGCGCGACGCTCGCGTTCGCGACCGCGCTGCTTCGCCAGAGCGCGCAGGCGACTCTCGGAGTAGACGGGCCGGCCGTCGTGTTCCAGGGACTCCCGGATGTCGGCGGCGCGCACGGCGGGGTGACGCGAGAAGAGCGCGGGCACGTCTGAAGGGACGAGAAAACCGGCTACCGCGAGGGCGACGACCGCCAGAACCGAGGTCGCCAGGAGGCCGGTCGCCGCGACGGTGCCGCGCCAGCGTCAGCGCGAGGGATCCTCGAAGATCATCGCCGAACCTCTTGATCAGCGGCACGTATGGATCTCGGCTTGGGAAAGACAAGGCGCCGATGGAGGCGGTCGCTGCCTCGTGTCTCGGCGTACGGGCGAGACGGGCGATGACACCTGAGGCGGCAGCCAACCGCGACTTGGGCGATCCTGGCGCACGGCTCGCTCGAGCGCTTCGCCCTAGGGCGGGGTGTCGACGCGCGACGCCCAACCAGGCTTCACGGCCGCCGCGCGCGAGGGACGGCACCGGGACACCGGGACATGCCCCCGACGGCTCTTGGCCGCCTCGACCTCGCTTTGGTGCGTGCTCCACCGCGGCCAACCCCCGACCACGTGAATCCAGGCCGCGGCGCCTGTCGAATCTCCGCGGCTGGGGCTGGCACGTTGACGGGCGGCCAGGCGTCGTTAGCTTGGGCGGGTGATCCCGCTCCGCGACCTGAGCCCCACGCACCGCACTCCGGTCGTCACTTGGGCGTTGATTGGCGTGAACGTCTTGGTCTGGCTCTTCCAATGGGCCCACGGCGCCGAGGGCCTGCAGGCGTTGGTGATGCGCTACGGCCTGGTGCCCAACGTGATCACCAGCGCCGGGATCTGGATCCCTCGCTCCGAAGGCGGGGCGCTCGGCGCGCTGATCACGCCCATCACCAGCATGTTCATGCATGGCGGTTGGCTGCACCTGATCGGCAACATGTGGTTCCTCTACATCTTCGGTGACAACGTCGAAGACGCGCTCGGGCGTGGGCGCTTCTTGGCCTTCTACCTGCTGGGCGGGCTGGCCGCGGCGGCCATGCAGGTCGCCATCGGCCCGAACAGCGCCATCCCCATGGTCGGCGCCTCGGGCGCGATCTCCGCCGTGATGGCCGGCTACGTGATGCTCTTCCCGCGCGCTCGGGTGGTCACCCTGGTGCCGATCTTCTTCTTCATCCAGATCGTCGAGCTGCCGGCGTTCGTCTTCATCTTCGTCTGGTTCGGCTTCCAGCTGCTCGCGGCGCTCGGCACGCTCGGCTCCGCCGGCGGAGGCGTCGCCTTCTTCGCGCACGTGGGCGGCTTCATCGCCGGCCTCTTGCTGGTGCGCGCCCTACGCCCGGCGCAGCCCAAGCCGCGACCGTTTCCGGTGTACACAAAGCCTCACTTCGACGGACGGCGCTGGCGCTAAAGCAGGAGCCACGCAGCACGCGGCCCTTCAGACGAGCCAGTGCGTGCGCGGCTCCTGAACCACGGTCTCGAGCGCCCGCGGTCCAGTCAGCTCGCCGCGATCGACGCTTCAGAAGGGATTGTCGGGGATGGTCGCTGGCGCCATCGTCGGCGCCTCGGTCATGGCGGGCGCCTCGGTCATGGCGGGCGCCTCGGTCATGGCGGGCGCCTCGGTCATGGCGGGCGCCTCGGTCATCGCAGGTGCCTCGGTCATGGCGGGCGCCTCGGTCATGGCGGGCGCCTCGGTCATGGCGGGTGCCTCGGTCATCGCAGGTGCCTCGGTCATGGTGGGCACCTCGGTCATGGTCGGGGCCATGGTCACGGCACCCGTGACCTGCTCCTCGAGCGTGATGTCGATGACGCGGCGCATGGCCCCGTCACTCTCCTCGAAGGAGTCGGGCTCGATCGTCATGGTGTTCCGGTCGTAGCCGCGCTTGGTGGCGATCACGAGGATGCTGCGGGAGAGGCGCGGGAAACGCAGCTCCCCAGGAGCGGCGATGGCCTGACCACTGGCGGAGACGCGAGCGCCCGCGGGATTCGTACGCACCGTGACCACGTAGGGCAGCGCCTCCAGAGTGAAGCGCTCGGTGGCGCCCTCGGTGGGCGTGACCTCACGACTGATCTCCGCAAAGGACGGAGCCTTCAGCGTCAGCGTCGCAGGCGCACCGGCCGGGAGGTTCACCACCGCGGGCGTGCTCCCCAGCAGCTGACCCGCAACGCGGATCTCCGCGCCAGCGGGGGTGGACTCGACATGGACGCTGACCGTTGCCGCGGGAACGGCGACCGCCGCGTCGGCCTCGGCGAGCGGCTGCTCGGGCACGGGCTCGGGAATCACGTCCGGCTCGGGCACGGGCTGCGGCGTCACATCCGGCGCGGGCTGGGCCACGGGCTCGGGCGGCGTCTGTGTCTGCGAGTAGATGACGTAGCCAATGACCGCGACCGCGGCGAGGCCCAGGATGATGGGCAGCGCCAAGGAGCGCGAGCCCTCGGCGGGCTGGGCGGCGAGCAGAGGAGGCGCGGCCAGCTTGCCGGCGGCAGGTTTCGCAGCGGCGGGCTTGTCGGCTGGCTTCGCGGGCTTGGCGGCCTTCGCAGCGGGCTTGTCGGCCGCCGGCTTCGGCTCGGGCTTGTCCGCCTTCGCAGCGGGCTTGTCGGCCGCCGGCTTCGGCTCGGGCTTGTCCGCCTTCGCAGCGGGCTTCGGCTCCTCGGCCGGTTTCGATGCCTTGAGCTCGTCGCCGGGCGACGCCTTGGCCTTGGACGCTTCCGTGGCTGCAGCCGCGAGGGCCGTGCTCGCGGCCTCACCGCTGGCGATCGCGGCGTCGGCGGCGGCGGCGAGGTGCTCCATGCCCTCCGCCATCAACGTCGCGTCGTCGTCCTCGTCGTCGGGCTCGCTGAGGTCCGGCGTGGCCGGTCCTGCCTCGGCCGCGGACTTGGCCTTGGCGGCTGCGTCGCGCTCGCGTTGGATCTCCTCGGTGCGCTTGCGCGCGGCCTCGGCGTTGGCCTCGGCCTCCTTGGCGGCGTCCGCGTCACCATCGGCCAGCGCGGTGGCCAGGAATTCACTCGCGTGACGAACCGTCGTGCGGTCCTCGGGCGCGACCAGCTCCGCCGGCGGCAAGTCCGGGAAGAAGCCTTCCTTCGCGGCTCCCGGCTCACCCTGATCGAAGGTGCCGGGTTGGTTGTCGCGCTGGTCCGCGATGCGCTGCACGAATCCGCGGCTCTCGGTGTCCATCTTGATGAACTTGATGCCCATGCCCGCGGCGACGCCGGTGTCGCCGACCTCGTCGGCGTCACGCGCCCAGACCACGCGGCCCACGCCACGGATTACGCGCGACTGGTCCTCGAGCTGCAGCTCGAATTTCAGCAGGGTGCCGATGGCCATCGGCTTCTTCGACTTGATGAAGATGCCACCACGGGAAATGTCGTGGCTGTAGTGCTCCACGAAGTCATCGAGGGTGGCGCTCTTGAAGCGCACCTTCAGGGACATCGGCGCGCGGCGATCTTTACGGGTGTCGGCCATGGGCTCCTCCGGGCGCTCATTCGAGGGCACGGTTTGGCGATCCTACTGTGCAGCGGCCAGATCCTCAATCTTCCAGGGTGAACCCGAGGTCCGAGCGGTAAGTTTCTGGCGATCCGCCCAGATCCGCGAGGATGCCGCCGAAGCGCGGTCGAAGCTCCGGAGCCACGTCCAGCAAGGGCGCCAGGGCGAACGCCCGCTCCAGCAGGTGGGCGTGGGGCAGCCGTAATCGCGGACCCGAGGCGGAGGCATGAAATCCGTAGAGCAGGTCGATGTCGATGGTCCGCGGACCCCAATGGACCGCCGTGCTCCGATCCCGGCCCATGCGGGCCTCCGTCGCCAGGGCCAGATCGAGCAGCGCCTCGGGGGAGCGCGAGGTCTCGACTCGGATGGCAGCGTTCAGATAGCGCGGCTGGGGCGGGCCGACGGGATCCGTCTCGTACACGGCCGATTCGGCCACGACTCGCAGGTCCTCCGCCTGGTGAAGCAGCAGCGCGGCGCGGCGCAACGCCGCGAGCCTGTCCCCGAGGTTGGCCCCCAGACCGAGCACGTACATGCGCCGGAGGGTACGCCCGGGCACGGGCGCGCTCCACGCCAGACTGCATACGCGCCCAGACCGAGCACGTACATGCGCCGGAGGGTACGCCGGAGAGGGCCTTGGGCCAGCCCTCGCCTGGGCTCGAGCGGTGGGCCGACGACGTCCAGGGCGGCCACCTCGCGTCATGATGCCTTGCCAGCGCGAGCCGACGGGCGCTAGCCTCGCGCGTGCTCGAGAGGGTTGCGCTCCACCGAAAGCGGTTCCGGACGCCAGGCGTGACGCCCGACGCGCGCGGCGTATTGCTCGGGGACCGGGGCCTCTTGCTCTTCCCCTCTCTCGACCGCCTGGTCGCCTTCCTGCGCGCCTACGCCGAGCAAGACTCCCTCGACGAGCTGCTGGTGTCCCTGAAGATCCGGCAGCTGGTCACGCCTCTGAAGACACGCGAGGCCATGCTCTCGTGCACGGCCGAGTCGTCCTACCGCATGGACAAGCTGGCCTCGGTGGCGCGCCTCTCGGGCGGACTCTGCTTCACCGGAACGTCCCGCCACTTCGTACGCTACCGAGACGCCGCGTCGCCGCTCGGCTACGACGTCGCCGAGCTGGCCCAAGAGGCGGCCGATCTGATCGTCTACGATCAGGCCTATCAGCAGAGCTACTCCTTCGAGCGGGACCTCGATCTCCGAGCTCTGCTCCTGCGCCTCGACCCGGTCCCCACCGCGGCCAACCGCCGCGAGGCGCCGCCGCGCCTCTTCGTCACCGCGGAGACAGGCGTGGGTGGTGCGATCACGGGCTATCTCTTCCGCTGGGGCGTGGACGCCAAGGTCGCGCTGGCGGAGTGGCCACCGGAGTCGGCCTTCGACGATCGCGGCACGAGGCTCTACGTCTTCGACATCACGAGTCCGCCGGCTCGCATCACGACGCTGCTCGCGTCCTTGCCCGGCGTGAAGGTGTACGCGCCCGACGGTCCCAACGTCGCCGTCGAGCTCGGGTTCCACCATCCCGTCTCGCTCACCTCCTGCCAGAGCCTGTTCTCGACCAACTCGCTGACCCTGTTGCCGAGTCGGGGCGACGCGCGCCAGATCGCGCCTCTGCCTGCCTTCGCGCCCGTGGAGTCCTTGGTCCGAGCCGACATCTCGCAGGACGGAAAGCCTCGCGCGCGCATGGGTAAACCCTCGAAGCGTGTGCTCGAGGCGGCGTTGCCGCTGCGTCTGGCGCCTTCCTCCGACGCTTGGCGCAACGTGGTCGCGACGATCGTGCCGTCGTCGCAGATCGATTGGCTGGCGCGCATGGTCTACGCCCTGCCCTCGGACGCGCTGCGCTCGCTTCGCATCGCCTTCGGGGAGGGAGGCGAGGTCTACCTGCACGACCCGAACGGCATCGAGGGCGTGCCTCTGGGCGAGTTCGCCTCCGAGGTGGCGCCGCGGATCTACGTGCCGGCCGGTTTCTCCTTGGTCCCGGCGGTCTCCTCGGATGTGCTGCTCGGTCTGCTCAAGGATCGCGGCGACGCCCACATCTTCTTCACCCACGGGGCCGCCGAGCCTTCGCGCGTCCCGGACCAGGCCTTCCGCGAAGCCACCCGGGCGCTTCTGCACGAGATCTCGACCCGAGTCGTCAGCGCCGCGGCGCCACAGCAGGAGCCGCCCCTCGGGCTCTTCGACTACGCCGAGGCCAGACGCCTGCCGCTCTTCGCACTGCCTGGCGTGAAGGAGAGCGCGAGCGAGAGCGCAGAGGGCGACGAGGCGGAGAAATGAAGGAGGCCGAGCGCGCACAGGCTCTGTTCGAAGCCTTCGCCGACGGTTTTCTAGGGCCGCTGCTGGAAGGCCGGGAGGTGCAGCTCACGCGCATGCTCGGTCCGGGGCTGTTGACCCATTTCACCTTCGCGCAGACGGCCGAATCCGAGGTGGACGCGGCCATCTACGAACGGCTGCACGCGCTGGCCTCGCGCCACGCGCCGGTGCGCGCGCTGACCTACCCGAGCCGCGAGACGCGCGCCTTCGCCATGGCGCTGCACGATCTCATCGCGTTGACGGATCCGCTGCTCGATCGCCTGTTCGCTCGTCGCGCTCGGCCCAGGGTCGTCGCCTTCGTGCGAGGTCTGCTCGCGGAGACCAGCGCGCCCCGAACCCGCGGCGAGGTGCTGGCACGCCACGTGATCTGCGATCGCGCCTTGGCGCTCAAGCGCCGCGACATCGTGGTGACGAACTGGGCCTACACCTATCGCTTCTTCGGGCGACCCGTGCCTCGCAACGTGGTCGCGATGCCCAGGCTGAGGCGGGTGAAGCAGCGCGAGCAAGAACACAGCCTGCTGGAGCTCTTCTCCGAGCTCGACAGCGAGGCGCTGCCCCTGAACTCGCTGCTCGAGGCCGTACTCGCCCGCTCTCCCTTCACGCGCCTCACGCACTTCTCACTCAGCCATGCGCCGCTCTTCGACCTGGCGACGCTGGCCATGCTCGAGGACGCATCGCTCCGACAGGGGCTCATCGCGGAGCTCGGTCCGATGGATGAGGCGGTGGTGATGACCCGTCTCGGGATCGAGCTGTGGAAGCTGCGGCTGTGGGCGCATGCGCCCGCGCGTCTGCTGAGCGCGGCTTCGACCTTCGTGTTGGAGATGGGCTTGAGCCTCTTGCTGCGGCGCGAGCCTCCGAAGCTCACCGGCACGAACGCCAGCTTCGAGCTGGGTCTGGCGCTGAGCCTGCCAGCGGCCGCGCAGAGGACACAGCGGCTGTGGCCCGTGCTGTCGAAGATCGACGACGAACGCGCACGGGACGGCGCGCGGAAGTGGGCGGAGTGGGCCTCGGACGTGCCGCTGAAAGAGGCGGAGAACATTCTTTCCCTGGCGAGCGCCGGGGCTGATTTGGAGCGAGCTTCATGAGCGACCTTGGGCAACGACTGCAACGCGTGGGCCGCACGATCGAGCAGACTTTCTTGGGCAAGTCGGAGGCCGTGCGATTGATGCTCATCGCGACCATCGCGGGTGAGCACATGGTGCTCGTCGGTCCGCCCGGCACAGCCAAGAGCGCGCTGGTGCGGCTGATGTCGAAGCTGATCTCCGCGCGGTACTTCGAGTATCTGCTCACGCGCTTCTCCGAACCCAACGAGATCTTCGGGCCCATCGACATCCAGGCCTTTCAGCTGGGCAGCTACAAGCGGCGCACCGAGGGCATGCTGCCCGAGGCGGAGATCGTCTTCCTCGACGAGGTGTTCAAGGCCAACAGCGCGATCCTGAACTCGCTGCTCTCGGTGCTGAACGAGCGCGTCTACACCGTCGGCGGTCAGGTCATGAAGGTTCCGCTGCTGAGCGCCTTCGCCGCGAGCAACGAGGTCCCGAACGACGAGAACCTGATGGCGGTCTTCGATCGCTTCCTGCTGCGCGTGCGCAGCGAGAACCTCGACAGCTACCACTTCCACGATCTGCTCCTGCGCGGCCTCGAGCACGAGAAGAAGAGCCTCAGCGGCGCCTACGACAAGCTCGAGCCGATGCTCACGAGCACCGAACTCCACGCGCTTCACGCCGGCTTCGCGCCGCACATGAACTTCAGCGAGGAGTTCCTCGGTACCTACAAGAGCCTGGTCTTTCAGATCCGTGGCGAGGGCGTGAGCTTCTCCGACCGTCGCGCGATCAAGATGCTCAAGCTCTTCGCAGCCAGCGCTTACCTCGATGGACGACCCACCGCCGACGCGAGCGACCTGTTCGTGCTGAAGCACGTCTGGAACAACCTCGACCAGGCGGACATCCTCGAGGGCATCGTGGGGCCGACGCTCGAGGCCTACTATCGAGGCCACCCCGAGGCGCGTCGTCTGGGCGCCACGGACGTGGGACTCGACGCGCTGAGCCAGGAGATCAACCGCATCCGCACGGTGTTGGTCTCACCGGAGCCGGTCAGCGACATTCAGCTCTTCAGCCACCTCAAGGCGCTGAACGAGATCAAGGCCGCGCTGCTCGCGATTGGGACGCCACCCGCGCAGGAGGCCATCGGTCGCGTGGACCAGCTGCTCGGGCAGGTCTTTCAATCGGGCAAGTTCAGCTGAGTCGCTGTGCCGCTGACCACGGTCGAGAGCACGGGGGAGATCGGTCGCGAATTGGGCAGCCTGGCGCTCTCCTGCGTGCGCGTGGAGGAGCCGATGCTGGGGCTGCGCTTCGCGCGCTGGCAACGCAGCCTGGTCAAGGTCGGGCTCGAGGCGCCCGCCTTCGTGATCCACGACCTCGGCATGCTCTGCGTGATCGCGCCGAGCGAGGTGCCTCTGGGTCCGCGACCGCTGACGCAAGGGTTGAGCCTCGACGGGACCAGTCGAGACGACCTGGAAGCCTGGACCGAGACCCTGCACGAGCTCGGGGAGAGTGAGATCTTCGAGCGGGCCCGCAGCTTCCGGCTGGCCGACGACCTGATCACCGTGCTGCTCCTGCGCATCCTCATACCTCTGTTCCGAGACACGCCGCGGGCCGGAGCGGTGCGGGCCGAGGCGCCGCTGGATACGGGCAGCTACCAGGATCTCGAGTCGCAGCTCGCGACCTTGTTTCGCAACTTCGATCGCACGCGCGAGATCGGCACGCTCTCGATGTTGGCCAAGGAGCGCCTTCGCGTCGTGATCGCCGCCGAGCAGATCGACCTCGACACCCTGCGCCTGGTCGGCATGTTCGGGCAGGAGTCCGCGGCGGCGGGCGCCATGGAGATGCTCGACCTGTTGCGAGTCTTCGAGAGCCCCGAGGCCAACGACGTCGTGAACTTCTCTCTGGATCTATTGCCCAGCGTGCTCGAGACGACGCGCGCCGGCGGAGAACAGCACTACGCCGTCGATGGCTACGCGGGCATGGACCGTCGCGGCACCATCGACTCGTTGGTTCTCAGCGAGCTCGCCTTCGGACCCGAGCTCTTCGCGCGCCGCTACGCCGAGCGCGAGGTCTTCTACTACGCGCACGAGAAGGAACAAGAGGAGGAGCGTCGGCTGCACTACATCCTGGTGGACGCCAGCGCCTCCATGCGGGGCAAGCGCTCGGTCTTCGCGCGGGGCCTCGCGCTGACGCTGGTCAAGAAGCTCACGCTGAGAGGGGAGCTCGTGCTCCTGCGCTTCTTCGACTCGCGACTGTACGACCTGCAGCGGGCGCGGACAGGACGCGCGAACGACGGCGGGCTCTCCGTCCCCTATGTGCTCACCTTCAAGGGTGAACACGGCAGAAACTACGCCAAGGTCTTCAGCTTGTTGGTTCCCGAGATCGCGCGCCTGGCCAAGCGCGAGCAGCGAAGGCCCGTGCTCTACCTGCTGACCCACGCGGAGTGCCACGTCCCACGAGAGACGGTGAAGCGCCTGGCCGCCGAGGCGGAGCTCTACGGCATCTTCATGCTGCCTTCAGCCGGCGAGCTGGACCTCGACTACCTCTCGCTGCTCGACACCGTGCAGGTCGTCGACGAGGCGTCGCTGTCGCAGCGGGACGCGCGCGCCAAACGCGCGCTCTCGATCGTGGAGCACGCTGCCAAGGAGCGGAAGGGGTCGAACGCGTGAGCGCCACGGACCAACGCGCGCGATGGCGGGAAGCGGAGAGCGCGCTCAGCGCCCAGAGGTACGACGAGGCCATCGACCTGCTCATGCGCCTGGCCAGTCGAAGCCACGTGCCGACACAGGAGATGAACACCTACGTGCGGGCCTTGGCTCAGGCCTATCGTGGCCTCGACAATCGACGCGCGGCCGCGACCGCGCTGCTCTTCCTGGGCGATCACCGCGGAGCCGGCGAGTTGGTGCCGAAGGTGCCGACGGATCTCGCCCGCATCCACCTGCGCGCGGGTCGGGTGACGGAGGCGGCGCGAGCCTACGAGGAGGCGGGGTGGCGCGGACACGCGGCGCTGACGCTCGAGCGCACGGAGGATCACGTGAGCGCGCGCGTGCTCTGGGAGCGCATCGCGTCCGACCCACGTCTTCAGAGCGACACCTATACGCGCGGGCTCGTGTTCTTCGATCTGTCGCGCTCTTGTGAACGGCTCGGCGACACGCGCGCCGCTCGTCGCCACATGGTCGAGAGCGTCCACCTGATCGAGGCGGCAGCGGACGGCTTTGAGGCGCAGGGCCAGCGCGAGCGAGCGTTCGACTGTTTCCAGGTGCTGCTCTCCCTGGGCAAGGACGGCGCCTTCGAGAACCTCGCCGAGGGCTACCTCAACTGCATTCGAATTCTGAGCGAAGACGAGCTGAAGTACTACGTGCTGCAGTACTACGAGGACTTCCAGGCGCTGGCGATGGAGCGTGGGGAATTCCTGGCGGCGGCGACGCTCTGTCGTGAAGCGGCCGAGTTCGCTCGCAAGTACGCCATGCCCTACGAGTCCGCGTATCGCTTGCACGCAGCCGAGGCGCAGATCGCGGCGGCCGACAGCGCGGCGAAGAATGGCCTGGTCGAGATGGCGGAGAATGCGCGCGCCGCGGCCATCGACGCCTTGGCGGAGGTGGGCGCCTTCGCGCGAGTCCGCGCTCAGTACGAGGTGATGGGGCAGCTGCCCCTTCCGGCCAAGCGACGCGCTCGCTACGCGCGTCTCGCCAAACGTCTCGCGCAGGCGACGGACTCGGCGACGTCGGAATCGACCTTGCCCGGCCACCTGCGCATGGAGTCGGCCTACCCCGAGATCTGGCGCCTGGACGTGATCGCCTGGGAGCAGGCGGGGGACTCCGTCGAGGTGATGGGCGAGGTGCTGCTCGGAGATCAGCTGGCGGACTTCACGCTGAGGCGAGCTCTGATCTGCAGGCTCTTCGGCCTGGCGCATGCGGACGCCATGAACGAGGAGGCGCGCGCCGACCTCGCGGGGCAGCTCGGGAAGGTCGAGCTCTACGTCTGCCTCGGTCCGCTGGAGCGGCTGTTCGAGGATCCGAGCCCGAAGGTGCGCATGGCCGTGATGGGCTCCCTCAAGCAGCTCTTCTTCAAGCGCTCCTACCCGCTGATCGAGCGGGGCCTGCGCGATCAGGCGAACGAGGTCCGGCGCGAGGCGCTGAAGGCGGTGGAGACCCTGCACTTCACCCACGCGCTCGACCCCTTGCGACGCATCTACCGCCAGGCCAGCACGGCCGAGGTGCGGCAGGCGGCGCTCTCTTCCATCGGTCGAGTCCAGAGCCCGGAGGCCGTGGAGCTCCTGCTCGAAGCCCTGCTACACGGAGCACCGCCCGAGTCATCCCTGGCGCAGGAGCTGCTCGTGAGGGCGGACCAGACGGACGCGGACGCGCTGATCCGCAGCGCCGCGCGGGATGCGCGTGTAGGAGCCGAGCGGTCCCGCATCGAGAAGGTGCTGACCGCCCGTGGAATCAGGATCTAGCGCGTGTCTGGCTCGAGCACGACGCGCACGACCAGCTGCTCGCGCTGCTCGATCATCGCGCGCTCGCGGTGCGACAAGGAGCGCTGGAGGGCCTGCGCTGGGCCGTCGATCCGCGCTTCTGGCCCATCCCGCGGCGCAGGCCGATTCCCCTCGAGATCTTCGGACCGAAACTCGACGCCCCAGCCGCGCAGCCGAAGACCGAGGCCCTCGTGCAAGAACTGCGGGCGCCTGCGCTGGGCTAGCGATTCACCGCGCACCATTGCTCGAGGCCCGCGACGACGGTGTCGGCGGCTCCGTCCTGGATCGGATCCCAGCCGTAGCGCTCGCAGATGGCGCCCGAGTAGTTCGAGTCGGTCATGATGTCGGGGTCTGCGGGCGCACCGTCACACACGCTCATGTCGCGGGACCCGACGTTGGTCAGGCAGGCGTTCAGGAAGTCGGTGGCGCCGTTGATGCACAGGGCCTCGATCACGCCGCAGCGCGCGCTGCGGACGTGAGCCTCGATCACGCATTGATCGGTGGTGTGGCTCGCGCCGAACGCCGTGCCCTCGCGCGCGCGCACGATCTGGATGTCCTGGTCGTCGTCGGCGTAGGAGAGAAACCAGGCGCCGGCGAGGCAGATGCAGCCCCCGCCCGCGGCGAAGAGCAGCACGACGAAGAGCAGGATCTTCTTGTTCTTCGTGTCGCTCTCCATGCCTGGCGAGTACCACGGTCGGCCGAAACTGAGAACTGCGCGTGGCATGTCCCGGCAGGCGCGAGTGTTTTACTCGAGCCTTACCCCGCGTCGTTCCGGACGTGGCACGCTTCCGTCATGACCGCTCTCGCAGGAGCCCGCGTCTTGCTCGTGGAGGACGAGCTGCCGATCTTGACCGGCCTCTTGGAGCTCTTTCGCGGCCAGGGCTTCGAGCCCGACTCAGCCACGGATGGCGCCGTGGCGCTGGAGCGGCTTGCGGAGGGCACGTACGGATTGGTCGTTCTCGATCTGATGATCCCTCGGGTCGATGGGCTCGAGGTGCTGCGACGACGGCGCGCCGAAGGCGATCACACACCGTTCTTGATCCTGACGGCCAAGGGCGCGGAAGAGGACGTGGTCGCCGGGCTCGAGGCCGGGGCCGACGACTACGTGACCAAGCCCTTCGGCATCAAGGAGCTGATGGCGCGCGTTCGGGGTCTGCTGCGCCGTTCCGTGCAGGAGCCCGACGCGCCTCGGCAGCTCCACGTCGGCACCACCACCCTCGACCTCGACGCGCTCGTCGTGCGCTGGGGAGGCGAAGAGCTCAGGCTCACGGCGCGTGAGGGGCTCCTGCTCTCCTACCTGGCGAGTCGGCGCCATCGTCCGGTGACGCGGGAGGAGCTGTTGGTGGATGTGTGGGGCTACCGCGACGGGACGGTGCGAACGCGGACGGTCGACGTGCACGTGCAGCAGCTGCGCGCGAAGCTGAAGGTCGTGCCGGGCGGCGAGGCCTTCATCTCCACCGTGCGTGGCCGCGGCTACCGCTTCGACGCCGAGCTCGAATGAGGCGACGCCTGCTCGCCCTCGGACTCGGCATCGCCTTGCCGACCGTGCTCCTCGGGGTGGGCTGGCTGCGCGCATCACGGGGAGAGCGCGAGGCCGAGGAGCGTGAGCAGCGCGCGAGCCTGGAGCGCTCGGCGGACACCATCCGCGCGGCTGTGGACGAAGGGCTCGAAGAGCTCCGGCGTCGTGAAGACGCGCGCCCCTTCTATCTCTACAACCACTTCTACAGTCCACCGGACGTGGTGGCCGTGAACGATCCGGTGGCGGTGACGCCCCTCGCGCGCGAGCCCGAGGACGCGCGCATCGTGGGCTACTTTCAGCTCGAGCCCGACGGCACGCTGAGCACGCCCTACACCGAGACGCCCGACGCCCCGAGCACGGCGCGATCCCGGATCATCGTCGGGCTGCTCTCTTCCCCCGAGTTCGCCGAGCTGCGCGCGCTCACCCACGCCCAGGGGAGCGACGCCCACAGCCTGCTGGCGGCTGCCGCGCGGCGTGCGCCCGAGCCCACGGGAGGGATCGGGCGGCGGAGGCCTCATCCGACACGAAGCCTCGGTGAGGGCGCGGCGAGCGCAAGGACTCCAGGCGAGACGCCCCTCGACGCGACCAACGCGGGGATCGTCGACAACCCCTACGCGCCCCAGGGCCCGCTCACGGTGAACCTCAACACCTGGGGCCAGCAGGTCTTCGAGGACATCCAAGCGGCGCAAGCGGGGAGCGTGGAGGCGAACAGAATCGTCCAGGCGCGAGGTCGCGCGGCACCCGTCACGCGTCGCAGGCAGGTCGCGTGGGACACCTACGGCGCCGTCTCGCAGCAAGCGCAGTCGTCCAATCGTGCCCAGCAGAACGCGCCCATGCCGGAAGACGCGCCGATGGGCCCGACGCTCACGAACATCACGCAACGCGAGGCGGAGGTCGGCTACACGGACATGGCCTGGTATCCGCTCGGGCCCGAGCCGCTGCTGCATCGCATCGTCAGTCACGAAGGTGCCGCCGTGGTCCAGGGCGTGGTCCTCGATCGCACCGAGCTCGTGAACCATTGGCTGCCCGCGCTGGTCGAACGCCATGGCGTCACGCAGGCGCCGCGCGTGATCGCGCACGACGAGCAAGCGTCCTGTGCCTTCCGTCGGCCGGTCTCGGATGTGCTCACGGGCGTCGACCTCTGCTACCCCGTGGCCGCGCTGGCGAGTGCGACCGCGAGCCGAGATGCTTCACAGAGGCTCGAAGCCGGCGCGCTGCTCGGCTTGCTCCTGATCGTGGGGCTCGCCCTCTTCGCCTTCGACCGTGCGGCGCGGCGAAGCGACGATCTCGCGCGTCAGAAGTCCGCCTTCGTGTCGGCCGTCTCCCACGAGCTGCGCACGCCGCTGACCACCATCCGCATGCACGCGGAGATGCTGGAAGAGGGTCTGGTCTCGGAGGCGAGACGGCCACGGGTCTATGGTGAGCTGGTGCACGAGAGCGTGCGCCTCGCGCGCCTGGTCGAGAACGTGCTCGAGATCTCGCGCCTCGAGGAGGGTCAGCGCCCGCTGCACCTGGAGCAGGGCGATCTGCGCGCCCACGTGAGCGAGATCGTCGATGGCTACCGACCCTTCGTCGAACGGAAATCATTTTCCATTGTCGGACCCGAAGACGGAACGCCGATCGAGGTTCTGTTCGACGTGCAGGCGGTCGAACAGATCGTGATCAACCTGATCGACAACGCCGTGAAATACGCCGCCGAGAGCGAGCGCCGGATCGAGGTGAGCGTCGACGTCGAGGCGGAGAGCGCCGTGCTCCGGGTTCGCGACCACGGCCCCGGCATCCCCGCCGACCAGCGCGAGAAGGTCTTCGAGCGCTTCCATCGCGTCGACCGACCCGACACCGCGCACAGCCCGGGGACGGGAATCGGCCTGTCGCTGGTGCGCACTTTCAGCAAGGCCCACCATGGTCAGGCGCGTGTGCGCGAAGCCGAGGGTGGTGGCGCCGAGATCATGGTGACGTTCCCGCTGGCGTGAGCGGCGCACAGCGTGACGCGTCGACGTCCTCTGTCCGCCATTTTGACAAGACACTTACAACGCGCCCGTCGATCGCGAGCTACCTTGAAGATGTCGCTCTGGTGCGACTCTGGAGGTGTCATGAATCGACGTTCGAACGCGCTTGTCTTTGCCTTTGTCTTCACTCTGGCGTGCGCGGATTGGCTGGTGGAGCGCACGACCGCGCAGCCCGGCGAGAACCAAGAAGGGGGCGTCGACGCGGCGGCGCCCGCGCAGATCCCTCCGCTCGCGTTCCTCACCGGGCCCACGCAGGAGAGTGCGGTCGTGGCTGGCCTCGAAGTGAAGCTCGATGCCGCAAGCGACGGGGAGTTCGCGCTGGTCTTCCACAACCCGAGTGCGCAGCAGAAGTCCGTCGAGCTGGAGGTCGACTGCATGGTGGCGAGCGGCAGTCCCATGTCGCGCATCGGACCCGTGGCTCGACTCGTCCACAGCGAGCACGTCGCCGTGAGCGTGCCCGCGGGCGTCAGCGTGCGCCGAGTGCTCGCGCCCATTCCCGGGGAGCCGAACGTCGACGCGCCCGACCCGAGCCTCGGCTTTGCCTCGTTCAGCACCACGAGCTTTCGCTTGAGGGCTGCGGGCGCGAGGCCCGAGGTCGCTCCCCTGGCCGTTCTGCGCTCGTCGCCGGCAAGCATTTGAGGGCCCTCGCCAGCAAGGTCTGGGCTCCGCTCCTGGTGGTCCTCTTCGTCCAGGGAGCGCTCGTGGCGGGGCGTCACGCCTCGAGGCAGGACGCGCCCGAGCCCATCGCGGCCTCGGGCCCTCTGATGGTGGCCGCGGGTGGGCCGCTGCTCGAGCTCTCGATTCAGTTCCATCGACCCGGCGCCGAGATCTTCCTCGCCGTGTATCGGCAGCTCTTCGCCGCCTTCGATCCGAGCACGGAGGTGCGCGTGGTGGTGAGTGACGAGGCGGACCGCGCGCTCTTCGAGCAGGCGCGCCTGGCCTGGCGAAGGCAGGACGGAACGGGACCCGCCGTGCGCTACGTTCTCGTGGGTCGGCCCATCACCTCCTGGGCTCGTGATCGCCTGGCCGTGCTCGAGCCGATGGGCGCCGGACCGCTGACCCTCCTCGCGCCGCCCGTGCCCATGACTGGCGTCGAGGCGCGCGCCAACGACTGGCTCGTGCCCTGGAGCTTGCGCGAGGCCTTGGGCGCGGACGCCCGCCTCGTGCGCGCGAGCTTCCGCTTCGAAGGAGGCGATCTGATCGCGGACGAGGATCGCGTCTACGTCGCGACGCCGCTCTTCGAACGGAACCCTTTCGAGAGCGAGGGGCGCGTCATGGCTCAGCTCGAGCACGCGCTGGGACGGCCCGTCGTACGCTTCGGTCGCGCGGGACATCCGTCGCCGTCGCATCACATCGGCATGTTCGTCACGCCCGTGGGCGATGGCGTGGTGCTCTACGGCGATCCCACGCTGGGCCTCGAGCTGGTGGGCGTGCAGACGACGCTGGAGGTGGGAGGCGCGCCGCTGACGCTCGACCGAACGGCTACGAGCCGCGAACCGTTCGCCGAGGTGCAGCGCACGCTCGCCGCCTCTGGCCGACGCACCCTCGCCTTGCCGCTCTTGATGTCGGACCAGCCTCACGCCTGGCTCAGCTACGACAACGCACTGATGGAGCGCCGCGATGGACGCCTGCACGTCTACATGCCGAGCTACGGCGTGCCCGCGCTCGATCAGCGGGCGAAGGAGATCTACGAGTCGGTCGGCGCCGTCGTGCACCCGATCGACGTCTCGCACCTCTTCCGCCTCGGCGGCACCGTGCGCTGCCTGGTGGCCCCTCTGCGCCGCGGCACGTGAGGCCGGTCCTCGTCCGGCTCGTCGCCCGCCGCGGTCGGAGTTTCTTCACGGCGAATGAAGATCGGCCCACCCTGGTGACATAGTCAGGGTGGATCGCGCACTCGATCCCCGCCGATGTGATTCGCGACGAGAGTGACGTCTCCGCTCTGTACGACGCGCACGCGGACTTCGTGTGGCGATGCCTGCACCGCCTCGACATCCACACCGCGGATCTCCCGGATCTGCTGCAGGAGGTGTTCGTCGTGGTGCATCGGCGAAGGGCGGAGCGGGATCTTCGAGCGTCGCCTCGTGGGTTGGTCTGGAGCGTCGCGGTCGGACTCGCGCGCAACTACCGTCGCCGAGCCTCGCGACGGCGGGAGCGGCTTCCGAGTCAGATGCCCGAGCGCCGCGACGGGAGCAGCCCAGAGCGGGAGCTGTTGCGGGCTCGCGAGCGAGAGCACGGTCGCCGGCTTCTGGACCAGTTGGACCCGGAGAAGCGCGCTGTATTCGTGATGTTCGAGGTGGAGGGCGCGAGCGGTCGGGAGATCGCCGCCAGCCTCGGTCTGCCGCTGGGCACGGTGCATTCCCGGCTGCACGCCGCACGACGCGAGCTCAGACGCGGTCTCGAGCAGGAGGCCGCGGTCCGGAGGGCGATCAGGCGCAGGAGACGAAGACGTCGCCGCGCCTGCTTGCGCGACGGCAGGGTGATCCGTCGACCCAGGATGCAGGGCGCGTCCCGTCGGCGCAGGACGGCGCAAGGGACTCGCTGCGGCGCGTGGGATCCGTAGATGATCCCATGAGCGACGTCCCCGACGGAGACCCTCCCGGGCACCTCGTCATCCACACCATGCCCTGGTCGGCGGTGTGGGTGGACGACGTGTTCATCGGCAACACGCCAATACGGAACTACAGCCTGCCCACGCGGGGTTTCCCCAGCGCAGGGCGCACCTGACTGTTTTCCGTCGGGAGCTGCCGCGGTCTACTTTCGTGGGTTCAGCAGCGGGTGCTGCCTGCCACATGGGGGCCGTCGCGGGCTGCTCCGGATC
>Ga0210033_1000831_pt1 | contig 29349 bp, 26 predicted proteins | sample CryGeymeta201501_FD_185465 | JGI IMG/M metagenome (GOLD analysis project Ga0210033, IMG submission 185465) | Groundwater microbial communities from Crystal Geyser aquifers in Utah, USA - Crystal Geyser metaG 2015-01 (SPAdes) (version 2) | ecosystem: Environmental > Aquatic > Deep subsurface >... | reverse complement strand
TCGGGCCCTCTCCTGGTCCACGGTTTGTAATTCACGAACAACTAGAACACGTTGCACATCGCCATCCGTTCTCGCCATCCGTCCATCCTGGCGCCGGCCGGCAGAGTCTCCGCTGTCAGCGAGCCGTGAACCCCGCACATCGATCGAGAGAGCGCCCGAGTACCCCTCGTTCACAAGGGGTCGCCGCTGCCCGCGCAGCTCTGCTGCGCAGCCGTAGGCCGGCGGAGTGAGCGTAGCGAACTGCGCAGTTCGGGCGAGCGTAGCGAGAACGGACGAAGGCCGGAGGCTGTAATGGCGCAGCGGAGGGGGAGCTCTCCCGCACTACCGACCCCCACCGTTACGGTATCCACCGACATGGGAACAAGAGCCAGTGCGCGCGAGAGGCCGAGGCGCCCACGAGCCGGAGGCTGTAGTGCCACAGGCCAGCGCAGTGAGCGTAGCGAACTGCGCCGGACGGGCGAGCGAAGCGAGAACGAACGTAGGCCGGAGGCTGTAGTGCCGCAGCCGCGGGCGAGCCTGCGGCGGCGACCCCACCGCACCACGCGCTGATGGACTCGGCACGAGCTGCGAACCTACCGCGACACCCGACTCGAAGACGGAGCCGCCGTGGCCGGAGCCGCGTGCTGGCAGGTGACGGTCGACTCGTGGCGCAGGAGCTTCTCGATCATGTGGCTGCAGCCGCCGCAGCTCGTGCCGGCGCCGCACTTGCGGCCCACGCTCTCCACGGTGCGCGCCCCTTCGCGGATCGCGGTCGAGACCTCACGGTCGGAGACCCCTTCGCACAAGCATACGATCATCGTCCACTTCCTCGATCATCGGTGGGCGTCCATCGACGATGCGGTGACCGCACCTCATCCCCACGGGATAATGAAAGTCATTTTCAACTGGGATGTCAAGTCACTTTGTGGCCCTGCCAGCATTCAGGGTGCAGGAGGGCGACCGAGAGGCGTCGGTGGGCGGTGAGGTGGAGGGCGGGACTGACAAACAATCCCCCGGCCACCGACAAGGCAGGTTGACAGGTGCGCGCCCGAGCGTCGCAGACGGAGCGGAGCGGCGCCTCTGGAGGCCGATGGCTGCGAGCTCCAGCGGTCCAGACACAGGCGTGGCGACGGACGGTGTCGGTGCGCACGCGATGTGCAGTACAATCGGGTTGGACGACCTTCCCTCCGAGTTCGAGGATCTGTATGCACCCAAGCCTCTCCTGCCTCCTGTCGACGCTCACCACGGTGGCCCTGCTGACCGCCGCGGCTTGCAGCAACACGACCGACCTTGGCGACATCGCGTACGTCGGCCCCGGCGACGGCCAGGCGGCGAACAACTCGCCAGCGAACAACGATGGCAACAACGCCACCAACAACGGTGGCAACAACGGCGGCGACAACAACGGTGGCAACAACGCCACCAACAACGGCGGCGGCAACAACGGCGGCAACAACGGCGGCAGCAACAACGGCGGCACCAACAACGGCGGCACCAACAACCTGCCAGGCTTCGACTGCTCCGACCGGGACGGCGACGGCATCCCTGCCGGCGTCGACTGCCCGGGCGCGGTGGACTGCGACGACGACGACGCCACGCGCTCCCCCTTCGGGGTCGAGGTGTGCGACGGGGTGGACAACGACTGCGACGAAGCGACCGACGAGGACCTCGCCGTGACGCCGTGCAGCTTCCGGGTGGGAGTGTGCGCCGGCAGCGCGAGGCGGTGTGTGGAGGGCGCGCTGGCCGCGTGCGACGCCGACAGCTACGGACCGAGCTACACCGACGAGGAGACCGGGGCGGACTGCGATGGCCTCGACAACGACTGCGACGGCACCGTCGACGAGGCCTGCCCGTGCGAAGCGGACGAGAGCCGAACCTGCGGCGTCGACCAGGGGCAATGTGCGGCGGGGCAGCAGGCGTGCATCGACGGCCTCTGGGGGGCCTGCCTCGACGCGGTGGGGCCGACGGATGAGGTGTGCGACGGGATCGACAACGACTGCGACGGGGAGGTCGACCAGGGGCTCGTGGCGCCGGGCTGCGCGCTGCGGGGCGGCGTCTGTGAAGGCGCGACCCGGGTGTGCGGCGGCGAGTCGGGCTGGCAGACCTGCGACGCGGGGCGCTACGGTGACCTGTACGTGCAGGACGAGGACCCGACCCACACCGACGGCGTCTGCGACGGCCTCGACAACGACTGCGACGGGCAACTCGACGAGGGCTGCGCCTGCGCCGACGGCGCGACACGCCCGTGCGGGCTCGACGTGGGCGTGTGTGAGCGCGGCCAGGAGACGTGCGCAGACGGGCGGTGGAGCGGGACGTGCGGGGGTGGGGCCGGCCCGACGGTGGAGAGCTGCGACGGCCTCGACAACGACTGCGACGGGGACACCGACGAGGGGTGCCCGTGCCAGTCGGGCGAGACGCGCACCTGCGGCACCAGCACGGGCGAGTGCACGACGGGCACCCAGCAGTGCGCGCAGGGCGAGTGGAGCGCGTGCTCCGGACAGCTCCCTGTGGAGGAGACCTGCGACCGGAGGGACAACGACTGCGACGGCGTCGTCGACGACGGCGTCACCAACACCTGCGGAGGCTGCGGCCCGCTCCAGGGCCTCCCGGGGCGCGGCTGTGGGCAGTGCGGAATCTGGGTCTGCGACGGCAACGCCGGCGACGTCGCCTGCGACGATCCGGGCGCCAACGCCTGCGGCGGCTGCGGCGGCCCGACCGGGCAGGTGGGCGAGAGCTGCGGGAGTGATACCTGCGGGACGTGGGCATGCTCCGATGCCACACACCAGCTCGTGTGCGAGGGCGCCGTGAACGCGTGTGGCGGGTGTGGGACTCTGCCGGAGCGTCCGAACGGCACGTGCGGCACGTGTGACAGCGGCGTCTGGACCTGCGACGCCCAGGGGGGCCTGACCTGCGAGGGTGACCTCGGCGCGAGCGTGCTCAACGCGTGCGGGGGGTGTCGGAACCTGCCGCACGCCCTCGGCACGGTCTGCGGAACCTGCGACAGCGGCGCGTGGGCGTGCGCGGGGAGCAACGACGTGCTCTGTGAGGGGGATCTCGGCACCAGCGCCTACAACGCCTGCGGGAGCTGCGGGCCGCTTCCTGGCGAGCCGGGCGGAGGGTGCGGTGACATCTGCGGCGTCGGGGTGTGGACCTGTGACGGGGGGCAGCTCGGGTGCGTCGGAGATCACACCAACGCCTGCGGCGGCTGCCGCGCGCTCGAGGCCCAGCCGGGCACGCCGTGCGGCGTCTGCGGGCTCGGGCGGTGGACGTGCAACGGCGAGCAGGTGCGGTGCGTGGACCCGACCACGCTGTCCGGCGACGAGGTCCCCGTCTGCGCGACGACCTTCCAGATGGGCTCACCGGCGGGCGAGACCGGCCGCGACCCGGACGAGACCCGTCACAGCGTCACCCTCACGCGATCGTTCGCGGTGCGCGTCGAGGAGCTCAGCCGCGCCGAGGCGGAGGATCTGCTGGCCAGCGGGGGCTACGACCTCGAGCTTCCTCCGGCGCAGGGGACCAACGGCTGCGACGCCTGCCCCGTCAGCGGGCTCAACTGGACCGAGGCGGCCACGCTGGCCAACGCCGCGTCGGAGGCCCACGGGCTCGACACGTGCTACACCTTCACCAACTGCACGACCGTCAACCCCGACCTCTGCGTCGGACAGCCGGCCTGCAACAGCGGGCTGATGTGCGATGTGGCCTTCGCCGGGCTCGACTGCCGCGGCTATCGCCTACCCATCGAGGCGGAGTGGGAGCTGGCGGCGCGGGCGGGCACGTCCAGCGCGTACTTCGACCCGAACATCCCGGCCGGGATGGCGTGCAACAACCCGGCGCTCGCGGGCTACGCATGGTTCTGCGGCTCGACGCAGCCGGCGCCCATACGAACCACGACGGTACGCGGGCGCGCGGCCAGCCCGATCGGTCTGTACGACATCTATGGCAACGTGGAGGAGTGGGTGTACGACGCCTACGCGCCGTTCGGCCCCGGAGCCGTCACCGACCCCCTCGGCGCGAACGTCACGACGACCAGGGTGGCCCGCGGCGGCGCGTTCGGCAGCAACAGCGCGGGGTGCCGGTCGGCCAGCCGGAACGCGGTCTCACCGGGGATGCGGACGCCCGCCATCGGGGTGCGGCTGGTGCGGACCCTGGGGCCGTGAGCGGCCGCCTCCTCAGCGCTCCCCGCTGCGCGCCAGGGCGAGGGTGGTGAGCGCGTCGAGGAGGGCGACCATGGGCTCGGCGGCGGTGGGCGCAGCCGGCAGGCAGAGCTCGAGCACGCCCGCCTGAATGGCCAGCGTGCCCCCCTGAGCGAGCGCACAGAGGGTGGCCACCGCGGCTTCGAGCTCCGCCGTCGGCGCAGGCGCGAGCCGGCGCACCCAGCGCTGCTGCTCGTCAAGCCCCACGGGCAGGGGCGGCAGGACGGTCTCCTCGGCGACCGGCCCACAGGACGCCCGCGCCCGCGCCCCCTTCCCCTCTCCCCGCTCGAGCTCCACGTCCAGCTCCACCCCTCGTCGAGACCCGATCAGCCTCGGCCCGAGCGGCTCGCGACGGGCCCGGTAGCGCAGCCCGAGCGCACGAGCCGCCTCGGACCAGGCGCGCTCGGTGGCGTCGCGGGGGCGCGAGGGGTCGAGCACCGTGAGCCAGAGCACCGCGGCGCCGCCGCAGGCGGCGGCCGCGACGGCCAGTGCGCAGAGGTCCATGGCGGTCAGATATGCCGGGTGATGAGGTAGGCCCAGTTCGCGAACGGCGCCGCGATCAGCAGGATCCGCACGGTCCAGGTCAGCCAGGGCGCGGTGTCGATCTGGACCTCCTTGCCCTGGATGTAGCTCAAGAAGCTGATCGCGCCCCAGATCGCGAAGCCGATGTACGCTGAGACGATCAACGGCTGGAAGGTGAACGCCTCCCACCAGTCGCCATGCAGCAGATTCATGGTCGCGCGCGTGGACCCGCATCCCATGCATGGGATGTCGAACATGACCTTGAAGCCACACTCGGCCAGGCTCAGGAGCGAGGAGTCGACGAACCATCCGCCGAGGGGCAGCAGGAACAACGGGATGGCCAGGATCAGGCCCAGCGGCGCCACGCCCAGCGGCCGCGCCTTGACCTTCACGGAGATGACGTTGTCGACGGTCCAGTCCATCATCACACGGCTACCTGAACGAGGCCGGCAGCAGCGCCAGCAGGATCAACGCGTAAAATCCGCAGCACAGCAGGAACATTCCGCCGAAGTAGACCGCCAGCGCCCCTCCCCCCCGCCCGATGGTCGTCTGATGGACCTCCATGAGCCCGAACGCCCAGAGCGCCGACATGTAGAGCCACAAGCCGAGCTGGAGGAGCTGAGCGACCAGCGAGATGGCCATGTAGGCGTAGAAGTGCCACACGCCGCCGACGGCCGTCAGCAGGAACAGCGCCGCCATGCAGATCTGCAGACCGCCGACGTAGCTCAGCATCCGGAACGTCGCCCGGTAGCCGTTCTGCCCCGCGCCCACGATCATAGCCGACAGGTGCAGCAAGCCGGCGTTGACGAACGTGCCCACCACCGTAAAGACCGGCATCAGCACCAGCATCGCGACGAGGGTCACCACGATCCCCACACCGCCCTCGGACATCAACGGGTTCGCCCCAAAGCCACCACCGCCGCTGTTGCCGAAGTTGCCGATCGCGACGAACTGCGCGCCGGTCTGTGCCACCAGCGTCACCCCCAGCGCCGCCGCATAGGTCACGACGAACCAGATGGCGTCGCCGTAGGAGCCGTGCGGATCGATGCGCTCGATGGTCTTGATCGGGGAGAAGAACAGGCCGCGGAGGGTCTTGACCCAGGCGTCCACCACGCCCAGCTCGCTCCGCAGCTCCCAGGCCAGCGGCTCGCGGATCGGCTGGGACTCCTCGCACCGGTTGCAGATCACGTCGCCGTTCGCCGCCAGCCGGAAGCAGGCACCGCAGACGAAGTCGCCGCACCGGCTGCACAGCGCGTCGGCGGGCCGCTCGGGGTGGTTGGCGCACCCGGCGCCGACCGCAGCGGGACGGGGGGGGTAACCCATGGACATGGTTGCGCTCTCCTCCACAATTCGCTATCGCTGAAGCGGCGATGACAGGTGGCGCCCGGGAGCTTCGCCTCGGGTGCTCGGGCCACGGTCCGGACGAGGCGCTCGGTCGGGCGGGAGCTCTTGCAGTGAAGGTGTCCGGTTTGCTCCCGGTCGTCAAGCCTCCGTGCCCCACACAAACGGGCGGGGCGCGCTGCAGATGTCGTGCGGGTGCGCCGCAGCGCACGCTCCAGAGGGGACGGCCATGAGATCGCAGCGGTGGCCCGCGATACAGCTCCGACGCAAGCATTGGGTGACCGTGGCCATCCGCACCTTCGTGGCGGAGCTCGGCGCCACGGCCGAGCCTGCGCCGACCCCTGATGCAACTGCCGTGGCCATGGAGGTGTACGCCGGGACCTCACGCCAGGGGCGCGGACGGCTGGTGCTGCTGCAGCACCTGGAGGCCAGCGTGCGGCTGATCGCCCGGGTGGCCGGGCCGCGCGCGGCGCAGGGGCCGACCCGGTTCGGCATCGAGGTGGCGTCGATCCTGGCGGCGTCGGTCGGGCTGCTCGAGGACGCCGAGCGTCTTCGGGCGCTTCGGGACGACACGGAGGCCCACACCGAGACGGACGCCGCGAGCTTTGACCGCACCGACCTGGCCCGCGCGCTCGGCGGGCCGATGCAGCGGCTCGGCGAGTCGCTCAAGGGGAGGCTGCTGGCCGACGACCACCCGCTGCTCGACGGCGCCTTCCACCGCCTGCTGGACTGGCGCGCCCACCACGACCTGACCGAGATCGCCGAGGTCTGGTACGCCAGCTCGCAGCTCGACACCGATCGGCTGCTGACGGCGCTGGGGCGGTCCCTGGTGCAGCGGATGCACTTCGTCGAGGCGGTGATCGGCCTGATCTGGGCCGACGGCCGGATCGATCCGATGGAGCAGCGGCTGGTGCGGGAGCTGATCGCCATCGGGAGCTTCAGCAGTGATGATGTGCGGCTGCTCAAGCACATGCTGGCCCACGCGCCGCCCTCCCCCACCGACATCGCCGCCTGGGTGACCGACCCGGTGGAGCGCGAGCTGCTGCTGGAGCAGCTGATCCTGGCGAGCCTGGTGGACGGTGAGGTGGACGCGGCGGAGGAGAGGTTCCTGGCGGCGCTGGGGGAGGCCTTCGAGGTGGCGGAGGCGGACCGGGTGGCGCGCCAGCTTCAGCTGATCGCCCACATCGACGCGCACCCGGAGCTGTTGGGGGGGTTGTCGTTTGGCGGCGTGATGGGGCGGTTCCGGCGGCATGCTCAGCGGCGGGTCGAGGGGGTGGTGCGGGACAACCTGCACGCCATCGTGACCGAGGTGCGGGAGACGGGGGATCTGTTCCAGCTCCTGGCGCGCGCGACGCACACGCCGCTGACACCGGACGAGACGGCGCGGGTGCGAGCGCAGCTCATCGACATCTGCAAGACCATCCCCTCGCTGGCCTTGCTCGCCGCGCCAGGCGGGACGATCCTGCTGCCGATCCTGATGAAGATTCTGCCGTTCAGCTTGATGCCATCGGCGTTTGAGGAGAAAGATGAGGTGCTGTAGCCCGACCTGTGTGGCCGCGGAGCGTGCAGCGTCACGGGGCGGGGTGTGCTTTGCACGCTGGAGCCCCCTGCGTCGCGTGCTGAACGGCTATGCGGGCCGGTGCGCTCGCCCTTCGAGTGGAGCTTTGCATGAATGAAAAACCTTTCCGGCCCAATGTCGGCGGCGTGCTGCGCAACGCCGACGGGCTCCTGCTGATGGCCGAACGGCTCTTCCAGCCGGGCGCGTGGCAGTTCCCCCAGGGTGGCGTCAAGCCCAACGAGGCCCTGGAGGCAGCGCTGTGGCGGGAGCTCGGCGAGGAGTTGGGGCTGGGGAGTCCGACGACGTCGTGCCGGATCGTGGCGGTGGCGCCAGCGATGCGGTACCGGTTTCCGCCACAGATGAAGGCGCGGGTGACCGAGCGTTACGTCGGCCAGGAGCAGACCCTGTTCCTGCTCGACTTCCTCGGCCAGGACTCGGACTTCGCGCTCGACGCCCACCCGAAGCCCGAGTTTCGGGCGGTGCGGTGGGTCACGCCCCTCGACGCGGTCGAGATGACGTGGTCGCGCAAGCGCCCGATCGTCGTTGGCGCCCTGCGCGCCTGGGCCGAGCACTTTGACAACCTCGACGGGGACGCCCTCCGATGACGTTGATCCAGGTCCCACCGTCCATTCGCCAACGGCTGACCGAGGGGCTCGGTCAGCCGCTCGACGCCGTCGTTCCGACCCCCTGCGGCGACACCTGCCACGGCGCGCGGGTGGCCGTCGGCCACGACCTCTATTTCTTGAAGTGGCGGGATGACGCCCCGGACGGCCTCTTCGCCACCGAGGCCGCCAGCCTGAACCGGCTCGCGGCGGCGAACCTCCGGGTGCCGGCGCCGCTGGCCTGGGAGGACCACGCCGACGGCTCGTTCCTGCTGATGGAGTACATCACGCCTCGGGAGCGCGAGTTCGACCTCAACACCTTCGGCCGCCTGATGGGCGAGCGCATCGCGGCGCTGCACAGCTGCACCTGGACGCACTTCGGAGCCGACTCGCCGGCCTTCCTCGGCCTGTTGCCGCTCGACAACACGCCGACGGAGCGCTGGGCGACCTTCTTCGTCGAGCGGCGGCTGCGGCCGCTCCTGACGATGGCGACGCAGGCCGGCACGTTCGACCGCCGGGACCTCGACAAGATCGCGCGGTTCGTGGAGAACGTGGGGAAGTGGCTGCCGGACGACCTGAAGCCGTCGCTGCTGCACGGCAACCTGATGTCGACGCACTACCTCATCGACTCCACGGCCTCGCCCGTCTTCATCGACCCGGCCGCGTTCTGGGGCGACCCGGAGTTCGACGTGGCGTGCGCGAGCTTCATGGGGGGCTTCCCGGCCACCTTCTTCGAGACCTGGCAAGAACTCCGCCCGGCGACGACGCCCAACCCCATGGGCCATGCCCCCTACCACGCCTGGCTGCTGCTGTGGCTGACCATCGAGTTCGGCGGTCGATACCGTAAAGACCTGATGCGTATGGTGAATCCGTTCCTGTAGCGCCCTCGTCGACGCACAAAAAAACCCGGAAGCGTCGCCGCTCCCGGGTCAGGGACGAGCCGTCGCTGCGATCAGGTCGTCACGATCCAGACGCGGATGGTGGAGACCACGTCCGCGTGGAGCTTGACGCGCACGGCGTAGATGCCGAGCTCGCGGAGCGGGTTGTCCAGCACGACCTTCTTCGTGTCGATGTCGTGCCCGTGGTCGTGGAGCGCGGCGGTGATGTCGCGCTTGGTGACCGAGCCGTAGAGCTTGTCGCTCTCGCCGGCCTTGCGGGGCAGGATCACCGAGATCTGGTCCAGCGTCTTGTGCGTCTCCAGCGCCTCGCCGCGCAGCCGGGCACGACGGGCGGCGACCATGCGCTGCTGGTGCTCGAACTGGGCCTTGTTGGCCTTCGAGGCGCGCTGGGCGAGCTTCTGGGGGATCAGGTAGTTACGAGCGTAGCCGGGCTTGACGTTGAGCACCTCGCCCATGTCGCCGAGCTTCGGGACATCTTCGAGCAGAATGATTTCCATCGCTTCATTTCCATTATGCCATGGCGGCGCTACCACCGCAGGTTGACAGGTCGCGGACGCGAGGGACTCCGAAGGCGGAGTCCTACTCCTCGACGTCGATCTGAGCGGGGCGGGCCAGACGAGCCTCGAGCTCGACGTCGTCGGCGAGCTTGACCGTGAGGAACTTCAGGACCGGCTCCATGAGCCGGAAGTTACGGGTCAGCTCGGTGACGAGATCGGCGCCGCCCAGATACTGAATGTAGTGGTAGGTGCCCTTGGTGTGCTTCTTCTGCGCCGAACGATCGCGGACGGTGTAGGCGAGCTTGCGCCGGCCCCACGAGTCCCACACGAGGAGGTGACCGCCACGCTCGTTGAGGATGCCCTCGATACGATCGCGCACGGAGTTCTCCACGGTCTCCTCGACGTCGGGACGGAGGATGATGATCGACTCGTACTCTCTCAGCAATTTCGCCATTTCGATTCGCTCTCCAGTGTGCGTGGCCGCATCGCGGCACGCTCATCCCAGTGGGTCATGTTGAAGCCCCCGGCCTCCAGTGTGGAGGAGCGCGAGGGCAAACAGTGCATGGGAGCCGTGGCTCCAGGGGTCGTTCGGTGCGTCATGGTCGAGCCGGCCAACGCCGGGGCGCATCGAAGAGCTACGCTGCACGAGCAGCGCGGGGCCGGGAACATACCCGTGTCCCGCGCTGAAATCAAGGGGCAACGCCGAGCCGTTGCCCGGAGCTCAGTTGCCGCCCGCGGGAGCCGCAGGAGCCGCGGGAGCCGTAGGAGCCGCGGCAGGAGCCGCGGCAGGGGCACCGGCAGGAGCCGCGGCCGGAGCCACAGTCCCGGGAGCGGCGGCCGGAGCGGCCTCCGTGGGCGCTGCAGCGGGAGCCGCGTCGGCTGCGGGGGCAGCGGGGGCAGCCTCGACCGGCGCCGCGGCGGGGACGGCGTCGGCGGCGGGGGCGGCGTCCGCGGCGGGAGCGGCGTCCGCGGCGGGGGCCGCCTCGACCGGCGCCGCAGCGGCGGCCGGAGCGACCGCCGGAGTGGGCTCGGCGACCTTCTCGGCAGCGGCAGCGGGAGCCACCGGGGCCTCAGGGGCGCTGTCGACCTTCAGGCCACCGGCGGCCGGAGCCTCGATGGAGGTCGCGGCGGGCGCCGCATCGGCCGGGGCGTCCTGCATGCTGACGAGGAGGGGCGCCATGACGAGCGCCACGACGGACATCAGCTTGACGAGGATGTTCAGCGCGGGGCCAGCGGTGTCCTTGAACGGATCGCCGACGGTGTCGCCGTTGACCGCCGCCTTGTGGGCGTCGGAGCCCTTGCCGCCGTGCTCGCCGCCCTCGATGAACTTCTTGGCGTTGTCCCAGGCGCCGCCGGCGTTGGACATGAAGATCGCCATCAGGACGCCCGAGGCGGTCACACCGGCCAGCATGCCGCCGAGCGCAGCGCCCGACGGATCGAGCAGACCGGCGACCACCGGCGCGGTGATCGCCATCACGCCCGGCAGCACCATCTCCCGGATGGCCGCCGAGGTGGAGATCGCCACGCACTTGGCGTACTCCGGCTTGCCGGTCCCCTCGAGGATGCCGGGGATCTCACGGAACTGGCGACGGACCTCCTCGATCATCGCGCCAGCGGCGCGACCGACGGCCTTCATCGCCATCGACGAGAACAGGAACGGCAGCATCGCGCCCATGAACAGGCCCACGATGACCGTCGGCTGGGTCAGGTCGATGAAGGTGAGGTTCACCTGGGTGCGGTAGGCCGCGAACAAAGCCAGAGCGGTCAGCGCCGCCGAGCCGATCGCGAAGCCCTTGCCGATGGCGGCGGTCGTGTTGCCCACCGCGTCGAGCTTGTCGGTGCGCTGACGCACCTCCTTGGGCAGCTCGGCCATCTCCGCCACGCCGCCGGCGTTGTCGGCGATGGGGCCGTAGGCGTCCACCGCGAGCTGGATGCCCGTCGTCGCCAGCATGCCGAGCGCCGACAGGGCCACGCCGTACAGGCCGGCATAGTGGTAGGCGGCCAGGATGGCGCCGGAGATCAGGATCATCGGGATGGCCGTCGACTGCATGCCCACCGCCAGACCGGCGATGATGTTCGTCGCAGTGCCCGTGACCGAGTCCTTGGCGATCCCATGGACGGGGCCGTAGTCGCCGCTCGTGTAGTACTCGGTGACCAGACCGATCAGGGAGCCGGCGATCAGACCGGCGATCGTCGCGATGAACACACCCATCGGGGTGTACTCGGCGCCATCGATCACGATCTTGCCCGGCAGCAGATAGGTCACCAGGAGGTAGGTCACGACGGTCATGACACCGGCGGCCGAGAACGTGCCGATGTGCAGCGCCTTGCCCGGGTTGCCGCCCTCGGAGGTGCGCACCACGAAGGTCGCCGCGATCGACACGATGATGCCCGCCGCGGCGATGATCATCGGCAGGTAGACCGCCGCCAGCGCCTTGTCCAGCGTCTCACCGGCCACCACGTACGCGCCCGTCCACACCGAGCCCAGCACCATCGCGCCGACGATCGAGCCGACGTAGGACTCAAAGAGGTCCGCGCCCATGCCCGCGACGTCGCCGACGTTGTCACCGACGTTGTCGGCGATGGTCGCCGGGTTGCGGGGGTCGTCCTCGGGGATGCCCGCCTCGACCTTGCCGACCAGATCGGCGCCGACGTCCGCCGCCTTCGTGTAGATGCCGCCGCCCACGCGCGCAAACAGCGCGATCGACGAGGCGCCGAGCGAGAAGCCGGTGATGATGTTCAGGATCCGGTCCACCACCAGGATGTCGCCGCCGTTGATCTCCTTGTGCGACGCGATCGCGGCGATCAGGTCCGCGCTCTTGCCCGTCTTGTGCAGCAACATCGGGATGTCGGCCACCGCGAAGTCGGCCGCGGTGAACAGCTGGTTGTACACCAGGATCAGCGAGCCGAGCCCGAGCAGACCGAGGCCGACCACGCACATCCCCATCACCGCGCCGCCCGAGAACGCCACCTGGAGTGCCTCGGACAGGCCGGTCCGCGCCGCGTGCGCCGTCCGCGTGTTGGCCGCCGTGGCGACCCGCATCCCGAAGTAGCCCGCCAGACCCGAGCACACCGCGCCCACCACGAAGGACAGCGCGATCAGCGGGCTCGAGAGCGGATCGCTGAAGTTGACCAGCGCCAGCAGCGCCGCGACCGCGACGACGAAGATGCCCAGGACCTTGTACTCCTGGGCGAGGAACGCCATGGCGCCCTCACGGATCGCGGCGCCGATCTCCTGCATCCGGGCGTTGCCCGGATCCTGCTTGTTGATCCACGACGCCTTCCAGAAGGCGTAGAGCAGTCCGGCCAATCCAGCGACCGGCACCGCGTAGAGCAGTGTGTTGATGTCCACAGTCGTTCTTCTCCTCTCAGTGCAGAGGCCGCGCGGCGGCCATCTGTCCATGTTCGTACACGATTTGACGACGAATAAATCGGAAAACTCGAGATCGGGGGAGGACCGTCTCCGCTTCGGGGAGGCTCAACCCGCATCGGCAGCGGGGGGCGTGTAGCCGGGCAACGGCCCGTTGAAACGGCTCTGCGCCGCTGTCAGTCCGTCTTCGATGAGCGTCGTGATCGCGTCGCAGGCCCGATCGGCCACGTCGCCCACCCACGGTCGCTCTTTCTCGGCGAAGCGCTGCAGGACGTAGTCCTTGACATCCCCGCGCGCTGGCCGACCGACTCCCACCCGAACGCGGAAGTACTCTTTGTTGCCGAGCTGGCGGTCCATGTCGCGAAGACCATTGTGACCGCCGTGGCCACCGCCTCGCTTGAGGCGGATCACACCAAAGGCCAGGTCAATGTCGTCATGGACGACGATGACCTGGCCTGGTGTCATATCGTAGAAGGTCATGGCCGGTCCCACCGACTGGCCGGAGAGGTTCATGTAGGTCTGCGGCAACAAGCAGACCAACGTGCGACTCCCGACCAGGCCGGTGCCGAGCTGAGCCTTGAACTTCGTTCGGCTCAGATCGATCCCGTGGCGCAATGCCATGCGCTCAACAGCCACGAACCCGATGTTGTGACGGGTATCGGCGTACTTTGGCCCCGGGTTGCCCAGGCCGACCAACAGGATCTTGCCTGCGTCGACCTGGTTCCGGGCGCCCTTGTCGCTGCCCTCACTCATCAGCGCGCTCAGGCCTCGTCGTCCTCGGCGAGCGCCGTGACGCCGCGAGGCATGGTGACCTGGGCCACCGTGTAGTTGGCGTCGTAGACGATCTCCACGCCCGGGGGCGGGGTGATCTCGGTGACGCGGCTGACGGCGTTGACCTTCAGGCCAGTCACGTCGTGCTCCACCGCCACAGGGATGTCGGCGGCGGCGGCGCGGATCTTCAGCGTGCGGCGGACCTGGCGCAGACGACCGCCGGCCAGGGTGCCACGGGCGCGACCGGTGAGCAGCAGCGGCACCTCGACCAGGAACTTGTGCTCCGGGTCGATGGCGATGAAGTCCACGTGCACGATGTCCCGGCGAAGCGGGTCGCGCTGGTAATCCTTCAGCATGACCAGCGGGCCTTCGGGCTCGCCGGCGATGGCCAGCCGGAAGCGGGCGTTCTTGCCGTAGTCCGTCGTGAGCTTCTCGACGAGCTCCTTGGCGTCCACAGCCACATGCAGGGGCGTCTCGCCCTTGCCATACACGATCGCGGGCACACTTCCGACCATGCGAAGCCGACGGCTCGGCCCCTTGCCAAATTCAGTGCGCACCGACGCGTTCAGAGGTGCAACAGTTTCCATGGGTCCTCCTCAATCCGACTCAATTTCAACGTCCGCAGTCGTCAACGTACAAAGCATGGGTCCCGGAGGACCACCGAGCCGCCCCACGTATGGGGGACGTCATACGGCGGTCGCCGTCCATCACCCGCGCAAGCGCACGGGGGATGAGGTCTCCGCAGACGCTCACCAGATGTCGAGGCCCCAACGGGACCCTCGACGAAGCGAATTCGTGTAACACGCCCCGGCCCCGGTTGCAAGCGGTCCAGATCGATCGACGACCGAAACGTTCCGCCCCCCGGCTGTCGCTCAGAGCTCGTTGAACATGGAGCTGACCGAGCGCAGCCCGTGCACCCGCTCGATGGCCTCGCCCGTCACGCGACCGACGCTCAGCAGCTTGATCTTCCGGCTCTCCCGCACCGCCAGCGGCTGCTGGATCGTGTCCGTCACGATCACGCTCCCCAGCGGGCTCGCCTCGATCCGCGCCAGCGCCTCGCCGCTGAACACCGCGTGCGTCGCCACCGCGTGCACCTCGCTCGCCCCGTGCTCCCGCAGCGCCGACGCCGCCTTCGTCAAGGTCCCCGCCGTGTCGATCATGTCGTCGATGATCACCGCCACCCTCCCGCGCACATCGCCGATCAGGTGCATCACCTCCGCCTCGTTCGGCTTGGCACGCCGCTTGTCGATGATCGCCAGCGGCGTCCCGAAGCGCTGCGAGTACACCCGCGCCCGCTCCACACCGCCCGCGTCCGGCGCCACGATGACCAACTCCGAGAGCCGATCGCCCAGCGCCACCTCGATACCGTCGATCAGCACCGGCTTGGCGTACAGGTGGTCGAACGGCGTCGAGAAGAAGCCCTGGATCTGACCCGCATGCAGGTCCATCGCCATCACCCGATTCGTCCCCGCGGCCACGAGCAAATCCGCCACCAACCTCGCGGTGATGGGCGTCCGCGGACGGGTCTGGCGGTCCTGGCGGGCGTAGCCGTAGTACGGCATCAGCGCCGTGATCTGCCCCGCCGACGCGCGCTTGAGCGCGTCGACCAGGATCAACAGCTCCATCAAGTGATCGTTCACCGGCGCAGAGAGCGACTGCAGGATGTAGCAGTCCTGCCCCCGCACGCTCTCCAGCACCTCCACGTTGATCTCGCCGTCCGAGAACCGACCGAGCTTCACCCGACACAGAGGACGCCCGAGGTGATCCGCCACCGCTTGCGCCAGACTGGGGTTCGAGTTCCCCGCAAAGAGCTTGATGTCACCGACCATGGTCCCCTCTCTCGTTTGGCGGCCCCCCCCTCTACACGGAAGGCCTCGCAGGAACAACGCCACGCCCCATACACCCTCCCCGCGCCGTCGCCGGCACGCAGAGGCCAGCCCGGCCCGGTGGCAGGGGTTCATCGGAGGATGAGCGTGGCGGTGGGTTGCGCCTCGGTGACACGCCAGACGGCATGTCTCGGCAAAGATCGCGCAAGGGCCTGATCGGGGGAGACGCAGAGTGCGACCGCACGCTCCAGCGCAGCATAAACGCCACGCGAGCACGGATGCAATGCGCCGGGCACAAATGACGCAGCGCGGCAAACACCCCCAGTGGGCATCTGTCGCGCTGCCTCGCCATCCCGCTGCCGCCGCCAGCGCAACCGCCGGTACGGCCGGGACGGCGCTACTCCTCCGACAGGAGGGCGCCCTTGAGGTAGTCGCGGTTCAGGATCGCGATCGCCTCCACGCTGATGTTCTTCGGGCAGACCGCCTCGCACTCCCGATGGTTCGAGCAGAACCCGAAGCCCTCGGCGTCATGCTGACGCACCATCGCCAACGCGCGGCGAGAGCGCTCGGGCTGGCCCTGGGGAAGCTGGGCAAACTGCGACACCTTCGCGCCCACGAACAGCATCGCCGAGGCGTTCGGACACGCCGCCACACACGCGCCGCACCCGATGCACGCCGCGAAGTCGAACGCCATATCCGCCGCGCGCTTCGGGATGGGGGTCTGGTTGGCGTCGGGTGTGCCGCCCGTGCCCACGCTCACGTAGCCGCCGGCCTGCTGGATCCGATCGAACGCCGCCCGATCCACCACCAGGTCACGCAGCACCGGGAAGGCGTGCGCACGCCAGGGCTCGATCCAGATCGAGTCCCCATCGCGGAACTTCCGCATGTGGAGCTGACAGGCCGTCGTGCCCGAGTCCGGACCGTGGGGGATGCCGTTGATCACCAACGAACACATCCCACAGACCCCCTCGCGGCAGTCGTGATCGAACGCGATGGGCTCCTTGCCCTCAGACTCGAAGCCCTCGTTGACGACGTCCAGCATCTCGAGGAAGGACATGTCTGGATTGACGTCCCGAGCCTCGTAGGTCACCATCCGCCCAGGGCTGCTCGCGTCTTTCTGGCGCCAGACATGCAAGGTCAGGTTCATCACTTGTAGCTCCTCGTCGATAGCTTGACGTTCTCGAAGGCCAACGGCTCCTTGTGGTGCACCGGCTTCTCGCCCACGCCCTTGTACTCCCACACCGAGACGTGTGAGTAGTCCTTGTCGTTGCGAAGCGCCTCGCCCTCCGGCGTCCGATGCTCCTCACGCAGGTGACAGCCGCAGCTCTCCTCCCGCTCGAGCGCGTCCCAGCACACCATCTCGGCGAACTCGAGGAAGTCCGCCACGCGCGCCGCACGCTCCAGCGGCTGGTTCAGGCCCGCCTCGGTGCCCGGCACCCTCACATCCGCCCAGAACTCCTCGCGGAGCTTCGGGATCTGCTCCAGCGCCGACTGCAGGCCCTCGGCCGTGCGCCCCAGGCCGCAGTTGTCCCACATGATCCGGCCCAGCCGACGATGGAACGAGTCCACCGTCTGCTTGCCGTTGACGCCCAGCAGTTTGCTGAACCGGTCGGCCACCTCGCGCTCGGCCGCCTGGAACGACGCGTGCGTCGTCTCCACCTTCGGCAGGCTCGCCGTCGCCAGGTAGTTGCCGATGGTGTACGGCAACACGAAGTAGCCGTCGGCCAGCCCCTGCATCAGCGCTGAAGCCCCCAGACGGTTCGCGCCGTGGTCGGAGAAGTTCGCCTCCCCGATCACGTGCAGGCCGGGGATGGTGCTCATCAGGTTGTAGTCCACCCAGAGGCCGCCCATCGCGTAGTGGGGCGCCGGGTAGATGCGCATCGGCGTCTCGAAGGGATCCTCGGCGGTGATCTTGTGGTACATGTGGAACAGGTTCCCGTACCGCGCCGCCACCGCGTCCTTGCCCAGCCGCTGGATCGCGTCCCGGAAGTCCAGGTACACCGCCAGCCCCGACTCACCGACGCCACGCCCCTCGTCGCACACCATCTTGGCGTTGCGCGAGGCCACGTCGCGAGGCACGAGGTTGCCGAACGACGGGTACTTGCGCTCGAGGAAGTAGTCGCGCTCGGATTCGGGGATGTCCGCCACCTTGCGCGCATCACCCGCCTTCTTGGGCACCCAGACGCGGCCGTCGTTGCGGAGCGACTCGCTCATCAGCGTCAGCTTCGACTGATAGTCCCCGCTGACCGGGATGCATGTCGGGTGGATCTGGGTGAACGAGGGGTTCGCGAACCCGGCCCCGCGCTTGTGCGCCTTGTACGCCGCCGTCACGTTGCAGCCCATCGCGTTGGTCGACAGAAAGAACACGTTGGCGTAACCGCCGGTGGCCAGGACCACCGCGTCGCCTGACCAGCTCTCGAGCTTGCCCGTGATCAGGTCACGCGTCACGATGCCGCGGGCCTGCCCGTCCACCAGCACGATGTCCTGCAGCTCGCAGCGGTTCACCATCTTGACCGCGCCAGCGCCGATCTGACGATTCAGCGCGCTGTAGGCGCCCAGCAGCAGCTGCTGCCCGGTGGCGCCCTGCGCGTAGAACGTCCGGCTGACCTGCGCGCCGCCGAACGAGCGGTTCGACAGCAGCCCGCCGTACTCGCGGGCGAACGGCACGCCCTGCGCCACCGCCTGATCGATGATGTTGGCCGACACCTGGGCCAGACGGTAGACGTTCGCCTCCCGCGAGCGGAAGTCGCCGCCCTTGACCGTGTCGTAGAACAGACGCCAGACGCTGTCGCCGTCGTTCGGATAGTTCTTGGAGGCGTTGATGCCGCCCTGCGCCGCGATGCTGTGCGCCCGGCGCGGGCTGTCCTGGAAGGCGAAGCAGGTGACCTTGTACCCGAGCTCCGCCAGAGAGGCCGCGGCGCTCGCGCCGGCCAGCCCCGAACCCACGACCAGGATGTTGTACTTACGCTTGTTCGACGGGTTGACCAGCTTCATGGCGAAGCGATGGTTGTCCCACTTGTCCTGTAGTGGCCCGGATGGCACTTTTGAGTCGAGCTGCATGTCACACTCCTGAAGGCTGCACGAACCCCAACAGCACAAGCATCGGGATCGAGACGTTGCCGAAGAACACCGTCACGCCCACCAGCCCACCCACCGAGCGGATGATCGGGTTGTACTTGCGGTGGAAGATGCCCAGCGTCTGCAGCATGCTGCTGGCCGCGTGGCCCAGATGAAGCGCCAACAAGACCTGAGCGATGATGTAGGCGCCGCTCACCGATCCGTTCTGGAAGCCGAGCACCACCATGTTGTAGACGTCGTGGCGCCCCTCGGGGTCCATCAGGTTGTAGCTCTCAACCTGGATCGAGCCGAACGTGAAGTGCACCAGGTGGAAGATCAGGAAGGCCAGCACCACGATGCCCGACATCGCCATGTACCGCGACATCACCGTGCTCTTCTGGTAGCGCGTGACCTTGTACTCCATCTGGCGGGCCTGCCGGTTGAGCAGGATGACCCGCACCGCCGCGGCGATGTGCGCTGCGAAGGCGCCCAGCAGCCCCAGACGAAGCACCCAGATCAGGCCGTGCGTGCCGTGCTGCAGGAAGTTGCCGTAGGCGTTGAGCGCCTCGCGCGCCGCGATCATGCCCCCCTCGACCTCGGCCTGCTGGCCCATGAAGATCTGAAGGTTGCCGACCATGTGGGCCAGCACGAAGCCGATCAGCATGAAGCCCGTGATGGCCATCACGAACTTGGCGCCGATCGATGACTTGAGGAAGCCGATGGCCCACTTCATGGTGCGCCTCCATCCGTCCCGTTCCAGACGGGAACGTCCGGCACGACGAGCACATCGTCGTGCGCATCCAGCGTGATTCTCTTTCCTGCGCTCATCTTCGTCGCCTCCTTCGTGTCTGGCTCGCGTGAGTCGCCGACATCGTCTTGAAGCGCCCCGCGAACTTCTGTGCGTCGCATTATCACGCTGCCTGCGGGTTGGCAAGTCGCGTCAGCGGACGCGCCAGGGCGGTCGAGTTCTGGGCTCCGCCCAGACCCGCTCAAGGCTACCGCCTTGAGAATCCGTTTTTGAAGATAAATATATGGATTCTCAAGGTGGTAGCCTTGAGCGGGTCTGGGCGGAGCCCAGCCGAAAGTTGACCCGCTGAACCCGAAGGCACAGAACTCGATTGCCCTGGCGGACGCGCGGTGATGGCGTGCCCGCTGGTGGCGGGCGCCACCTTCAGCCGTGTGTACGGTCAGGGCGCCGCGCAGCCTGGCGCCGCGCAGCCTTCGCCCGCCGTCGAACACAAGGCATAACACACTGTCACACAAGGAATTTCACATCGAGACGCCCGCCCCTGGCCCGGCCATGCGCAAGCGCACCAGCCACGCCGACAGGGCGTCGTAGCCCGGCGGGCGCGCAGGCAGCACGCCGAAGCCCTCAACCGCTCGGAGCGCCGCGACGCCCTCCCGGAGTGCCTCGGCGGACTCCGGTCCTCCAGCGAGCAGGCGCGCCAGCCCCGACGACGCCCCGCCCAGGCGGTGCCCGGCCTCGATGAGCTCGGCCGGGTCGCTCGACAGCGTCCCCTCCTGCGCCAGCAGCAGCCCGGTCAGCAGGTGCCGGGCGGCCAGAGCGGGCTCACCCTCACGCGCCAGCGCCTCGCCCATCGCCCGACAGGTCGCCGACGCCTGCGACGTCAGCCCCGACGGCATCAAGGCCGCCAGCGACGCCGACCAGGAGGGCCAGTCGCTGTGGGCCAGCGCCGTGGCGTCGCCCGAGGCGAGCAGCTCCAACATGAAGTGGGATTGGCGCAGCAGGAGCCGGAGGCCCTTGCCGACCTCGTGGGAGGTCCACAGCACGCGACGGCCGCCGTGGTCGATCACGCCCTCGTCCGTGTCCCGCCAGCCCGGCAACGCCACGATCCGGGCCGTCGGCGTCACGTGCAGGCACCGCAGCTCGACGCTCTCGGCGTCTGAGCTCACCAGGGTCGCGCCGACGCCCACCCACAGCAGGCCGCGGGAGGCGCAGCGAGCCCTCAGCCGCGCGCGAAGCGCGTCGATCACGTCCGCGGGCACCTCGGACCTCGCCAACAGGCTGGGCGGAGCTGGACGCAAGACACCCCTCGATGGTTCACCGCGCCGCGGCGCGGCGGCCGTCAGTAGGCTTCGGGAGGAGACTGGGCGACGATCACGACGGCGCGCTCACGCGCCTCGATGCCGCGCGACGACCCCGCCGGGATGACCAGGCACTGGTTCGGCCCCATCTCGACCTTGCCCTCGCCGGCTGTCACCACCACGCGCCCCTGATCCACGAACACGAACATGTCGCGCTCGGCCTTGTGGGCGATCAGCTCGTCGTCCTCTTCGAAGCAGTAGCACACGACGCTCATGTGCTCGGTGCGGCTGATCTCGATCTCGGTCGGCCCGTCTTCGGCGCTCTGCCAGTCGATCACGCCGCGTATGCTCATCGGATTGAATACCACGTTCCCTTCCTCCTCGACCTCACGGGTCCTCGACCAGGGTGGTCCGCGCGAGCCTTCCAGCCGCCGGAACCGGGCATGACCTGACATCGTGTCCATCGTCGTGACCGGCGCGCGCTCCGGTTCGGTCGGGCCTGGACCCGCCGAACGCCGAACCACACACCGCAGAGGTCAGACGACAGCAGCTTCGAGCAGGCTCAGGTGCCTTGACTCCAGCGTCGGGACATATAATCGAGAACGCCCTGGATTCTCAAGTCGCGCGCCACATCCGATGCGCGCAGCCGCTCGACCAGGCCCGTTGGGCGCCCTCAAAGGATGTCATCCGGGCGGCCGAGGTGAGCCGCTTCTTCGGCGGGAGCCTCCTGCCAGCGGGGCGGGATGGGCCCGTCGTCCTCCTCGAGATCGCCGTAGGCCACGCCCGCCGGGCTCTTGCCCTCGATCCACCGCTTGACGCGGCCGCTGACGTATCGCCGGATCGGCGCGCGGAACGACGGCACGAGCAGGATCAGCCCGATCGTGTCGGTGACCACGCCAGGAGTGATCAGGGTGATGCTGGAGACGAGGATGAGCACGCCGTCGAGGATCTCGTCGCCGGGCAGCTTGCCGTCGGCGATGGCCTCCTTGATGCGTCGGAGCGCGAGGCCGCCCTGCCACTTGATCAGCATCGTCCCGAGGGTCGCCGTGCAGACGACCAGCCCCAGCGTCCACCATCCACCGATCAGGTCGTGGAGCGGGATGAGGATGCTGACCTCAAGGACCGGCACCAGGGTCAGCAGGAACATCAGCTTCGCAATCGTCGACATGGGACGCTTCTCCGACGCACACGAGGTCACGCTCCCGGACGAGGACAGCCGAGACCGATAAGCCTTGAGATTAGGGGCTGCGCCGGAGAAGACAAGTTCCGCTCAGCGACGTGCGCGAAGACCGAGCCAGATGAGCCCGAGCAGGCTCGCCGCCACCACCGTCCCACCGCTGGCCCGGCCGGGTGCCTGAGCACAGCCTCCATCGCCGCCGCCGGTGGCGATGGCGGGCGTGGGAGTGGTCCCGCCGTCTCCGGCGTCCGGCTCCTGGCCGTTGTTGGACGCGCCGGCGTCCTCGCCGCCGACGTCGTCGCCGGGGAGGGTCTCGGGAGGCGTCATGTCCACGCAGGCGCCCGTGGCGGGGTAGCAGAAGGCGTTGCCTGTGTCGGCGGGATCGGCGCAGCAGAAGCCCTCACCGCACTCGGCGTGGGCGATGCAGCGGTGCGAGCAGACCTTGTCGGCGCTCTCGGGCACGGCGACGCAGGCGGTGGCCTGCTCCGGGTCGCACTGGCCGGCCTCCTGGCACGAGGCGCCGAAGGGCACCCGCTCGAGCGGCTCGAGGCCGTCCAGCGCGGTGATGAGGTTCATCTCCCAGCCGGTCTCCTGCTCAAACAGGCCGCGCCAGGTGTCCACGAGCTGATCGACCAGCTCCAGGCGCTCGTCGCTGATCGTGCCGCCCTCGCGCAGCACGAGCACCGTGGCCATGCGCCACTCTCTCCTGGCGTTGCGGGCGCTGGGGCGGCGCGAGCCCGCGGCGGCCATCACGTCCTCGATCGTGACGTCGACGCGGGTGCCGGCGAAGGTCCGGAGCTGGCCGGCGTTCTCGGGCGGCGAAGCGGGGTTGACGCGCGCGCCGCGGGCGTCTCGGGCGTCGCCGACGTCGGGGGTGTCGATGTAGAAGAAGGGCTCCACCTGCTCGGGCGTCGCGATGCCCATCAGGTAGCGATCGAGCGGGCTGTAGCCGATGCGGAAGCCGCTGGTGAGCGTGCTGAAGCTGCCGTCGGCGTTGTCGCGCCAGTCGTTGCCTTCGAGCGCGGAGTTGGCGCTCTGCATCCAGTAGCTCCAGTGGGCCAGATCACGACCGAGCAGCGCGTCGCTCGGCCCATCGCCCTTGTCGAAGTACACAAAGGCGCCCCACCGATGACCGATCTCCTGCAGGAACACCTCGCGGCCGAGCACGGCGTTTTGACCGAGGTAGGCCTGCCAGTTGTTCATGAAGATGGTGCCCTGGAGGTTGCCCTCGGTGTCGTCGTACAGCTCCCGGTACGGCGGCAGCCGATCGGTCCCGATGCCGCGCACGTCGTTGGCGAGCGGCATGTAGTAGGCGAACACCGTGTTCTCCGTCCAATCGAGGAGGATCATGATGAAATCATAGGAGTCCTCGAACTGCGAGTACAGCTGCGCGGCGATGGCCTCGGTGGCCGAGGTGCCCGTCAGGCCACCGAAGTCGGCGTCGAAGATGCGGTTGCCCGTGTCCTCGACCGCCATCACGTTCCGACCCACCTGCACGGTGTTCAGCCCGACGGCCCGACGCCCACGCCGGAGCTGGCCGTCGAACGGCGCCGCGTCCCCGTGGATCGCCATCACCTGCGCCTCCCAGCCCGCGCTCCCCGTCCCGTCGCGCAGCGGCAGCGAGGACGGGAGCGCGACAGGGCGCGCCGTGAAGATGTCCCGCGCCGAAGGCACGGCTGGCGCCTGCTGCGCAGGCGCCGCCCCGGCGGCGCCGAGCACGGCCACCGCAGCGACGGCTTGAAGGAGGAGTCGACCTTGAACGTTCATGGCAGCCGATGTGGGGTGAAGGTGTGGAAGCTCAAGGCGGAGAGGCGTTCCAGGGGCGCCGACCGCGCCCCGAACGGACGCTCAGCGGCGACGCAGCGCCACGAGCAGCCCCGCGACCAGCGTCAGCGCCACGGCCAGCGGGCCAGCGCTCCGGCCCGGCAGGGCGGCCACGGTGCAGGTCTGCGACGAGCTGCCCGCACCGGCAGAGGCGTTGTCGCCATCGTTGACGAAGGGGTCTTCGATGAACGGGTCGTTGTTGTTGCCGCCGTTGTTGGCGCCGTTGTTGGTCCCGTTGTTGGTCCCGTTGTTGCCGCCGTTGTTCGCCGCGCCGCCGCACACGCTGTCACCGGACGGATAACAGAAGCTCTCGGCGCAGCAGTAACCATTGCCGCAGTCGCTCGCCTGGACGCAGCGGTGGGAGCAGATGCGGCCGTCGTCGGTGGTCAGGCACGTCGTCGCCGTGCTCGGGTCGCAGTCGCTGCTCGCGTCGCAGGAGTCGCCGAACCCCTGGGTGGGGATCTGGGGGTTGTCCTCGAGCTGGAAGTCGAGGTCGGCCGCGAAGCCCGACTCCTCCTCGAACATCTGCTCCCAGTCGTCCAGCAGCCCCTCCACCACGCGCAGATCGCTCTCGCCGAACGAGGCGTTCTGACCCACGACCAGGACCGTGCCGACCTTCCAGTACTTCTGGCTGCGGTCGTACGGAGGGTTGCGCTCGCCCTCTGTCTCCACCACGTCGTCGATCGTGATGTCCCACCGGTCGCCCACCAGGGTGACGCGGCCGCCGAACGCCGGCGGGCTCGCCGGGTTGAGCCGGGAGCCGTAGTCGTCGCGCTTGGTGCCGACGTCCGGGTCGCGGATCAGGAACCAGGGCTCGACCGAGTTCTTCGGCTTGAAGCCCATCAAGTAGAGGTCGAGGTCGCCGTAGCCCAGGGTGAAGGCGTTGGTCTCGGTCGTGAACGCGCCGTTGTTGTTGTCACGCCACGCGTTGCCCTCCATGCCCGAGTTCCGGCTGTCGAGGAAGTAGCTCCAGTGGGAGTCGTCGCGCCCGAGCATGTCCCGGCCGTCGGCCGGGCCGTTGGCGTACCAGACGAAGGCGCCCCACCGATGACCGATCTCCTGCAGGAACACGATGCGGCCATACACCGCGTTCTGGCCGAGGTAGGTCCGGTAGTTGTTCATGAACACCAGGCCATCGAGCTCCTGGCTCTGGGTCTGGCGAAACACCTCGACGCCAGTCAGGTGCTGGTAGCCCAGGCCGCGGATCTGGTTGGCCAGCGGCAGGTAGTAGGCCGCGCCGGACGAGTTGTCGGTCCAGGTCGTGAGCGCCATCACCATGTCGAACTGGTCAGGGTAGAGGCGGTAGACCTCGCTCGTGATGCGCGACCAGGCCGACTGACCACCGAAGCCGGCCCGCTGGACCGCGCCGTCGTTGTCGCGCATGACCAGGACGTTCCGGCCCCGGTAGAGTACCTCGAGCCCGAAGGCCGGCCGCTCGGTCGGCGTGACGGCCAGCGTGTCGAACGAACGACCCTCCAGCACCGCCTGGTCCTTGACCGCGAGCCCGACGCCGACGCCCGACTTCTGGTAGAAGCCCTCGAGCAGCGCCCGCTCCACCGGCAGTCCGTCAGCGGCGTCGGCGGTGTCCTGGGCTCGCGCGGTCGCGCTGAGCGACAGGAGAGCGGCGAGCAGCACCAGCGGGGTCAACATTCTGGCTCGGGTCATCTTCATTCCTGACATGTGAAGTGGCAAGGTCCAGGTCCTCGTGGCGAATGGGGTTCGGCGCGCCCTGTGGGGCGACCGGCGTTTTCGGTTGGCTCCGTCCGTCACCCCACAGACCTCGGTCGCCTGTCTCGGGTTGGCTGGAGCGCGGTCACCAGTTGGGAGGCTCCCACTTGGGAGTCTCCTTCTCATCCTTCGGCTTGTCCTTGCCCTCAGCCTCCAGCGCGGCCCTGGCGGCCTCTTCGCGTTTGGCCTTCGACGCGGCGGCGCGGTCGGGATCGTAGGGACGCAGGACAAACTCGGTCTCGGCCAGCGCAGGCTCGGACGCCGACGCGCTGTACAACATCAGATAGTGCTTGTTGGCCTCGAAGTGCGGCGGCTTCAACTCGAAGTAGCCGCTCATGATGCGCAGGCCGCCGCGCTCGGGGAAGGAGGAGCCCTCGAGCAGCAGGGTGGGCTTGGACTTGTCGGTCACATCGAAGAACAGGACGGAGTAGGTGCGGTTCTCGAGGGGCCTGGCGAAGAAGGCCATGTACTCGATCTTCCAGGGGCCCTCCTCGGACTCGCGCCAGAACTCGTTCTGGTTGACCTTCTTCATGTGGCTGATGAAGGCCTCGTCGCTGCGAAAGCGCGGGGGGAAGGGGCGGTCGGCCAGGATGATCTTGCCCTTGTAGACATCCTCGGGTTTCTTGCCCTTGGCGACGAGGGCGGATGCAGACAGGAGGGTCGAGGCGGCGACGAGCACCGCCGCGACGAGCAGGCCGCGGCGAGTCCAGTCAGCCCGCGCAGGACGAACGTCCTTCGGCTGCATCATCGGCTGTTCGGATTGGAGGCGCTTCATCGTTCATTCCCCGTGATCAACGCGGGCCACCCAGGTCGGCTGCCGCGCAGTCTTACAAGACTCGTGCCGGACACACCGTTAACGAGACGATCAACACGTCCCGCACCGTGCCACCGAGCACGGCGCACCGCGAACCACCGCGACACGCCTCGCCCCTCCGCTCCCACGGCGAGGGCGTTAGGAAACTACCACCGCACCATACCGAATCGAAGGCGGCAACGCACGGGGGCCGGTGCTGCGCACGTGCGTTTGAACTGCGGCCCTCTCTGGTCTATACATCGCACTCGTGATCACACCACCCTGAGCCCGGGAGAGTCCATGCGCACCACCCCTCGCCCCTGCCCGCCCCGAATCACCCCGACGAGCCGCCTCGGATGTGCGGCGCCGCTCGCTCTGGCCCTCACCCTGGCCCTGCTCCCGACCGCGTGCGGCGACGAGGACGACACCACCCCCGCGGTCAGCAACAACGGCGGAGGCACCAACAACGGCACGAACAACGGCACCAACAACGCGTCGAACAACGGCACCAACAACGCCACCAACAACGGCACGAACAACGCCACCAACAACGCCACCAACAACGACGACCCGATCCGGCCCGCGTGCGAGGAGATCGAGGCCGCCGACGGCGACGTCGCCTACGACGCCTACCTGCTGCCGCCGCTGGACTCGCTCGTCGGTCGCCTGCAGTACACCGAGGCGACGGTGCGCAAGGCCGGCGCCCAGATCCAGGTCCTCGTCGAGGACGACGAGCCCATCATGGCGGACTTTGTGGACGAGGACGGCCTGCGGCACTGCGTGGCCTACTCCGAGCTCCCGGCCCTCAAGCTGTGCTTCTTCAAAGCGGACGGTAGCCCGGCCAACGACGGCGCGCTCGGCGCCACGTTCCGCCCCGAGGGGAGCACGATCTACGCCGTCGTCGCCCACCGCAAGGACATGATGCGGCCGTGCTCGGTCGATGGCCACTACGCCCTGACCGTCACCGACGCCGCCGTCACCGAAGGCGACGCGACGATCCTGCCCACCGTCACCGACCTGCTGTTCGACTACCTGTCGATCTTCGTGGTCGACGGCAAGGCGACGGTGATCGTGGGCGACGCGCCGCTGACCCTCGTGGTGGACCTGGTCAACCGCACCGGCGGTTTCGCTGGCGCGCTCAACGACGGCTTCCTGACCGTAGACGACACGACGGAGTGGGACATGGGCCTGGAGCTGTCCGGCCTCTTCGATCCCGAGGCCCAGAGCGGCACGGTGGAGCTCCAGATGATGATCACGGTGAGCGATCCCGGGGGCGCCTTCGCCGACACCACGATCGAGGCCACCCTCACAGGCCTCCGCAACTGACCCCCATGCCCGCGTCCCTCCTCTCTGCCTTCCTCAACGCGCGCGCCTGCCCCGACGCGGCCGCGCTCGTCGAGGCGGCCACCGGCGCGCCGCCCCCCGCCGAGCACGCCCCCGCGCCGCCGAGCGCCACGGCCCTGCTCGCCCAGCTCGAAGCCGCCGTCACGGCGCGGGGCCGCGCGCAGATCCTCACGCCCCTGCCGGTCGCGCGCTGGCTGGCCGCCGCCGCCCTGCCCGCCCCGTGCGCCGTGCTCGACCTCGCCGCAGGTACCGGCCGCCTGCTCATGGCCGCCCTCGACCGCCTCGTCGCGCTCGGACGGGATCCCTCGGACGCCCTCGGCGACCTCGCCGGGGTCGAGCTCGACCCGCGGATGGTGTCCATCGCCCGCTGCGCGTTGATCGCCCGGGCGGCCGAGCTCGGCGCGCGGCGCCTGAGCGTCCCAGCGGTGCACGTCGGCGACGGCCTGGGCGTCGCCGCCCTGCCCCGCGCCGGCGCCGTCCTGCTCAACCCGCCCTACGCCGGCGGCGATCAGCTCTCGGCCGCGCAGCACGCCGCCCTGGCCCGCCTCCCGTTCCACCGCCGGCAGCTCGACCAGGCGGTCTTCTTCCTCGGCGCAGGCCTCGAGGCCCTCGAGCCCGGCGGAACCCTGGCCGCGATCACGCCGCGGTACTGGCTCGAGGCGACCGGCGCCAGCAGCTTCCGGGCCTGGCTCGCCGCGCAGGCGGCCGTGGTGTCGGTCTTCGACCTCGGCGACGTGCAGGTCTGGCCCGCCGTCAACGTGCTCACGGCCCTGGTGGTGCTCCACCGATCGCCCGAAGGGGCACCGGTCGCGCCGACGCAATTTTTGCGCGCCACCTCCGCCGGCCAGGTCGATGCGCTGCTCGCCGGCCACCCCACCACCACCTTCCCGGTCGCGCGGGCGGCGCTCGGCGAGTCGCCGTGGACGTTTCGCCCCCCGGCGCAAGAAGGGGTGATCGGCCGGCTGACCGCGCGGGCGACGCCCGTCTCGGCGTGGTTCGAGGTCGGCCAGGGGGTCAAGACGGGCTGCAACGAGGTCTTCGTCGTGGACGCGGACACCGCCCGGCGGCTCGACCTGCCCGAGGCCCTGGTGAGGCCGACGGCTCGCACACGCGACCTGCGCCCCTTCGCCATCGCCGATCACGGCGACCGGCTGCTGCTGGTCCTCAACGACACCGACCTCGACGCCTGGCCAGCGCTCGCCGCGCACCTCGAGCCACACCGCGCGCGGCTGCTCGAACGCTATCAGGTGCGGGCAAACGTCGCCCGGTGGTTCGCGCTCTCGCTCCCGCAAAACCTCCGGCTGATGCAGCGGGCCCCGAAGATCGTCACGCCGCTCTACGCCCGGGCCAACAGCTTCGCCGTCGACCGCGACCAGCGCGTGCTGCGCACCGACGCCTACGTACTGGCGCCGAGGGCGGGGCTACCGGTGCCCATCGAGGCCGTCGTCGCCGCGCTCAACAGCGCGCCGGTGCAGACCTTCGTCCGGGCCAGGGCCAAGCTCAAGCGCGACGGCTATGTGGAGTACGGGCGACGGCTGCTCGACCAGCTCCCGCTGCCGTGGACGGCCGACGGGGCGCCGCTGAGCGGTGAGGCGGGCCACACCGCCGGGCTGGCGGCCCTCGGCGCCGAGCTCGAACAGGGCGTGACCGCCGAGGGGCTGGCCCGGCTCGACGCCCTGGTCTGGGCGGCGTTCGGCCAGCCGACCGGCTATTAAGAAGCTTCATGTTGCATGCTTGAGCTCCACCTCACATCCGAGTTCGTTGAGTCGGCGAAGAAGCCGGTTGACAGCTCTGGTCTTGTCGAGTCGATCGAAGTGGCTTG
>Ga0210033_1000830_pt1 | contig 29378 bp, 22 predicted proteins | sample CryGeymeta201501_FD_185465 | JGI IMG/M metagenome (GOLD analysis project Ga0210033, IMG submission 185465) | Groundwater microbial communities from Crystal Geyser aquifers in Utah, USA - Crystal Geyser metaG 2015-01 (SPAdes) (version 2) | ecosystem: Environmental > Aquatic > Deep subsurface >... | reverse complement strand
CACCCAATCGGCTTCGTCCGAGCGACCGATGACCACCGCGTCGCGCACCTCGAAGCGTCGACCGACGCCTGGACCCTCGACGACGACCAGGCGGGCGCGGGTGGTTCGATGGGAGGAGCCGACTTGGTGCTGCACTACGGTGACGGTCGCGTCACCGCGTTCCTCCTCTCCCGGTTTCGAACCCATAGCGCAACTTTACCACAGTTCGACAGACGGAGAAGATCTTCCGCGCCGCCGATCCGTCCCTTCTGAATGACGCACGATTCGTGCGAGGATGATTTCCCGTCACACATCGTGGCGACGCGGGCACACGGGGGTGTGAACATGGCAAACGCCGAGGTTAGGACGCCGGAAGATCCAATCGTCGCCCACATCGTGGGCGGCAGGCATCGAGAAGCCACGGCGCTCTGCGCACGAGAGCACGGTGCAGCGCTGGGCAGGCTGTGCATGGCCATGCTCGGTTCGCAGGGCGAGGCCGAGGAGGTGGCGCAGGACGTGCTGATCGCGGCCCATGGCGCGATGGCGTCCTTCCGCTTCGAAGGCTCCGTCCGCGCCTGGCTCTTCGGCATCGCGCGACGCGTGTGCGCCAAGCGCATCGCCAAGCGGGCGCGCCGAAGTCAGCTGCTGCACCTGGTGCACGACGCGGACACGGCGGCCCTGGGACCGCACGATCTGGTGGCCCGGCGTGAGGCGGCCAGGAAGGTGCGTGGCGCTCTCGAGCGCCTGAAGCCCACCGAGCGCGAGGCACTCCTGCTGCGCTACCAGGCCGGGCTCGGCTTCCGTGAGGTGGCCGAAGCATGCGGCATCGAAGAAGCAGCCGCGCGCAAACGGGCCAGTCGAGGCCTCGCCGCGCTGCGAAAGATTTTGGACCCCGAGGTGATGCAATGAATACGAACAAGCCCGAAGCCAGCGAGAACTTCCTCGACGATCTGGCCGCCTTGGTGGACGGCGAAGAGCACGCCTTGAATCGTCACGAAGACGAGCTCGGGGAGATCGACAGCGCTCGGGATCTGCTGCACGAAGCGCAACGAGCCGCGGACGCCGTGGTCGCATCGGGAGACGACTACGTTCCGCCCGAGGACTTCGAAGCACGCTTGCTCGCGCGTCTGGACGCCGGCCTCGAGGCGGCGCCCGAGACGGGGGACGACGCGAGCACGGACGACGAAGAGGTCGCGGCGGCGCAGGCCAAGCCCGCGAACGAGGTGATCACAGCGACCCAGGCCGAGCCCGCGCCGACGGCGGCGTCGAGCGTGGAGAAGCCCGTGCACGCCGTGCGCGGTGAGGGGCGCGACGAGCCCGCGGCGCAGAAGGTGACCAGGGCCCGACCGGGCACCAAGCCGGCTCCGCGGAGCGGCGGCAAGGCGCTCTTGCTGTTCACGTTGGTGGGCGGCGGCGGTCTGGTCCTCGCCGCGGCGGCTGCGTTGGCCATCGCCTTCGGGTTGGGTGCGTTCGACTCCAACACGAGCCCGATCGCGGGCCTCACGGGCGGCTCGCAGGCGGGGCCCGCGAGCATCACGCGCGTGGTGCGAGCGGCGGACGACAACCAGAGTGGTGTCGAGATCGCGCTGACCCAGGGTGCGGCCTTCACGGCGGCGACCGCCGGTGCGTCTCTGCCGCCTGGCTCCAGACTGCGCACGGACGCACGAACGCGCCTCGAGCTGGCACTGGCCGACGGCAGCAGCGTGATCCTCGACCGTTCGACGGAGGTGCGCATCGGAGAAGAGCCGCGCACGCTGCACCTCGAGTCCGGCGAGCTGCTGGCGGACGTGGCCCATCTGGAAGACGGAAGCCACGCACGCTTCATCACCCCTTCGGGTGAGATCGAGGTGCTGGGAACGAAATTCGTGCTGACCACGGACCCGAGCGGGACGAGCGTCCAGGTCACACGCGGAGAGGTGCGAGCGAGCGCCAAGGGCGAGAGCGTGCTGGTGAAGGCGGGCGAAGAGGGCACGATGCCCATCAACGGGCGGCCCAGCGTGGCTCCCGCGATCGACATGGGAGAGGCCATCGCCTTCTCCGAGCTAGAGCCGCTGCCTGGCGAGGATCTGCCAATCCAAGGCCTGGGCGAGCTGCGCGCGCGAAGGCCCGGAGAGCGTGAGGAGCGCGAGCGCCCGCTGACGCTGGCGGACCATCGCGTGAAGGTGCGCATCGTCGGCGGCGTGGCTCGCACCGAGATCGAGGAGACGTTCCAGAACGACGACTCCTCCACGCTCGAGGGCGTGTATCGCTTCCCGCTGCCGCCGGACGCCCGCATCGCGAGCTTGTCCCTCGAGGTCGATGGCCAATGGGAGGAGGGCGCCTTCGTCGCCAAGGATCGAGCGCGACAGATCTTCCAAGGCGTGATCCGTCACGCCACGCCGCAAGCTCAACGACAACAGCAGGAGGAGTACATCTGGGTGCCTGGACCGTGGCGAGATCCGGCGCTGCTCGAGTGGCAGAACGGTGGACGCGTGGAGCTGCGCATCTTCCCGATTCCGGCGCACGGTTCACGACGAGTGCGCATCGCGTACGAAGAAGAGGTCGCGCCCCACGGCGACGAGCGGCGCTACACCTATCCCCTGCCCTTCTCGGCGAACGACTCGACGCGCGTCGGCAACTTCGACGTCGACGTTCGGGTGGCGGGACTCGGCGAGGGAAGCCTCGAGGCCCGTGGCTACGCCATGCGTGAGGAGCGCGATGGAGATGCCCGTCGCATGCGCCTCTCCGCCAGGGATTTCCGACCGGCCGGCGCCCTGATCATCGACTACGCGCTGCCCGGGGGCGAGCCCGAGCTGCGCACCTACAGCTACGCGGCGCCTCCGTCGTCGGCTGCGGTCACGCGGAGTGGGGGACACGGAGAACCGAGCGACGCGGCTCGCGAGCTGCGCGCGGACGACCGACCCTACGTGCTCTTCACCCTGCGCCCTCAGCTGCCCGCGTGGACCGAAGAGCGTCCGGCGGAGTGGGTGCTCGTCGTGGACTCGAGCCAGAGCATGTTCGGCGACCGCTACACACAGACGACGCGCCTGGTGCGCACCCTCGTGGGGGAATTGGACAGGCGTGATCGCGTCCGGGTGTTGGCCTGCGACGCCACCTGCCGTCCCTTCGCGAGCGTGGCGCGCCCCGCCTCGTCTCAGCTCGCCAACGAGCTCGCCGACTGGTTGGGCGCGATCCGGCCCGCGGGTTCCTCGGACCTGGTGGAGGCACTGCGGCAGGCGACGGGCAGTCCCGCCGATCCGGAGCGCGAGCGTCACGTGCTGTACATCGGCGACGGCCGGAGCAGCGCGGGACATCGCTTGCCCTCGACCGTGGGCCCGATGGTTCAGGAGATCGCACAACGCACCTCGAGCCATGTGAGCGCCCTCGGCGTGGGAGAAGACGCGGACAGCCGCGTGCTCGCGTCCGTGGCACGCGCTGGCATGGGCCATTTCATCCCGTGGGTGCCCGGACAGGGAGCCGTCGCGGCCGCGATGGCGGTGCTGGAGAGTAGCTATGGCGCGTCCCTCGAGGCGCCCGTGGTGGAGTTGCCGGCCGGTGTGACGGCGGTGGCGCCGAGCGTGCTGCCGACCATTCGCAGCGGGCAAGAAGTGCTCGTGGTCGGGCGCTTGAATGGAGAGCGACTCCAGGGCGAGGTGAAGCTCTCGGGCAAGGTGGGCGGACGCCCCTTCGAGCAGCGCTACCCCGTGAACACGACCGTCAGCCGTTCCCCGGGCAATGGCTTCGTGCCGCGGGTGTGGGCCAACGCGCGCATTCAGGACCTCGAGCGCGAGGGTCGCGGGGAAGACACCGAGGAGATCATCGCGCTCTCCGAGACCTACAGCGTGCTGTCGCGTGAGACTTCACTGCTGGTGCTCGAGAGCCCCGCCATGTTCCGCGCCTACGGCATCGATCGCACGGACGCCGTCGCGGAGTGGACGGGCGAGGACGAGGCCGACGTGGACAGCGTCGACGGGACGGTCGGACATCAGAGCTCGCAGACGTCCGTCGCACTGGGAACCTTGGGCGCGCGCGGTCGTTCCGCGGGCGGCGGCGTGGCGGGTCTCGATGACCTGGCGCGCTCGAGCGCGGGGGCACCCGCCACGCGGATGCCGGCACGCCGCATGGCGCCGGCGGTGCCGGCGGCAGCGGAAGCGACGGCGACTCCCAGAGACAACCGACCGCAGCAGATGCCGAGCCCTGATGAATTCGCCCCGGTCGATGCTGCGCGCCCGCCCCCCCGCCCGCGACAGGGCGGCATGTGGATGCGTCGCGTGTGGCATCGCGAGGGCTTCGTCGAAGATGCCAGGTCGGCGAGGCGCCGCCTGGCGCGAGACGGAGACTCCGTGGCGCAGGCCGAAGCCGACCTGCGCGAAGAGCCGAACAGTCGCGACCGGCATCGTGCCCTGGTGCGAGCCCTGTCTCGCGCCGGTGAGCTCGAGCGAGCACGCGAGGTCGTCGAGTCGTGGATGGAGCGAGACCGACTCGATCCCGAGGCGCTGACCTACTTCAGCGATCTCCTGGGACGGGAGGGCGACGCGGACTCGGCGCTGCGCGAGTTGAGCGGCATCGTCGACCTGGAGCCGGACAACGTGCAGCTCCAGGAGCGACTGGCGAAGGCCTTCGAACGGGCGGGCAACGAGCGACGCGCGTGTAGCCACCGAGTGGCCATCGCTGAGATCCAGAAGACGGACCCGGCGTCCACCGGGGCGGCGGTGCGCTGCGAGCGGGTGCTCGGCGAGCGAGACGGAGCCGAGCGTCTGCTCTCGCTCTTGCCCGACGACAGCAGTCGGGTGCGCGCCCAACAGCAGGCGAGCGTCGCCCACGATGAGCGCGTGCGTGGCGACCTCGTGCTGCATGCAAACTGGCGCGCGGACGAGGATCTCGATCTGAGCCTGGTCACCCCTCAGGGTACACGCATCAGCTGGATGGGTGGACGCACGAGCGTGGTGGGCGACGACGCGGGACGCCAAGGCGAGGAGCGACTGGGGCTGACTCGCGCAGCGCGTGGAAGCTATTACATCGAGATCTCGCGCCGGAACGGAGACGCGGGAGAGCGCATCGACGGAGACGTGCAGGTCGAACTCCTCGGAGAACGCCGCACCCTTCCCTTCTCGCTCTCCGGCGCGCGCACCGTCGTCGGGTTGGTGCGAGTGGCCGGCCGCTGGCGCATGGAGCGAGTGGGTGGACCCGGCTCGCTCGGCGTGCGCTAGCGGACCCCTGTGCGACGGACCCCCGGGTTGACCCCGGGGTGAGCCGTCGAGCGGGCTGAGCCGATGGCTAGGAGGCCGTCGCGGGAGCCGGTCGGCGTTCGGACGACGACGGCTCCTCCGTGGCGGCGCACTCCTCGGCGCGCATGGGACGGAGGCCCGCGTCGCGCAGGAGCGCCAGATCGTCGGCGGTGTCAGGGTTGCCCGTCGTGAGCAACTTGTCGCCGTAGAAGATGCTGTTTGCGCCCGCCATGAAGCAGAGAAGCTGCGCCTCACGGCTCAACTCCGAGCGACCGGCCGAGAGGCGCACGACCGCCTTCGGGAGCATCAACCTGGCCAGAGCGCACATGCGCACCAGATCGAAGGGGTCGACCATGGGACGATTGGCGAGGGGAGTCCCCGAGACCGGCACGAGGGCATTGATCGGCACGCTCTCGGGTCGGGGACTGAGGTTGGCGAGCGTCACGAGCAGCCCGAGGCGATCGCCGACGGTCTCGCCCATGCCGATGATGCCCCCGGAGCAGACGCGAATGCCCGCACCACTGACCTTGCTCAACGTATCGAGCCTGTCCTCGAAGGTGCGCGTGGTGATGATCTCCCCGTAGAACTCCTTCGAGGTGTCGAGGTTGTGGTTGTAGGCCGTGAGCCCAGCCTCGGCCAAGGCCTCCGCTTGCTCCGTGTCCAGCATGCCCAGAGTGACGCAGGCCTCGAGCTCGAGGGCTCGGACACCGCGGACCATCGTGAGCACACGCTCAAAGTCGGCACCGCCCTTGGCGCGTCGCCAGGCCGCACCCATGCAGAAGCGGGTGGCGCCTGAGGACTTGGCGTCTCGGGCGCGTGCGAGCACCTCCTCCACGTCCAGCAAGGGCTCGGCCTCGACGTCCCCATGACGGGCGCTCTGAGGACAGTAGGAGCAGTCCTCGGCACAGCCGCCGGTCTTCACGCTGAGCAGCGTGCAGAGCTGCACGGCGTCGGGGGGATGGTTGTCCCGGTGCACGCCCTGCGCCCGAAACACGAGCTCCGTCAGAGGCAGCTCGTACAGCTCCCGCGCCTGGTTCACCGTCCACTGCGTCTTGTCGTCGACCATCTCGGCTCCTGGCCCCGACCCATAGCCGGGTCGGCCGTTCTAGCCGCAATCCGCCGTCGCGCAAAGACCACCCGTGCGCGACACAGGCCTGCCTGCGGCAAGGGAGCTGTCAGCGCAGGTTGACGAACTCGACCGACTTCGCCCGGGCGCCACTCTTCGAGCCGCACGCCAGGGCCAGCCAACCGTCATCTGAAACCGCGGCGGCATCGACCGTGAAGCTCGCCTTGGCTCGAGCCACGCTGCGCAACTTCTCACCAAGCGTGTTGCGAACCTCGACCTCCGCGCCCTTCACCACGGCGACCAGGCCCGAGACCGCGTTCGCCGCCACCGCGTCCGCCGACTCGCCCAGCCACAGCGCCCGACCGTCGAGGTCGAGAATCGCCGCGGAGATGGCGTACTGCAGTCCCCGGCCTGCGAAGACGGCGAGGACCCGATCTCCGAGCGGCTCCATCCGGGGCGCGCTCACCTGAAACCCGTCGCGGAACGGCGCACGGGAGACCAGCGCACCGCTCGCGACATCCGCAACGAGGAGTGCCCCGCGCGCCACGAAAGCCAACGAGCTTCCGTCGGCGGCGAAGCAAAAAGCGCCGCTGTCGTCGCGGATCGCGTCATCTTCAACCTTGGCCGTCAGGGCGCCCGCCCGATCGAAGACGGCGACATGCTGGCCGGAACCGCCCGCGTACCCGTGCCCGATGGCGACCCGCGCGCCATCCGGGGAGAGCCCGACGCCCGATGGCTCGAGCGCGTAGCGCTGCAACTCCGCACCGTCCGACGCGCGCAGCGTCGCGCCGGTGAGCGACGAGGTCAGCACCAAGCCCGGCGCTACCGCGAGGCCGTAGGCGCCCCCACCCTCGGGCCCGCACACCACCTCGGGCTTCTTCTGACCACGGCGATGCGTCGCGAGGCCGCTCTCGTCGAGCATCCACAGCGCGCCGTCCGAATCGAACGCCAGGTCATAGATGCCAATCCCTGGTTTGGTGGCTCCGGCAAAAGGGGAAGTCATAACGCTCCTGGTTCGTCCTGCACGAAGGGGAATCAGCCGCGTCGACGCAGACGCGACTCGACCGCGTGCACGGCGAACACGCCGAGTAGGAAGATCAACACCACGGAGGCGTGCCCGACGAGCATGTGCTCCCTGCCGTGGTTCGGGCAGTCGAGCGCCAGGATGAAGTTGCCCGTGAGGCCAGCGGCGCTCGCCGCAAGGATGCTCGAGAGCCGCGGTCCACGATCCAGCACGCGGGCCAGGGCGTACACGGGCAAGCCAAAGAGCAGCCCCGCGTACATGCACGGGGCCGCGGCGTGTGCCGCGCCCGCGGCGCTCGTCTGCGCCAGCCCGGGGACGAAAGCCACGATGACCGCGCAACCGACCGAGAGCAGCGCCAGGGCACCGACCTTCCCATGCGAGAGCGCGGGCGCCTGAAGCGGACGCAGCGCGGTCCACAGGCTGAGGGCGATGAGCACACCGAGAGAGCCGAGGCAGACGCCGACGGCCCACGCGGGAAGGTCCGCGACGCCACGCCCGCGCATGCGGAGCAGCGCGAGTCCGGCCAACGCCAGGAACGACCCAAAGGAAAGCGCCCGCCGCGTGCCCGTGGAGCGGCTCTTCAGCCAGCCGCCCGTACCGCTCTCCGATTGGGTCAGCTGCGACTCCATCGAGGAGAGGAGGGACTGCAGATCGTCCGCGGACACGTCGCCCGACGCCTGGTCGCACTCGCGCAGAAACTCGGCCACGTCCGGATCGATGTCGTCGCGATCGGGTCCGTCGAGGGCGGCGTTCTGGTCTCGAGCGCTCATGGTCGACACCCGGTGCTGTGGTTCGCTCGCGGGTTCATGGTCGAATCTCCGCGCCGAGCCATTCCTCGAGCTTCTTGTAAGCACGGTGCGCGCGAACGCGAACGGCGCCCTCCGTGCTGCCGACGAGCTTCGCGACCTCCGCAAAGGGTCGCTCTTGAAACCAGTGCAATTCCACCACGACGCGCTGACTCTCGGGCAGTTTGGACATGGCCTCGCGGAGCTGCTGCACGCGTTGATTCGCCTCCATCGGAGAGCGCAGCGGCTCCGGTGCCGCGTGCCGTGTCTCGTCGAGTTCGCTCATCTTGCGCCGCTTCTGGCGTCGCCAATGCTCGCGCACGAGGTTCATGGCGATCGTCAGCACCCAGGGACGCAGGCGCGAGTCCTGACGAAAATCGTTCCGCGCTCGATGGAGCTGGAAGAAGGTCTGCTGCACGATCTCCCGCGCGAGCTCCTCGTCGCGCAGATGGCGTCGCGTGAGGCGCAAGAGGATGGGCCCGTAGCGCTCGAAGAGGCTCCGGAACGCGGCGGCGTCGCCCTCCACGTAACGACGCATCAGCTCCTCGTCGGTGGGGTCCTGAGTTGTGTGCTTGGCCGCCATCGCGGCCGAGGCTAGCAGGGCCCCGGGCGAAATGGCAGACGCCGAGGTGCTGTGGGCTGTCATGCATCTAAAACTGGCGGACGGCGGACGGTGACCCCCGCACGAAAAGATACGCGCCATCCCGGCAGTCGTTACATGGCCGCCTGGGTGGTGATGGTCAGCTGGTAGTGGCCGACTTCACCCGCGCGGAAGCTCGTCGCCACCACGCGCCATCGACCTCCGGCCGACACCGTGAAGTCCAGACCCGCGGCGCTGTCACCCTGGGCCGCGTCGTCGTTGTCCAGCTGCGGTCCATCGGGGGGTTTGGCGATGAGGTAGGGATCGAACTGCGCGGAGTGCAGCTCCAGATGCACGCGAGTCCCCACGGGCCAGTCGAATTCGTAGGGATCGAAGTACTCCCCCGAGGGGAGCGTGACATCCCCTGGAGCCAGGTCACCCTCGCGCGGAAGCTCCGGACCGGAGGACTGGTCCCGAGTGAACAGGTAGACGGCGCCACCCGCTGCGCCCACGAACAAGAGCAGCAGCAGGCCGATCCCCGCCCCGAGCATGAGTCCCAGGGTGCCCTCTCGGTTGGAGCCCGAAGCCGCAGGCGGAGTCGGACCTCCGATCGTGACCCCAGCCGTCGGACCTCCAAAGGGGACCCCCGGCGTTGACCCAGGCGGAGTCATCATGGGAGTCGACATCGGGGGCGTCACCCTGGAGGGTGTCACCAGGGGTGAATCGAAGGGAGGTGGAGTCACGGCCATGGCGGCGGTCGGCGGCAAGCTCAGCTCCGCCGCGGAGGGGCCCGACGCGACGAAGCTCGCCTGCCCGAGCGCGGTGGCGGCCAGCCCCAGGCTCGCCCGCAGCTGGGTCATCTCGGCGAGGAGCGCGCCGGCATCGCGTGGCCTCTGAGAGGGCTCTTTCTGCAGACAACGATCCACGAGCGTCACCAGCGCCATGGGCGTCTGCGGCGCGAGATGATTCAGCGGCACGTGTGGCTGGGTGACGGCCTCGACCACGATCGCGCTCGGCGTCGGCCCCTCGAACGGCGTCCTGCCGCTGATCGCCTCGTAGAGCATGACGCCGAGTGCCCACACGTCCGCGGCGGGCGTGACGTCCCGGGCGCTGACGGCCTGTTCCGGAGCCATGTAGCGGGGCGTGCCCATGGCCACGCCGGTGCGCGTCTCCTTCTCGGCCCTCTCATCCACCGTGCGGGCGAGCCCGAAGTCGAGGACCTTCACCAACTCGACGCCGTTGCGCTGCGTCACGAAGACGTTCTCGGGCTTGAGATCCCGATGCACGATGCCCACCGCGTGGGCCGCCTCCATCGGCGCGAGCAACCCGGTGAAGAGAGCGAGGGTGCGCGCCAGGAGCGGCGGGCCGCCATCGAGCACCTGACGGAGGGTGTGGCCCTCGAGCAGCTCCATGGCCACGAAGGGTGCGCCATCTTCGTCGTTGAAACCGGCGTCGAAGATCTCGACGATGCCCTCGTGGCCGATGCGCGCCGGTGCGCTCACCTCGCGCAGAAAGCGAGCGCGGCTCATGTCGTCGGCGAACGCGGCGGTGAAGAGCACCTTCAACGCCACGCGACGACGACTCACGACGTGGACGGCCTCGTACACGATGGCCATTCCACCGCGCGCCACCTCGCGCAGCAGCTCGTAGCGTCCGGCGACGATTCTTGGCGTGGCCACGATTCAACCCCTGGGGAGCGTACGCCGAGGCCTCAGCTGCCCCAACGACCACGACCCGCGCTGTCGGCGTAGCGTCCCGAGTCGCCCTCCGTCAACCCGGTTGCGTGTCCACGACCCCTGGCATCCGCGCACGAGCCGTCACCGACTCGTCAGAAGGTGCCGCCGAGGGTCGCGGTCGCTCCGCCTTCGACGGGCGCAAAGCCCACGGTGACGGGCAGATCCGGCGCGTCCCAGTCGCGCGTGATCCAGTAGGAGAGCGCAGCGCCGCCGATGAGTCCGAGGGTGCCGGTGCCGAAGACACCGGACATGGTCACGCCGTTGCCGCCAATGAGGAAGGCGAGGCCCGTGCCGAGCCCCATGCCCAGACCCGCCCCGACATCGATCAACAAGATGCGCCCGCGACTCATGGGCTGCACCCGCGCCACCAGACCTCCGAGCACCATGCCCAGATCGGCGGCCGCCATCAGCCCCCAATGCAGATAGCGCACGTGCGTCCCGAAGGAGCCCTGGCGCACGGTCAGCCCGATGTAGAGGCTGAGCACGGTCGACCACAAGGCTCCGGACCCCGCCAGCGAGACATCTCCCGCCGTGGGCTGGATGAGGCGATCGAGGGCGTAGCCGATGCCCGCGCCACCGACCTGTCCCAGGAACATGCCCAGGCTGAGCTCGTCTCCCGAACTCAACCCGGGGTCTCTGTAGTAGGTGTCGCTGTACAGGTCTCCCAGGGTGGCCGTGAGTGCGTAGCCGTGAAACGCGCCCCACAGGCTCGCCATGTTGACGGCCGCGGCGGTGGCGGGGCGGATGCCGTGGCGCGTGCCGAGCACCGACAGCCCGAGGGAGAGCCCGGCGCCAGCGACCGGCGCAAAGGCCCAGGAGCGCGTCCCGCTACAGTTGAGGAGCACACAGGTCTCCACGCCCAACCCGATTCCGAGCGCTGTCTGCACGCCGATCAACTCCGCGCGCGCGAGCTTGGTCGGGCCGCGGCGCACGTCGAAGGCGTCCTCGGAGTCGGCCGAGACACGATGGGGAACGAGCTCCGCATCGACAGCAGCGACAGGCGCAGGCGGGACCACGCCCGTCTGTCGCGGCGCTTCGAGCCCTCCGGCAGGGCCAGCCTGCTCGAGCAAATGGCGCGCAAGCACGCCCGCCGGCTGGTTGGGCGAGTCCGCCGCGAGCCGACGCAGGATCGAGAGCGCCTCCGCGCGCGAGCCGCTGACCATCAACTCGAACGCGTGGTGATAGGCGTCCCACTCCGGACCGGTCTCGCCCGTGGCAGCCGCCTGGTCCTCGGTCGCATCGGCGCTGGACGGCCGCTCCTGCGGCGGAACGTCCGCAACCAGAGCATCGGCCGGGGCGCCTGCGGTCGCTCCGGACGCGTCCTGCGCCATGACGTGGGGCGAGGACCCGAGCCCGCTCATCAGGGCGCAGACCAGACCGACCGAGAATGCGATGCTTCTCACGCGCGTCACCTCGAAGCAGAAACCAAGCTCGTGCATCTTATCGAATGCCGAGCCTTGGCAGAGGAGTTTCTGCGCCTCGGGAGAAACACGGCGCGAGGGCGAGGGCCGGATCAGACGTAGTGGGTGCCGGGATAGAGCAGGCGGATGGCCAACATGAACAGGGGCGCGAAGAGTTTGCCGAACACGAGCCAGGCGAAGACGAGTCCCATCATGGCCGCGCCACGCCCTCGCCAGATCTCGCTCCAGCGCGCGCCCGCCGAGTCGCCGAGGAAGATCTGCACCACGCCGTTTCCATCGAGGGGCGGCACCGGCAGCAGGTTGAACAAGCCGAGCAGGAGGTTCAACGAGAAGAAGACGCTGAGGAAGCGGGGCAGGAGCACCGAGCCATGGCCCGCGAGCGCGACGACGTGGTCGAAGCCGATGCGGTTGGGTCGCTCGAGGTAGCCGAGGGCGATGCCGAGGTGAATGGCGCCGGCGGCGAGCAGCGCCAGGAGCAAGTTCGCGGCCGGTCCCGCCGCGCTCATCAGACCCGCGCGCTTCCGATGCCTCGCGGCCCAGTGGGGATCGATGGGCGTGCTCGCCCAGCCGAGCATGAAGCTGCCGCCGTTGAGCAGGAACGAAGCCAGAGGCACGAGCACCATGCCGAAGGGCTCGCGTTTGACGTGGGGTATGGGGTTGAGACTGACTTGACCGCCCTCGTAGGCCGTCAGGTCACCACCGACCTTCGCAGCCAGCGCGTGCGCGGCCTCGTGGCAGGTGGTGGAGAAGAGGAAGGCGACGAACCAGAGGGGTAGCCCGACGAGGAGCTCAAGCGTGAGGTGCACAGCGGCCGTCAGCCCCCGGTGCGGGGCGCGTGGGCCGCCGGAGCGTGACCCGCCGGAGCCGGAGCTGCAGCGGGAGCCGCAGCCGGAGCTGCAGCGGGAGCCGCAGCCGGAGCCGCCGCGGGAGCCGCAGCGGGAGCCGCAGCCGCGGCACCTGCATCCGCGGAGTCTCCGTCCTGCGCGTCATCCGCAGGCATCGCCTCGAAGGGCGTGTTGTCTTCTGCGCCGTAGTCCTCTTCCTCTTCCTGATCGCCCGAGACGTACTGGGCGAGCTCCGTGTCTTCGATCGCCGGATCGTCGGACGCCGGGTACGCAGGCGTGGGCCGGTCAGCGCCGCACGCGGCCAGGACCAGGGGCAGGAGCGAGAAGAGAGCGACCCCACCGAGGCGGGCGCGTGACGAATGGAGCGAAAGACTCATGCAGCGCACTTAGCCACGACGCGCACCCAAATGGCAATACCGGGATTGCCCGACGCCGCGTCGGAGACCTTCTGCGCGAGGCGCGCGCGGCCTCATTCGGCGGCGAGCGAAGGCGGCTCCACGTAGAATTGCTTCGCCCAGCGACGATAGAGCGGGATCGGGCCATCGCCCTTCGCCAGGGCGGGTTTCGAGACGTAGCGCTTGTGCTCCCAGATGGGCACGTCGCGCATCACCTCGTGATAGAGCGCGCCGAGGCTGACGCCCTGCAACAGCCAGTCGACCGGTCCTGGCATGACGCGCTTGGTCGTGGTGGCGATGCGCAGGTGGATGCGCCCCGCGTCGACCGGTGTGGAGAGCACCAGATGCCGGAAGTGCAGCCCGACCTTGGGAGCGCTGCCATGCACCACGGAGTAGCCCAGGCCATGAACGAAGACGCGGAAGCGCGCCTCGACGCCGAACTTGGGCAGCCCCGGCAAGCCCACCTGCTTCACCGCCGCGTAGGCGGCACGCAGCACGGGCCCCTCGGCGACGGCCTCTTCCGTGACGGTCGGCGATTGGAACCCGTGCACCTCGGCGAAGTGGCCGAAGTCGACGCTGTTCTCGCTGGTCTCCTGAGGATGGGAGTCGAGTTCGAGACGCACGCCGCGCACGGGAGTCCAGCCCGTCAGGTCGAGCTTGGGCACCTCCCACTCGGGCCCACGCCCGAGGGCATCGTGCCAGACGAGCACGACGCCGTTCATCTCGCGCGCTTCGAAGGTGTCGAGACGCGCCTTGGGCGGCGCCTTGGACCCGTAGGCCGTGCCGACACAGTGGCCCTCCCCGTTGAAGCGAAAGCCGTGGAACGCGCAGCGCAGCTCGTCACCCTCGACCCGGGCGTCACCGAGGTGCGCGCCGAGGTGGGGGCAGTAGGCGCTCGTCGCGTGGACCTCGCCGCGATCGGTGCGGAAGAGGATGAAGTCCCGTCCGAAGTAATGCCGCGCCAGCGCGCGTCCGGACTTCAGCTCGTGCGAATAGGCCACGGCGTACCAGCCGCTGGGCAAACTCGTGAAGGGAAAGCGCGAAGCTAGGTCGTCGGCCACGCGCCAATGTAACACGTATCAGGCGCGCGCCCAGAGGGACGATCGGTCACACCGGGAGAAAGCGCGCGACCTCTGCGGGCGTGCGGCGCCTGGACGTGAAGCGCTACTCCGAAGACGGCGGCGGAGCGGGGTCGGGAGGTGTCTCGTCGCACAAGACCTCTTCGGACCGAATGCCCGGGGGCGCCTCCTGCTGGAACGAAGCGGCGTCGAGCGCTGTCCCGACGTCGATGTGACGGAAGCGCACGAGGGTGTCCGCGCCATGGGCGACGAAGTGGATGGCGAAGGGCATGGCGACGCTGCCACCGCCCTCGATGTCGACGTCGCGATAGTCGTCGTAGGTGACGCGGAACAGGCGATGGCCCTCGACGTCCGTCTGCTCGGAGCGGCGCAGATGCAGATGTTGCGCTTCCGGAGCCACGTCACGGTCGGCCCACGGCACCTCGTACTCCAGCTCCTGCCGTTCGCCGTCGGCGGCCGTCAGCGTGACGAGGTAGGTGCCGTGGCGCGTACACGCGATGGCCTGATTCGTCGCGTCGAGGCGAGGGCTGTCCCCGGTGAGGAGCAGGGAGAGATCTTCGCCGGAGAGCGCAACGCCCAGCAGACGCGCGATGTTGGAGGGGCAGCTCCGACCGTGCAGGAAGTGCCCTTCGCGCTGGTCGAGCAGCTCGAATGCGGGACCGTCGCTGGTCAACACGGCGGCGGGACCGAACTGCGTCATGGCGTCGAAGCGCAGGCGCCCCGGGCGCTCGAGCATCATCAACACCGTGCCGCGGATGCGCCCTTCGGTACCGCGCTGATCGACGCGCGCCTCGGCGCTCATGCTGCGAATGGGCTCCCGCGTCACGCGTGCACGCGCCAAGGCGGGCGCCGCCGCCGTGAAGGGCCGGGTCGGACAATGGACACCAGGGCATGCGGTCAGACCGAGCGCGAGCGCGCTGGCGAGGAGGAGGCGAAATCCCATGGCCGCCTTTCTAGCAGGTTCCGCCCGCATCACCCCAGGTCTCCGACGGACGCCAGGTGTCCCAGGGTCGCGCGTGGCCCGGAAGGCGAGCAACTGCTGCGGCGCGGGACCGCAGGTCGGGATGAAGCCGCAGCTCGCAGCCGAAGTCTGAGCCCGCCGCTTCCGAGCGCACGGGACACGAGCCCTCGGCGTCTACTCGGCAGGCGTGGCGTCTCGGTCGCCGCGCACGACGTATTGATAGGGCAAGTCTTCGTCGACCAGGTGCGCGCTGAGGCCACCCGCCGAGAGCTCGTCATGCACGGCGTCCGGGCTGAGCCGCATCCGCGCGGGCGCGCCCAGCGGGCTCTCCGGCGTGAAGTCGACGATCAGCACGTAGCCACCAGGGCGCAGCGCTCGTCGCAGGAGCCCGGCGTAGTCGCCGCGGGCGTCGATGTGGTGCCAGGTGTCTACGATCAGGATCCGGTCGACCGACTCCGGCGCGAGACCCGGATCATCCGGCGCGACCACTCGCGCTTCGACGTTGCTCAATCCGGCATCGGCGAAGCGCGTCTGCATGTGCGCGACCATGGCGGGCTCCACGTCGAGCGCGAGCACGCGTCCCGTCGCCTGCACGGCGCGGCTGAGGTGAGGCTCGAAGTAGCCCGTGCCCGCGCCCAGGTCGGCGACGACGAGACCGTCGCGCAGCTCGAGCAGTCGCAGGATCTCGTCGGGCTTCTGCCAGGCGTCACGCTCCGGATCGTCGAAGATCGCCGCGAAGCGCTCCACCTCCGAGAAGTCGTGGTGACGCCCATGCTCCGCGTGCCCGCCCGACGAAGCGTGCTCTGGATGCGACGCGGCGCCGGGATGACCCGCCGCGTGATCGGGTGGGCTCTCCGCGCTCCCACCACCGCAAGCCACCAACACAAACGCCAACGCACACAGGCTCGATTTCATGGCGAGGCTCTGCAACGACCGCGCTCGTCTCGCAAGTCAGATGTCGCGCGTGGAGCTCGAGGCAGGCGTCGCGAGCGCGAGGCTCAGAAGCGCATGACGGCGCTGCCCCAGGCGACGCCGCCGCCGAGAGCGCACACCAGGACCGTCTGACCAGGCTTGATCTCGCCGGCGCGCACACCCTCGTCGAGGGCGATGGGGATGGAAGCGCTCGACGTGTTCCCGTAGCGCTCGAGGTTCAGATAGAAGCGGCTCATGGGGATGCCCACTCGCTCGGAGACGCCGCCGAGGATGCGCAGGTTCGCTTGATGCGGCACGACCCAATCGACGTCGTCCGTCGTGAGATCGTTCTGCTCGAGCGCGGCCTTGCTGGCGGCGGAGAGGTTCTTCACGGCGGCCTTGAAGATGTCCTTGCCGATCATGTGCACGGTGTGCCGACCCTGTGCGACGGAGCTCGCGGTGGCCGGCTCCACGGAGCCGCCGCCGGGAATCTGCAGCGATTGGGTGAAGCCTCCGTCGGCGTAGATATGGGTCGAGAGCAAACCGCGTTCGCCATCCGAGGCGCCGACGATGGCCGCGCCGGCCCCGTCGCCGAAGAGCACGCAGGTCGTGCGGTCGTCCCAGTTCATCACCCGCGAGAGCAGCTCGACGCCGACCACCAGCACGTACTTGGCCGCGCCCGTGCGCACGAACTTGTCCGCGAGGTCGAGGCCGTAGATGAAGCCGGCACAGGCTGCGGCGATGTCGAAGCTCGGACAGTCGCGGCGCGCCCCGATCTTGCTCTGGACGAAGCAGGCCGTGCTCGGCAGCGGCATGTCCGGCGTCACGGTCGCGACGATGATGAGGTCGAGATCGGTCGCCTCGATGCCCGCCGCCGCGAGGGCGCGCTTGGCCGCCTCGGACGCCATGTCACTGGTCGCCTCACCCTCCGCGGCGATGTGTCGCTCGCGGATCCCCGTGCGCGAGACAATCCACTCGTCGGACGTGTCGACCTTGGCCTCGAGCTCCTGATTCGTGAGCACGCGTTCAGGCACGTAGTGGCCTGTGCCGAGGATCCTCGAGTGGGGTACGGACATCTGGTTCTCTCAGAAGGGGAAGCGACCGGCTGGCGGGCGAGGCGCGAAGTTAGAACGGAGGCGAAGCCGGCGCCAGCAAAAACCCCTAGAAACAAGGGAAAGCATGACCGCCGAGTCATTCTTGGCGTCGGGACGAGGTAGCGGATGACCCTGCGCGCACACGCGGGTAGCATGGGCGACCATGACCGCAAACGACGCTCGCGAGACATGGGATGCGCGCTACGCGGCCGGTCGCTTCGACCCCACGGGCCCACCCGCGTGGCTGGAAGAACTGGGCGAGGTCTTGCCGAATCGAGGAGTCGCGCTCGATCTGGCCGCCGGCGCGGGCCGGGTCTCGATCTGGCTCGCTCGGCGTGGCCTCTCGGTGGAGGCGGTGGACATCTCACCCGTCGGCCTGGCACTCGCGCGCGAGGCTGCGAACGACGAGGGCGTGAGCATCCAGACGCGCGTCGTCGATCTGGCGAGCGAGACCCTGCCTCAGGGGTCGTACGCCATGATCACGTGTTTCCACTACCGGCAACCGGGCCTGCTCCGGAAGCTGGCCAAGACGCTCACACCAGGGGGTGTGCTGCTGAGCGAGGTCGCCACGGTGCAGAACCTCGAGCGTCACGAGAGGCCGTCGTTGCGCTGGCTCGCAGACAGGAACGAGCTGCTGCGCGAGGCGGAGACGCTGGAGGTCGCCTACTACCGCGAGGCTTGGCTCGGTGGCCGGCACCTGGCGCGCCTCGTGGCTCGCGCGCCGCAGGCCTAGCAGCCTGCTCTCGAACTGAACGCGAAGGATCGTGGGGGCGCGGCGGTGACGGACTCAGCCGCCCGGAGCTTCACCGGAAGACTCGCCCGTGCCAGTCACCTCCGCCGGGCGCGTCGCGCCGTTCGCCGCCACGACCTGGACGTTCAGCGGCACGGCGTCGGGCAAGGTCACGTTCCTCGGGACCCGGCCGGCATGCTGCTCCCTTCGGTGATAGGGCCGCCTCAAGGTGCCATAGCGTGGCCGCCTTCCGGGGCGCGACCAATCCACCCACTGGGCCGCCGTCTCACGCGCGTCGACGTGAACGAAGGGAGTGTGGGGGTAATAGCCACAGCCCGTCTCGCCGAGGGAGCGACAGAAATCGAAGAGGGCGCGTTTGCCCACCCCCTCGATCTGAATATCCGTCGCGCGCCCGCTCACGTGCTGGCTGGCCTCCGACGTGAAACGACGCGCCTCGCGGAATCCGCTGACGATGGTGATGGTTCGTCCGCCGAAATGATCCGAGATGGCCGCCAGCAGGATGGCGAGGCGGGGATGGGGTTCGCGCCGCTCGGCGTCCTCGTGACGGCGCATCAAGAGACTCAGCTCCTCGAGTCCCTCCTCCGGCACTCGACCCGCGCTGTCGCGCAGACGGACGCGCTGGACCTCTCCGCCCGCGCGCGTCGATCGTAGGCGCAAGACGCCCGGCTCTTCGGGCGTGCCCCAGTCCCGCTGCGTGTGGGAGCTCGCGTGGGCCTCGTGTCCCGGCAAGTAGAGTCGCTGTCCCACGTGCAGATGATCGCTGTCGCGGAGGTGGTTCTGCCGCCTCAGCGCGTCGACGTCCGTGTGATTATTGCGGGCGATGCGACCGAGGGAGTAGCCAGGTCGCACGTAGACCTCGCCCTCGTCGGGGATCTCGAGCTGATCCCCCACCGTGAGCCCGTGGCTGGGCCGAGAGTGGTTCGCGAGTGCGAGGTCCCAGACCGAGACATGGAAGTGACGTGCGATGCGGGCGAAGCTGTCGCCGCGACGAACACGATGTGTACGCTGTGCGGCCGCGGACGACGCCATCAGCGGAAGCAGAGCGAGCGCTACCAGCGCAAGCGTCCCCAGGCGGGCGGGCGACTTCATCACCACGAGTATTCAGGGAACCGGCCCTGAGGGCAAATGGCCGGTCTCAGCTTCGGCCGAGGCGGAGGTGGAAGCTCTGCGGACGGGTCAGGCCTTCGTAGCCGAGGAGAGACAGAGTCGCGCCGCGCCCCGAGTCTTTGACGCCGGTCCAGGCCAGGTAGGGATCCAGATAGTCGCAACGGTTCATGAACACGGTGCCTGTCTCGATGCGGGGCCCGAGCGTCAGCGCGGCTTCTTCGTCACGCGTCCAGATGCTCGCCGTGAGGCCGTAGCGGCTGTCGTTCATGAGCGTCAGCGCCGTCTCGTCGTCGGGCACGGACATGATGCCCACGACGGGCCCGAAGGTCTCCTCGCGCATCACGTCCATCGTATGGTCCACGTCCACCAGCACCTGCGGCGCGAGGTAGGGCAGTGTGCGCTCACCGAAGGCCTTCGCGTCGATCAAGGGACGCGCGCCAGCGGCGATGGCGCCTTCGATCTGCGCCACGATGGCCTTGGCGGCCGACGTGCGCACGACGGGACCGAGCGTGGTCTCAGGCTCCCGTGGGTCACCGAGGACATAGCTGCGCACGAGCGCCGCGCTCTGTTCCACGAAGTCGTCGAACAGGCTCTCGTGCACGTAGACGCGCTCGATGCCGCAGCAGGACTGACCGCTGTTGAAGAACGCGCCATCGACGATGCCGTCGACCGCCTGCTTCAGATCCGCGTCCGCGCGCACGTAGGCTGGATCCTTGCCGCCGAGCTCGAGGCCGGTGGCGATGAAGCGCTTCGCCGCCGCCGAGCGCACGGCGTGACCGCCGTCCACGGAGCCCGTGAAGGCGACGTAGTCGAGGCGCGGATCGGTGATCGCGGCCGCCGCCAAATCGTGGTCGAGGTGAAGCGCCGTCAACAGCCCGTCGGGCAGGCCCGCTTCGCGCCCGGCCTGAGCGAAGCGCTCCGCGACCAGCGGCGTCTGCCGGGCGTGCTTCAGGATCACGGCGTTGCCCGCGGCCAGCGCCGGGATCACGGCGTTCACGGAGGTCAGCCATGGGTAGTTCCAGGGCGCCATCACCAGCACCACCCCGAGGGGTGCTCGCCGAATGAAGCGCGTGTAGCCGGCTTGCTCGGGCGGACGCACGTCGGCCAGCGCCTCGGGCGCGAGCTCGATCATGGTCCGGCCGCGAACCTCGAAGCCGCCGATCTCTCCTGGAGCGTAGCGAATGGGTCGACCCATCTGCGCCGTGAGCTCCTCCGCCAGCGTCGTCTTGTGCATAACGACCCAATCGACGAGCGCGGTCAGGCGAGTGAGGCGCTCGGCCAGCGGCGTGGCCGCCCACGCGCGCTGGGCGAGGCGTGCCTGATCGAGGGCGGTGTCGAGCTCGGCGGACGTCGCGAAGGCGCGCTCCGCGACCAGAGAGCCATCGGCGGGGGAGTGGCATGAGAACCGCTGGGTCATGGCCGGATCGGGACACGAAGACGCGCCGGGGTCAACGCCTTCGAATCGAGGCTCTCGCCCTCGACAGTCGGCGGCTTCTGGTATCCTGCGGCACGCTGCACGGGAGCGGCGAAAGGAGCCAGGATGGATCTGACCGAGATTCGGGCCGCGTTCGAGGAACGGGGCATCCGCAAGGTGAAGCTCGGTGGCTTCGACGTGGACGGCGTGCTGCGCGGCAAGCTCGTGAGCACACGCAAGTTCTTCAGCGCCGCCAAGAGTGGATTCGGCTTCTGCGACGTGATCTTCGGCTGGGACGTGGCGGACACGCTGTACGACAACGCCACCGTCACGGGCTGGAAGACGGGCTACCCCGACGCGCTGGCGCGCATCGATCTCGACAGCTTCCGCGTGCTGCCCTACGAGCCCGACACGGCCTGCTTCCTGGTCGACTTCCACCTGCCCAACGGCAAGCCCCACCCCGCTTGCCCGCGCTCGCTGCTCAAGCGCGTGGCGGCCCGCGCGGAGGCCTCGGGCTACCGACCCCGCTTCAGCGGTGAGTTCGAGTTCTGGGTCTTCCGCGAAGATCCCCAGACCTTGCAGACCAAGGGCTTTCGCGATCTCACGCCGCTCTCCCCGGGCATGTTCGGCTACTCCTGGCTGCGCGAGGGCCAGCACAACGAGCTCGCGAGCGACATCCTCGAGACCATGGAGGCCTTCGGCATCGAGATCGAGGGGCTGCACACAGAGACGGGGCCCGGCGTGTGGGAGGCGGCGCTGCGCTACGACGACGTGGTGCGCGCGGCCGATCAGGCGGCGTTGTTCAAGACGACGATGAAGCAGCTCTGCCATCGCCATGGGCTCAGCGTGACCTTCATGGCCAAGTGGAATGCCGCGCTGCCCGGCTCGAGCGGACACCTGCACCAGAGCCTGTGGGACGGCGAAGGCGACGTGAACCTCTTCGCCGACGCCAAGTCGCCCGACGGGCTCTCCACGCTGGCGCACCACTACATCGGCGGGCTCGTCTCCCTGGCGCCCGAGCTGACCGCGCTCTTCTCTCCCTTCATCAACACCTACAAGCGCTACGTCCCGGGCGTGTGGGCGCCTCTGCGCGCGTCCTGGGGCATCGAGAATCGCACCTGCGGCGTTCGCGCCATCACCGGTCCCGGCGCCAGCGCGGCGCGCGTGGAGCTGCGACAGACCGCGGCGGACATCAACCCCTTCATCGCCATGGCGGCCAGCCTCGGCGCGGGGCTGCACGGCATCGAAGGCGGCATGGAAGCGCCGGCGCCCGTTCAGGGCGACGCCACGGGGATGGAGGCGCCCGGCGCGCCGTTGCCGCTGACCTTGGACCACGCCGTGCGAGCGCTCGAGGCCAGCGACGCCGCCAAGCAGATCCTGGGCGAGGCCTTCGTCGACCACTACGTGCGCAGTCGCGACTGGGAGGTGCGCCAGTACCGCAAGGCCGTGACCGATTGGGAGCTACGCCGCTACTTCGAGGTCGTCTGATGTTGCGTCGCTTGTCCGAGAACCCGCTGCGCCTGCCGCACCTCTCGCCCTACGTGCCGGGTCCGGACGATCCGGCGATCTTCTGGTTCAACTCCGAGCGCAAAGACATCCTGGCGGAGGTGGAGCGGCGCGTGGCGGCCGCCCACGCCAAGGATCGCAAGGCGCTCGAGGTGACGCTGAACGAGGCCGCGTACCACGAGATCCAGCGCCTCGAGCGTCAACGGGACGCCGAGTCGAAGGAGAACCTGGGCTACTGGCGAGGCCTGATCCGGCGCATCGCGCGCATGACCGACGACGAGAAGCGGACGGCCCTGGAGCGCACGGTGCACCACATGGCCAAGGACGTCGCGGGCAACTTCGACCCGCGCGTGTACCAGCTCTCGCGCAAGGTCGTGCCCAAGCTCCTCGCGGGCGTGATGCGTCCGTCGGATCTTCCGCGTGAGCTCTTCGGGCAAGGCGCGCCGCTGATCGACGAGCTGCTGCGCGTCGAGGGTTGCGTGGAGAAGCTGCGCTCGCTCTCGAAGCATGGCGCGCTGGTCTACGTGCCCACGCATTGCTCCAACCTCGACTCGATCGTGCTCGCGCAGGCGCTGGAGAAGAGCCACCTCTCCCCCGTGGTCTACGGTGCGGGCAAGAACCTGTTCTCCAACCCGATCATCAGCTTCTTCATGCACAACCTCGGCGCCTATCGCGTCGATCGCCGGATCAAATCCGCGCTGTACAAGGAGCTGCTCAAGACCTGGTCCTGCGTGATGATCGAGCGCGGCTACCACTCGCTCTTCTTTCCCGGTGGCACGCGCAGCCGCTCGGGTCTGATCGAGAATCACCTGAAGCTCGGGCTGGTCGGTTCGGCCGTCGAGGCCTTCAGCGAGAACAGTGTGCGCGGCGTGGCGCGGCGCGTCTTCTTCGTACCCACCACCATCAACTACGCCCTGGTGCTGGAGGCGGAGTCTCTGGTCGAAGATTGGCTCGCCGAGGAGGGCGGCGCTCGCTACATCATCGAGGACGACGAGTTCTCTCGCCTCGATCGCTGGGTCGCCTTCTTCCGCAAGCTCTCGGGCCAGGACACAGCGTGCGTCATTCGCTTCGGCGAGCCCCTCGATCCCTTCGGCAACGAGGTGAACGACGAGGGCTGCTCGCTCGCGCCCGAAGGCCAGACCATCGATCCCGTCAGCTACACGCTGCGTGGCGACGCGCCCGTGCTCGACCATCGGCGCGACGCGGCCTACACGCGCGAGCTCGGCGAGCTCCTGGTCGAACGCTACCGCTCCGAGACCGTGATCATGTCCACCCAGCTCGTGGCGCACGTGCTGTATCGGCAGCTGGTCGCCGCCACGCCGGGGCTCGGGATCTTCGCGCGGCTGAGGCTGAGGGGTGAAGTCAGCGTGCCACGTGAGGAGCTGGTGAGGCAGATCGAGGTCGCGCGAGAGGCCCTGCGTGCGCTGGGCAAGCGGGGCGAAGTGCGGCTGAGTCGCACGGTGAGTGACGCCACCCCGGACGAGCTCTTGAATCGGGCGCTCAGCGTCTGGAGCGGTTACCACTCACGCGTCGCGGCGCGCGATCTGGGCGTGGAGATCACGGCCGAGGATCCGACGCTGCTGCTCTACTACCAGAACCGCTTGGTCTCCTTCGCGGAGGCCATCGCGCCGCCCGAGTTGCTGGAGGCTGCGCGGGAGATCGGACAGATCGGCGTCAAGGGAGGTCTGCGATGAGGCCGGTCGGAATTCTCGGCGCCGGTGCCTTCGGCAAGGGACTGGCACGGGCCGCGCGCCGCGCGGGCAACCGGGTCGTGCTCTTCAGCCGCTTCGGCCAGGACCTCGACGACCCGGGCATCGAGGTGGTCGACGACCTGGCCGCGCTGGCGGAGACCACACCCATCTTCATCGCCGTGCCCTCGGTCTTCGTGGCCGAGGTCGGATGCGAGCTCGGGGTCCACCTCGACGGGCGCCACTTGCTCGTGCACGTGAGTCGCGGCCTGGTCGGCCCCGATCTGAGAACCCTGAGCCGCGTCCTGAGAGAGGTGTCGCCCGTGCGACGGGTGGGCGCCCTCGCCGGACCCCTGGACGCCGCCGGTCTCGCGCAGGGGCTGCCGGGCGGCGCCATCGTGGGCTCCGCCTTCCCCGAGGTGGCGTCCGCCGTGCGGCAAGCCATCGGAGGGCAGAGCCTGCGCATCTACGAATCCACGGATGTGCGCGGAGTCGAGATCGCGAGCGCCATCGTGGGTCTGTCCGCCATCGCCGTGGGCTACGCGCGCGCCGTCGGCGCGGGTCCTTCGGCGCTGGCCGTGATGGTCACCCGCGCGATGCACGAGGCGGCCGCCGTGGGTCAGGAGCTCGGCGCCGAACGCGAGACCTTCTGGGGCCTCGCTGGCCTCGGCGATCTGGTGGCGGCGACGCTGGGCGATGGACGCCCCGAGCTCGCGGTGGGAGAGGCCCTGGGCCGCGGAGAGAACGCTGCTTCGGCGGCGAAGGCGGCGGGCGCCAACGTCGAGAGCTTGCTCCTGGCGGGGCGCATGGCGGAGTACGCCGAGCGGGTCTCGATCTCGGCACCCGTCACCTCCACCGTGGCGCGCGTGATCGCCGGCGAACTCGACACCGAGCTCGCCCTGGGGGCTCTCATGGCGCGCAGCGTCGGCAGAGAGTAAGCAGGCCGGAAGGAGCCGCCATGACGAGTATTTGGAGTTTCCCCACCCGGGTCATTTTTGGTCAGGGCGCGGCGCAGGAGCTGGGTTCAGAGGCCAAACGCCTGGGCGCGAAGCACGCCCTCTTGGTCTCCGATCCGGGCGTCGCCGGAGCTGGTATCCTCGATGGAATCAGCGAATCGCTGCAGGCCGCGGGCCTGGGCGTGACGCGCTACACGGACGTCAGCGGCAACCCACTCGAGGCCGAGGTGCTCGGCGCGACCGACGCCTACCGCGACTCGGGCGCGGACCTGATCGTCGGCGTCGGCGGAGGGTCGGCGCTGGACGTTGCCAAACTGGTCCGCGTGCTCGCGACCCATCCCCCGCCCCTCGCCCAGTACGACGACGCCAAGGGCGGAGACGCCCTGATCACCGAAGACGTGCCGCCGATGATCGCGCTCCCCACCACCGCTGGCACCGGCAGCGAGGTCGGACGCAGCGGCGTGGTCACGATCGAGGCGACCAACAAGAAGACCGTGATCTTCGCGCCGAAGCTGATGCCCAACGTGGCCATCCTCGACCCCATGCTCACGGTCTCCCTGCCCCCGCGCGCCACCGCCGCGACGGGCTTCGACGCGCTCACGCATTGCATCGAGGCCTACTGCGCCAAGGGGCATCATCCCATGGCCGACGCCATCGCCCTCGAGGGTGTTCGCCTGGTCGTGGCGCACATCGAGACCGCGGTGCACGACGGCAAGGACCTGAAGGCGCGCGGCGCCATGCTCGAGGCGGCCATGATGGGCGCGACGGCCTTCCAGAAGGGTCTGGGTGCCTGCCACTCGCTGGCCCATCCGCTCTCGGCCGAGACGGGCATGCACCACGGCCTGGCCAACGCCCTGTGCCTGCCCGCGGTGCTCGACTTCAATCGCCAGGCCGTCCCCGAGCGCATCGCGGCGATCGCGCGCATCCTCGGCGCGCGCGGAGACGACGTGGAGACGCTCGCCTTCGAGTGCTCGGGCGCCGTAAAGGCCCTGCGACGCAAGCTCGGCCTGCCCGACGGACTCGCCGCCGAAGGCATCTCGGAAGACGACCTGCCCCGGCTCGCGGAGCTCGCCATCCTGGACGCCTGCCACGCCATGAACCCACGCGAGTGCGTGGCCGAAGACATGCTTGCACTCTTCCGCGCTTCGCTCTGAAACGCATCGCACCCCGGCTGGCGGCGAACAGCGCTTTCAGTACCTCTTGCTGAAGAAGCCCTGAGCCGCGCGGGACCGGGGCGCTCTAGAAAGCAGCGCCGAAGCCGAAGGTGGCACCACCGCGCGTGGGCGCGACGTAGGGCGTGAGGGCATAGCCGTCGCGTCGACGAGCACGACGATCGCCCCACTCGAAGAAGACCGTCCCGCCCGCGATGGCGCAGGCAAAGCTGAGGGCCGTGGCGCCCCAGATCGCAGCCTTGGACTCGTTGTTCCAGACGATGCCGCGAAACCCGATCAGCGTCCCGATGCCCGCGCCCGCCGCCGTGCCGATCAGAGTGAAGCCGAAGGAGGACTGACCACCCGTGATGCGTCCACCGAGGTAGATGCCGAGATCGGTGAACCAGAAGCTGGCGATGGGGCCGAAGACGAACGCGAAGAACGCGTCGCCCAGATCCGTGGAGCCGTGCAGCATGGCGAAGGTGAGGCCGATGCCGGCGCCAGCGCCCACCAGGCCCAGACCGATCTCGGCGCCGACGCCACCTCCATCATGCGGCGGTGGAGGCGGCCGTTGGGGCATCACGGGCTGCCCGTAGGGCTGGGGCTGAAGGTTGGTCTGCTGTGCGTAGGGCTGCTGCTCGTAGGGCTGTCCCTGAACCACGACCACCTGCGCGCCGTAGCCCGGAGGCGGCGCCATGGGCGCCTGGGGAGCGGGCGCCGGACCGGTCGCGGCGGCAGCGCCCGGACCTGGACCCGCCGCAGGGGTGGCACCGGGAGCGGGATCCACCGCAGGCGCGGCGCCATCGGGAGCCGGTGGAGGGGCCAGCTCATCCGCTGGGGCCGCGAAGGGATCGGCCGGGGCCGGTTGCTCTTGCGCCTGGGTCGTCAGCGGTGTCGCGAGCAGGCAAGCAAGGGCCAGCAGGGCGGGAATTCGAAACATGGGAGTCCTCGTCGTCGTGAAGCGAATAGCGGACAGTCTGCCCGTGACGGCCCCGAAGGTCGACCATCCATGGCCTGGCGCCGCCGATTGATAGTTGGGAACCGTCCGCGAAGACCGCCCGCGGCAGCCCGATCAGTGACCCCAATCGTTGGCGGCGCCCGACATCTCGAGCTGCAAGCGACTCGCGTGGAAGAACGCGCTGCGCGGGAAGTGGGCTTCCGTCAGAGGCGCATCGTCGAGGCTGGCCGCGTTCACGAAGGGAGCGGACTCCGCCGAATCCGGCGCGTCGATCACCACGTCACCGCTGGGCAGGTGCAGCGTGCTCTTGGTGAAGCGTGGGCTGCCCATCAAGTAGTCCGGCGTCGCGGCGATGGGGAAGAAGCCGAGCGCCCCGAAGACGTACCACGCGCTGAGCGTGCCCGAGTCGTCGTTGCCCGGCAGACCCTCGGGGTTGTCGTGGTAGAGCGTGTCCATCACCCAACGCGTCCAGCGCGCGCTGGCCTCGGGACGCCCGAGCGCGCTGAAGATCCAGGGCGCGTGGATGTCCGGCTCGTTGCCATGCCAGTAGTAGTTGTTGGGCAGGATCGGGTCGGGGCGCCGCGTCGTGTTCTGGAAGAAGGTCTCGAGCCTGTCGAGCATGGCCTCGCGCCCACCCATGACGGTGGCGAGCCCATCGAGATCATGCGGCGCGTACCAGACGTACTGCCAGGCGTTGCCCTCGACGTAGAAGTCCTGGCCCGTGGTGTCGCGGAAGCCACGCGCGAAGCTGCCGTCGCGCGCGCGACCAACCAGGAACTGACTCTCCGAGTCCCAGAGGTTCTGCCAGTTGCCGGCACGCACGCGGAACATGGCTCCGTCCGCGTCTTCGCCCAGGGCGTCGGCGAGCTGCGCCATGGCGAAATCGTCGTAGGCGTATTCGAGGGTGACGCTCGCGCTTCCACCCACTTCGTCCATGGGTACCCAGCCGAGCTCGATGTAGGCCTCGATGCCGCCTCGCCCACCGAAGGGAGCACCCGCGGGCGTCGGCGCCATAGCCGTCCGCCGTAGCGCGTCGTAGGCGGCGCGCAGATCGAAGTCGCGCTCACCCATCAGCCAGCTATCCGCCAGCACGATGGCGGCGCTCTCACCCACCATGCCGCCGGTGTAGCCCGCGCCCAGAGGCCAACGCGGCATGTAGCCGCCGTCCTCGGCCATGGCGACCAGAGAGCGATTGAAGTCGCGCTGGTACTCCGGATAGAGCAGCGTCACCAAGGGGTGCAGCGAGCGGAAGGTGTCCCAGAGGGAGAGGTCCGTGTAGTAGCGGAAGCCCGTCGCGACGTGCACGGCGTGGTCGAGTCCGCGGTAGCTGCCGTCGACGTCGCTGAAGAGCGTGGGCATGGAGAGCGCGTGGTAGAGCGCCGTGTAGAAGAGCCGGAAGTCGAGCTCGCGTCGACCCTCCACCTCGACGCGAGAGAGCGCCTCTTCCCACGCCTGACTGGCCGCCGTGCGCGCCGCGTCGAAGTCCACCGTGGCCGCTTCCGCGTCGAGGTTCATGCGCGCGTGCGCGACGTCGACGTAGGACAGACCGATGGCGACGCTGACGGGTCCGGCGCTGGGGTCGAAGCTCGCGTAGACGCCCGACGCCGCGCCCGTGGCGCTGAGGCCTCCGTCCGTGAACGCGCCGCCCTGCCACACGCCCGAGCTGAGCAAGTCCTGATCGAAGCGCGCCACGAAGAAGACGTCCATGCCGTCGTAGCGTCCGGAGTAGGAGCCGAGCAGGTGGACGAAGCCCTCGGCCTCGCGGCTCGCGGGCGTGATCGTGACCGCGCCGTCGGTGATGCTCACGGAGGGCACGACGTGACCGAGATCGAGCAGCCAGGTCGGCGTGGTGCCGGCCGGGAAGCTCGCGCGCAACAGGCCCACACGATCCGTGGCCGTGACCTCGACCGCGATGGCAGGATCCTGCAGCGTGACGGCGTAGTAGCCCGGCTCCGCTCGCTCGGTCGTCTTGTCGAAGAACGCGCGATAGCCATCCTGCGCCGTGCGGGCGGCCGTCATCCCGTCCACCGGCATCAGCCCAATCGTGCCGTAGTCGTGCGTCCCGATGCCCTCGGCTCGCGTCATGCTGAAGCCCTGGATCATCGTGTCGTCGTGGTAGTAGCCGCTGAAGTGATTGATCGGCGCGGCACCGTCCGGGAGCGTCGTGTCGGGTCCGGGTCGCACCATGCCGTAGGGCCGCTGCGCCGCCGGCGCGCACGACGCGTAGCCGAAGCCGAGACCGCCCGTGCCGACGAAGGCATTCACCCATTGGGTCAGAGGTGTGGCCGCGGGCCGCGACTCGGGAGGCGGACCGGCATCGAGCGCAGCATCCACGGACGCGTCACCCGCAGCGTCGAGAGCCGCATCGCTGCTGGCGTCGAGGCCGGCGTCCGACGTCGACGAGCCACCTCCGCAAGCGGCGAGCCCGAGCAGACAGAGAAGAGCAATGGAGAGATGCGCCCGGTTCATGGCCCGAGCATAGCGCAGGCCCGCGAGGCACGGATCTCTCCGGCACGAGCTGCAAGACCCGCTCGCCCGTCGACTCCGGGCGCAGCCTTCAGCGAACGACCTCGACCATCGCGCCGACATCCACGCTGCCCAGCTCCGCGCACGCCTGATCCCCTTGGTACATGTACGTGAACCAGAAGAATGGGGCTCTCCTGACATGAACGTGGGTCATGCGAGCCTTGGGAGCTGAGGACAGAGGCCGCCAAACTCGAGCATGGCGAGCGCCACGAGGGGCTCGGCGGAGTGGAAGGCGTA
>Ga0210033_1000822_pt1 | contig 29538 bp, 21 predicted proteins | sample CryGeymeta201501_FD_185465 | JGI IMG/M metagenome (GOLD analysis project Ga0210033, IMG submission 185465) | Groundwater microbial communities from Crystal Geyser aquifers in Utah, USA - Crystal Geyser metaG 2015-01 (SPAdes) (version 2) | ecosystem: Environmental > Aquatic > Deep subsurface >... | reverse complement strand
CCGGAGGAGAATGAGCCAATTGGCTCGTCTCCGCGCCCGCCGAGCCCCACATAGTCGAGAAGCTCGTTCGGGTCCCGCGTGCACCCGCGAACGCGCGCGAAGAAGTCCAGGTTCTCCCGGGCCGAGAGTGATTCGTACAGGGCAAGGTCCGGCGAGACGTACCCCAACTCCCGCCGCAGTCGTGCCGGCTGCCAGGGCGGCTCATCGCCCTCGCCGCACTCGACGCTGCCGCCGGAGGGCCGCAGCAACCCGGCGATGATCCGGAGCAACGTGGTCTTGCCCGAGCCATTTCGGCCGGAAATGCTGAGGACGGTGCCTTGCTCCACGCGCAGACTCACCGAATCCAACACCTTGGTACCGTCGAAGGACTTGCTGAGGTTGGCGAGGCGAAGCCAGAGCATGGGGTCAGCGGCCAGTCGGCAGAGCGCAGTTCCTCGGGTTCTCGCCAGGCACTTGGCGCAGGACGCAACGCGCCGCCTGCCCGCCGACCGGCATCAGTCACATCTGCCGCATCACGATGAAGTCAGCCAGGGCCAGCAGGGAATCCCGGGCAGTCGAACGGGGCAGTTCCTTCAGCGCCTTCTGCCCCCGCTTAGCGAAGTCCCGGGCTTTCCGGCGGCTGTAGTCCACGCCGTCATAGCGGTGGATGAGCGCGGTCACGGCGCCCACGGCCATGGCGTCCAGCTCTGGCTGCGAGAGCAAGGTCTTGATCTGCTGCCGATCGGCGTCAGACGCCAAGCGGAGCGTGCGGATGAGCGGGAGAGTGACCTTTCCTTCGCGGAGGTCATTCCCCACCGGCTTGCCCAACTGCTCCCGGTCGGCCAGGACATCCAGGACGTCGTCGATTATCTGGAAGGCGATCCCGACGTTCAGCCCGTAGCCGGACAGCGACGTCCAGTCTGCGGCGGCGCCGCCGCAAGCAACCAGGGGCCCGACCGAGCAGGCAGTTGCGATCAACTCCGCGGTCTTGCAGCGGACTACCTCGAAGTATTGCTCTTCGGTAACCCTCAAGTCCTTGCGCAACTGAATCTCCAGCAACTGGCCGGCGCACATCTCGTTCACCGCGCGCGACATGGTCTGCACCACGTCCATCTGCTGCTCCAAGGCCAGCAACTGCATACCCAGCGCAAACAAGTAGTCGCCGGCCAGAACGCTGATCTCATTCCCCCACAGCCGCGGCGCGGACGGGCGCCCGCGACGGAGGTCGGCTTCGTCGATCACGTCGTCGTGGACGAGTGTCGCGGTGTGGATGAGCTCGATGGCCGCCGCGGCGCCAACAGCGCGCTCAGCCCCGCCGCCCGCGGCCTGTGTCGCGATGAGCACCAGTGCCGGGCGAATGCGCTTGCCGCCCGCGCGCAACGTATGTTGGAGCATCGCCGAGGCCAACTCGGGCGCCTCCCCCGCATACCGGGCAAGCTCGTCGTCGACGTGCGTCAACTCGTCGCCGACGACCGCGAACAGATCGGCGGGCGATGGCAGTACCGGCTCTTCGGCTGGCAAGGGAACGCTACGGAGCAATGGAGTGGTCCTCTCGGAGAGGAAGTTGTCTTTCCCGCACCCACAACAGTATGATTGCCTGGTCTCCTGCGGTACAGGTCGCCCGCCCGTTGGTTCGTCGGCGATCACTGCAACGACGACTCCTGTGCGGGGAAACGCCACCCGCGGAGCAGCGTGGGTCAATGTACTGCGCAAGGCGGTTGCCAGCGCGGGGCAGGCGACCTCGGAACAGCCGGCCGGCAGGAGATCCGTGACCGCCGGAGTAAGTATCTCGTGCTGCCGGAATGCAGCGTAGCGACGATGTCACTGTCCCCCCCACAACCCGAGTGGCTGCCGTCCCAGCCGCTCCTCATGACGGCCCGAGTCGAGACAATCCAGGGCGACACCGGCCGCTACGCGCCGGGGCCTGCGGGGGAGACCCGGCTGTTCGGTCACTTCCCGCGCCCTTGGCCGTTCCACTACGGCTGCCTGCCCGGGGTCGTGTCGACCGGCGACGAATCGGTGCTGCCGGGCCCCGAAGGTGAGATCTTCGACTGGATCGACGCCGTAATCTGCGGCGGCGACTTCCAGGCTGGTCAACGGGCGGAGTGCCGGCTTGTCGGCATCGCGCTCCGCGCGGATGGCGACCACAAGTTGCTTTCGGTGGCGACCGACGCGGCTGAGTTCGGCGCTGTGCGGACCCCCGATGACTTGCCCCAGTCGGTCTGCGGCACGGTGGGCGACTGGTTCGCCCGGCAGGGAATCAGCTATGAGTTCGCCGGCCCCGACCGGGCGTGGAGTGTCCTTGAGGAGTCCATCGCCGCGGGCGGCGTCCCGGTGAACCGGTACCGCTGCGCCGGCGCGGTCGTCTTGCACGAGGACCAAGTGCTACTCCTCGAACGCCCGGAACGGGACGAACTCCGCCTCCCCAAAGGGCACGTGGAAGCTGGGGAGTCACTCGAAGACGCGGCTCGCCGGGAGACGCGCGAAGAGAGCGGCCTGCGCGGGCTGGACAGCGTGTCCTGCCTCGGCACGGTCCGGAACCTGTTCCACCACGACCAGCGGCTGTGGCTGCGCGACGAGACGTACTTCCTGCTGCGCTGGCGCGGCAAGCGGACGCGCAAAGGCGAGCAGCAGTTCCAGCGGCGCTGGGTGTCATGGGCCGAAGCGGAGCGGCTCCTGACCTTCGCGTCCGAACGGCACTTCGTCCGGCAGGCGGCGCGCCCCGTTGACTGACCCGCCATGATCCAGACTCGGAACCAAACCGACGACCCCGACGCCCCGAGCTTCCATCCCCGCGCGCTGCTGGCGGGTCTGCTCGACTTGGTGTTCCCGCCGGTCTGCCAGTTGTGTGGCGTCCGCAGCCACGCGGGGGTCTGCGCCGACTGCCAGGAGCAGCTCCCACTGCTCAGCCCGCCCTGGTGCCAGCGCTGTGGCCGGCCGTTCCCTCCGTTGGCTACCGGGGGCGAGGTGTGTGCCGAGTGCCGAGGGGGCGGCCGCGTATTCGACTACTGCCGCTCAGCCGGGTACTACAGAGAACCGTTGCGCGAGGCAGTGCTCGCCCTGAAGTACCACCGCAAGACGCGGCTGGCGGCACCGCTGGCGGAGCTGCTTGCCGAGCGATTGGCGGCACTTCGGCGCGAAGCCGACTTGCCCGCGCCAGACTGCCTTGTCCCGGTGCCCCTCCACTGGCGACGGAGGTGGCGCAGAGGGTTCAACCAGTCGCTGCTGCTCTGCCAAGAGCTGGCGAAGCTGCTGGATCGGCCGCCGGTGGAGGAACTCCTGGTCCGCACCCGAGCAACGCGCCCTCAAGTCGGGCTGAAGCGAACCGCCCGCATTGAGAACCTGCGCGGCGCCTTCGCCCTCCGCCGTGGCGCCTGCGTCGAGGGGAGGAACGTCGTTCTCGTCGACGATGTGATGACCACCGGCGCTACCGTCAACGAGTGCGCCAAAATGCTGAAGAAGGCGAAGTGCGCCACCGTCGTGTGCCTAACGGCGGCACGGCAGGTGACCGAGTAGGTGGGCGCCCCCCAGGGGGCAGCAACCAAGCGAGGTGCTTCTATGCGAACAGGCTGCAACACCATCCACCCTACCTCCCGACTGGGAGACGAGACCCTCGAGTTCCGCGCCCGCGAAGTCTGCGAGTCGCTCCGGCTCATTGCCGACGCCGGGTTCGACGCGGCGGAGTTTTCCCACCCGACCCATCTCACCCGGGAGGAGTGCACCTCCATCCGGCAGGAGTTGGACCGACTGCGACTCGAAGCGTGGTCGGCACATGCCTGGCAGCCGTTGCCCGCAGCGCCGGCCGACATCGAGGGCGCGCTGGGCGCGCTGGCGCCCTCCATGGACAGCGCCGAACGCTTAGGCTGCAAGGTAGTCGTGGTGCACTCCGCCGGGTACGACCCGGCGGCGACGGACGCGGCCCTGGCGGCACGACGTGAGGCCAACCTCTTCGTCCTGCGCCAGCTTTGCGAGCGGGCGGCGGCGTTCGGGGGCGCTGTGGCCGTCGAGAACATGCAGCACCGCGCCGACTGGGAGTTCCTCGTCGAGATGGTCAACGCCTCCGGCATGCCAAACGCCGGGCTGAACGTCGACACCGGCCACGCCAATATCGGCGATCTGGGCGTCGAGCAAGCCATCCGCCTGGGAGGCGGCAGGATCCTCACCACCCACCTGCAGGACAACCACGGCGAACGGGACGAGCACCTCCCGCCCGGCTGCGGAGAGATCGACTGGCCCGGTTGCCTGCGGGCGCTTCGAGAAGTGGGCTACTCCGGCGTGTTGATGGTCGAGATCACCGACCGACCTGGGAAGCCGGTCCCCACCCCCGCGGCGGACATCCGGGAGAGTCACGACAACCTGAAGGCGTTTCTCAGAGAAGTCAACTGGTGAAGGGGCGGGGACAGCGGGGCCAATCAGCAATCCCCGACACCTGGGTCGACACCGCGGTCGGGTATTCACAACCCACTGTCCGGGAGTGCTGTTGAGTTCATCCGGCAGCTCCCGGACCTGCCTGCGGAGCTTTCGGCCGGTCTCTGCTCTACTCGCGACTCGCTGGCACGCCATGGTGGCACCGGACGGAGCGATTGTCACCGGCCGCCCCTTACCGGGCCATGGATGGCCGGGGTTCCCACCAACCGCCCCAGGAACTCCAACCGGTCGGAGTCGCAAGAGCGTGGAACACGATGAATAGATGAGCCCCGCGCCGCGCCTCGCCTCACAGGCGCTTGCGCCACGTGATGATAGGAGCCGGGGTATACTCTACGCGGATTGCTCGGGCCATGGGCAGCGCGTCCTCGGGTGGCAGGACAGTGCGTTCGCCGGAGAGACTGTCGCCTCAGGATTGCTCTGCCAATAGTGAATCGCGAATACACGACCGCAGTGTCAGGGACCAGCGCCAGGCGGGTCCGGGTGCCGTCGCACGGTTCGACGCCATTGCCCGAGGGCCCACGCCCCGATTCTGCCCGAGTGCGCGATGACTGCGAGGGGCGTGAGGGGAGTTGGCGCAGCCTCAGGCTGTCCCCGTGGCACCAGCGATTCCACGTGCCCCGTCGCTGCGTCCGGATCAAGGAACCATCGATGGCTTGCAGTTGGCGACCAGTACTCCGCTACTACGTCTGCCAACAGCGGCTCAAGCCCCGGCGCCTGCCACCAGAGCCGGTATATTGCCGACCACGCGGCGCCCGCGTCGCGCCACGCCGTGCGCTCGCAGTAAACGAGGGTGCCTTCCGGCGACACACTTGGGCTTAGCAAGGCAACGGCCGGGCGCAAAGCCGGCGTCGTCTTCTCGTCAGGCGTCTTCGCCGCCGCCTCGCCCTCGTCACCGGTCGGCAGGATCGGAGCGATCTCGATGTCTGCCGCCGCCTCTCCCGAACTCCGGGTCGGCAGTGCGTAGCGCCACAGGCGACGGAACGGTCTGGGGCCCAACGGAACCCTCGGTGGTCCCTCGGGTTCACCGAGGATACCAGCAACCCCGCGCTTCGTTCTCACGGCGCCAAGCTCCATGGCCGCAGCCGGCAAAGGGATCGACAACGACATCGTGGCGACAACCGTATCCTCTCCGTTTCGGACCTCGAGCCACGGTGTTCCGCCAGTGGCGGCCTCCGGCACCATCGAGAAGAGCACGCTGTCCAGAACACTGTCGCTCGTGGCGGCCATCGGTTCGGCGCGAAAGCACTTGATGTCAGCCGGCCCGGTCTGATCCGGCAGCCGAAGCACGCACGCTTGTGGGTCCAGTTGCTTTGGGGCCGCAAGCGGAAGACACACGATCTCTCCTCCCGACATCGCGAAGCGTGGGTGCCATGCGTAGCCTGGCCCGGGCGCCGGGACCCAGTTCCAGAGGCGTTCGCCAGTTGTCACGCCCGTCTCTTCGTTCAGGCGCCAGACGTGGACCAACACCCTTCCGGCAGAGGTGGTGCCTTTGGCTCTGTAGAGAATGAGGAACGGGTAACCGGGCAGAGCGTGCAGCCCAACGATCGCGGCGTTGGACTGCCGTTCGCAGAGCGGCGCGCGAACCAGAGGCGCGCGCTGCGCACGCTGCGCTTCCTCGCTGAACAGCCTCTCTATTGCCTGCTGAAGGGATGGGGCAGTGTTCAGCGAGGCAGCCCTCGGCCGAACACACCACAGACCCGCGGAGCACACCGCCAGCGCCGTGGCGAACTCGATCCATGGCCGCCGCTTCACCGGGCCGGCACCCCGTGGGCAATGCACTGCTCTCGTAGATCCGCAATCCATACTTCGTCTCCCTTCACGTAAGCCAACGTCCCGTCGGCACCCAGCCCGCACGCCTCCAGGCGCACTTCACGGTCCCCCTGACCCAGCAGGGAAGCCAAGTGCCACCCCTCGCGGCCCAACGCGCACTCCCGCCACGCGCCCTTCTCGTCGGGCGACCATACATACCGCCCGCACCAGTCCAGCGGCGTCAAAGGCTCGGCCGGATTCCGCCGTGCCCGCCAGTCCCAAGTTGGGGTCAAGTACGCGACGAAGGCGTCCACCGCCGTCCGGTCGCCGTTTCCCCAACCCACCATCAGTACTTGGACGTATAGGACTTCGCCTTCACTCACCTCCGCTCCACGCCACGTGTACGCCACGCCGATCCCAGCGCCGAGAGGCGTGCCAGGTCCAAGCCCCTCAGGCGCAAGTTCGGCGGGCGCGAACGAGGTTGCCGGTCTGTCCCGGAGCCGGATCGTCCACGTTCGCCCACTGGCGACCGCGGCGCCGCCCGGGGCCGAGAACATGGTCAGGTCGCACTGGCTGAAATCCCGATCCTGGTCTCGCTCCGGGTTCGCGGCGGCGCGCGGTTGGCTGCGGGCGGCGATATGCACCGCCTGCCCCTCCACTGCCCATCGAATGTCGCGGGACGATAGGAGCAGATCCTGTGGAACAGGCACGGTACCCAACAGCTCGCCGTCCCACCCGAACACCTGCAACGGTCCGCGGCTGACAGCCAACGGCGCCGTGTCTTCCGTGGAGGCATCTTCCACCACTACCGTGGCAAAGGGCGGGCGCTGCGCCTTGGGCACGTGATCTCCGCTCTGGTAGGTCCAATGGTTCTGCTGGGGATCCCAAGTGCACACGCCCGCGACCCTCGGCCGCCACGCCTCAAACTCCGGCTCCTGATTGAGTGCCACCGAGTGCAGACGCTCGCGGTACCATGTGCGGGGGTTGAACAGAGACCACTCGGCATCCCTCAACTCCTTCGGGGCCCGGGGGCACTTGGCGACCTGTACGACGCGTGGTTGGGCCAGCGGGCCTTCTACGTGGAAGTTCCTGGCTTCACCCAGGTCCGTTGGGTGGAGCCGCTCGGCGTCAACGAAGCAGTGATCCAGACCCTCGTAGGTGACCGCTTGGACCTATACCTTGTGCGCCGTTCCGTCGAAACGCAGGCGGCGCGGGACGAGTAGGGGCGGCTTTGCGCCGGAGGCTCTCAGCCGCCGCTGCCAACCTGTCAGGACCGGAAGGATCGGCGCTCTCACCGGCAGCGCGGGGTCAAGGGTCGGTGCTGGCGGGGACACTGGCTGGCCGAAGGGGCCAACAAGTGGGCCGATCAGAGCCCGGGTCGCGCCTGGGAGGCGAGGCGGCGGAGCAGCCTCGGCGGCCGGCGAGTACCCAGCCCACCCCGCAAGCAGTAGCGGCACGATTTGCGTGCGTAGGTGCATGATTGGCTATCTCTCGGTGTACTTCCAGTGCAGCCATTCCATCGCCCAAGTCCCCGTGGTCTGGCCAGGCACAAACACATAGAGGGGCAGATAGGTCGTATCACTGGTGCGGCTCTTCAGCATGGCTCTCGTATGATGGAGCCAGCTCACATAGTCGCTGTTTGCGGTCGGCGCGATGCACCCCAAGGTCCCTGCTCTCCCAGACGTGGCTGCTGGTGTGCCCTCGTCGTGGTGGACTCGCAGACAGCGGCGCACGCTTACTCCACCTTGCAGGTCGGCGTTTCCCCATGGGTGGTGAACGTCACCGTTCAGATGGTTCAGGATCTTGAAGCGGTCGTGCCTGTATCTGCCGTCGCTATCGCGGAACCCCGCACCGCCGAGATAACTGGCAAGCTGTCCCCCTTTGTCCGGCGTCAACTACTTTTCCCGGTCGACGACAATTAGATTTCCCGGATGGAGTGGATGCTCAGCTTCCGTCAGCGATCGCTGACGGAAGCTGTTTCGGCGCCGGAGGCGGGCGCCGTGTCGGTCGTCGTGGTCTCCCTCCCCTCATCGTCGGTAGACTGTCCAGCCTCTTCCAGTCGGTAGCTGGACAGGTTCAGCTCGAGGATGAGGCTGTGGTGCACGAGGCGGTCAATGGCCGCCGCGGTCGTCATGGGATCCTTGAAGATCTGCTCCCACTGGGAGAAGGGCAGGTTGCTGGTGAGCATCACGCTGCCGCGCTCGTAGCGATCGGCCAGCAGCGTGAACAGGACTTCCATCTCTTCGCGGCTCTGCTGCACGTAGCCCAAGTCGTCCAGGATCAGTGCTTCGTAGCGGGAGAGCCGCTTGAGAACTTGCGGTAGCGTGAAGTCTCGTTTGGCAACCAGCAGCTCCTGCACCAGCAGGCTGCACGGTCGGAACAAGACGCGGCGACCTCGGTGGATCAGGTGCTGCCCCAGCGCGCAGAGCAGGTGCGTCTTGCCACTGCCGGGGTTGCCGAACGCCAGGACGTTCTCGGTCCGGTCCAGGAAGGAGCCGTCCAGGAGTACGCTCAACGTGGCGTCGACGCGCTGCGGCAGCCGCTGGCGGTCGAAGGTCTGGAGGCTTTTCTCCAACGGGAGTTTGGACTCACGCAGGAGTCGTTGGATACGGTTCTGGCGACGAGTCTCCCGCTCGTGCTCCATCAGCTCCAACAGGAACTGCTCGTAGCTGAGCGACTCTCGTCGGGCGCTGGCGGCGTGTTCCCCGTAGCTTCGCCGGACGGTGGGCAGGAGCAGCTCTTTGAGGCAACGGTTCAGCGACTCGTCTACGACAGGCATGCCGTCACCCCCGGGACTGTCTGGACCGAGTTGCCCAACAGCGTGTCGTAGCGCCGAAGGTCCACGGGCGCCACCTGAACCTCCGCTCGTTGAGGGCGCTGATCCGCCGCCAGTTCAGCGGCGACCGCCTCGATACTGAGCGGTTGGTCGCGCCCCAGGAGAGCGCACAGGACGTTCTCTACGCCGGTCTCGTTGTCGCGGGCCAACGTCAGGAGGCGCAGATACTCCCGATCCGCCACGCGGGGCGCATGACGTTTGTGGAGCGCGTCATACGCCACCCGGAAGCGACTGGTGGGGAACAGATCCTGCTGATACCGGTACTGAGCAAAGGCGCCCGGTTTGCGCACCAGCCAGTCCAACACGTGCCGATACTGGATGGCGTGCTTCTGGCGGCCGCTGAGCCGCGGCAGCGTCTCCTGCTGGCGCTGGGCATACCAGACCTCCAGATGGTCGGCGTAGATGCGCACCTCCACTTGCTCGCCAATCAGCCGGCTGTGCACCGAGTACACGTTCCCCTGCACCGAGATCGTGCTGCCGGAGCCGACCCGCGAGCGCAGGAACGTGCACGCCTCCAGACGGCGGCTCGGCAGCGCACGGAACAAGGCGCGCTCTTCCGCCAGCTTCGCTTGGCGACCGGCATTGAGTTGGTCCAGCAGTTGGCGCACGAACCGCTCGTATGCCTCCCGGCTCTCGAAGTCGCGGCTCCCGCGGAGCAGGAGCTGCTGGTCCAGCGCCCGCTTGAAGCGGTGGTGACGCTGCTCCACAACTCCGTTCTCATGGGGACTGGCTGCCTGGGTATAGCGACCCTCGAGACCGTAGTGCCGCAGCAGTGCCGCATACCGTTCGGTGAAAGCCGCCTGCCCTTTCAGCTTCTGCACCGCTGTCGACAGCCGATCCGTCTGGTGGAGCCGTGGTACGCCGCCCAGCGCGAACAGCGCGTTCTGCAGCCCCTGGCTCACGCTCTCGAAGCTCTCCGACGAGCACAACGTTACCGTCTCCCACTTCGAGTACGCCAACACGAAGTGATACGCTCGATGCGGAAACGGTCGCCCCTGGAGCGTCACGCGCAGGTTGTCCAGGTGCGTGAAGTCCGATTGGCAACGCTCGCCCGGAACGTACTCTTGGGCGAAGAACACCTCCTTCGGCGGACCATACGTCGCCCGCCACTCTTTCACTCGACGCTGCAGCGTACGAAGTTGACCGTCGGGAAACCGCCCCGGACAGCGGCGCTGCACCTCCTCGAACAGCGTCTTCGCCTCCAGACCCGGGTTCAGCTTCAGCTTGGCCTCGAACTCCGACCACACCTCGGCAAACGGATCCTCCCGGGTGCGCCACTCTCGGGGCTGCTTCAGCTCACTTGGCAACCGACCAACACGAAGGTACTTACGGGCCGTCTTCTCGTCCATCCCCGTCTTCAGCGCGGACACTGACAACGGCTTCCTCTGTTGCTTCAATCTGCTCAACTCCCGGACTTGTTTGTCCGTCACCATTCACAGCTCAACCTCCCCAAAACCGGAGGATGACGGAACGCTAACACACCGGGAATTCTAATTGTCGCTCAACACCCTTTGCTCAACAGTCGATATGGGTGTCCATCAGCCCCTTCGTGGTTCTCGTTCACGCCCCAACAAGCAGGGGTTGGACCGCCATACCGCGGTTTCTGGACGTTGGTCAATGGCTCACCGTTGACGTACTTATACGAGGAGCGCCACTGATGCGTGCTGGCACTGCTGTTGATTCGGTTTGCGCTCCAGGCCAAGCCGGTGGTGTCGTTGTTGCCTGATCGGGCTGCCCACGCTCGGCCGCGTCGCCAGCCGAGCTCTTCACTGGTCCAGTTGAGCTCGTACAGATCTGATCGGTCGTGCTCGTCGTTAAGTTGGAAGCAGAGGTATGACCACACGTGCCTGACTGAGTCCTGCCCGTTGAAAGCGATGCACCGTTTGGGGTGGTGGTTTCGGCCTTCGGCCGCGTGCCGGTCGTCCGCCGTAGTCACGGCGCGGAGGTTCTCCACCTCCGCAAGAGGCGGCAGCGTGAAGACCACTGCGTTCTCTCGGGTATCCCTGACCTGTTCGCTCAGCGCAGGCGACTGGTCGAGCGCGGGCACATCGGCGTTCTGGAACAGCTCAACGTGCAGGGAACCTTCCTGCGGCGGTTCCGAGAGTCGGTACATGAAGTAGAGGTGGAACTGTGTGTCGTCCTCTATTCCCCCCTGGTCAGTATCCTCTGTGTCATCCTCCGCCGCTTCGGGATCAGTCGCGGCTGCGCCAGGGTCATCCTGTACGTCAGTCTCCAGGCGGTCCCATTCGGGCGCAAGCGTCCCGGAGCGGTATCCGCATCGGTCATCGTCGGCCGGCTGAACTACCACAATATCGAACGTGTAGAACCCCGTCTCGACAGGATCGTCGTTGTCGTCCCTACCATCCCACGTCACCTCATGCTGGCTGCCTACCTGCTGCACCAGCGCGAGAGTTCGTAGGAGCTGAGTGGGTTGGGCTGTCGAGCGGATGGTCACCTCGATGTCAACGGGATCGTTTAGGTCGTTGTCATCCAACGTGATGGCAATGTTCTGTGGCGTCGGATCGCGCTCGCCCGTCTGCTCGTCCACGGGACCGACAGGGAAGTAGTCCTGCGGAGTGACGTGGGTGATCACGAGGTTCTTCACTGTCGGCTGCGTCTCTCCCGTCTTGGTCACGCCGCCGGTTCCGCCGCCGCCGGGCATCTCGCCGCCGGGGGAGAACGTCGCTGTCGCCACCAGCCGGTGCGGGAAGTTGTGCGTGGGCAGCGTGTTCCACGTGCACTCGTAGGTCAGCACGCGGTGGCCGTCCACCACGGTGTCGCTCACCTGCGTCAGCCCGCCACCGCCCGGATTGCCGGGATCGCCGCCGCCTTGGGACGGGTAGACCGGGATCCACTCGACCGGGTGCAGGTCGGTGATCTCCTGCGCCTGCACGCTGTCGATGGTCACCGACAAGCCCTGGGCCATGGTGATTTGCAGCGTCACCGTCACATTGCCGCCGATGACCTGGCCGGTGGTCGGCTCGACGATCTCCAGGTTGCACTCGCCGACGCCGTAGGTCGGGTTGTCCATTTCGCCGCCGGCGCCGCCGGGGATTGGCGGTAAGTCCGGGTTGTTGGGATCGGGGTCGAACGGGCCGCCGGGGTCAGCCTGTCCACCCGGTCCGGCGGGCGCGCGGTGCCGACCGCGACCGCAGCCCAGCGGTCCCACCGTGACTGTGGCGTTGCTCGTGCCATCGGTGACGGTGACCTCGATCTGCTGGCCGCAGACCTCGGGGATGGATTGGGGCACACCAAGTGAGTACGCTGGCGCCGGCGGCGCCGCGGTCATTCTCTCGGTTCCTTCGCCACATCCCACAGGATGGCAACCCCTGTGTCGGGGCCGGTGAAGAAGCACACCTGGGTCAGGCGATGGAAGTCACGCAGGTGCAGGTACGCCACCCCGTCCTGGTAGTACGGTCTCTCCATGAGGTCGCCATCCACAACCTCTGCCCTGCCGTTTGGCTTGTCGATCGCCAACTCGAGCGTCCCTCCCCGGCGGAAGGCGAAGCGGTCAATGAAGCGCAGACGGGTCGTTGTCTCCGTCATGTCGTAGCCGAAGCTGGACAGGTACTGTGCCGCCATGTACGGATGGCGTTCGTCGGGGAGGAACTTGCAGGGGTACGCCAAGTCCAAGACGGAGTCAGACCCAGCACGACTCCGAGTTGCCGGCCAGGTGCATCGCACATTGCCGTACCGGTCCGTATGGGCAGCCTGGGATGAGGTGTATCCGCGCCGATCGCACAGGAACGCCCCTGCAATCGCGTCTATCGTGAGGTTGTCCGGCCACAGGTGTTCCTTCAGGTCTGCGCCATTCACCTCAAGGTCGCCTTCTGACTTGATCGTCACATTCGCGCGCCACGCCAGCCGGGTCAGCCCGAGGTCATCGCGCAGGTTCACTAACCAGAGCGAGTTCACCCCCATGAGGGTTGCTTTCCTGGTCCCCTCGAACGCACGAGAGCAGACCTGAGCCACGATGTCCTTCAGGCGTTCTCTCGCTGCCTCTGGGGTCAGCATGTCGGGAACCGTCGTTCTCGGCGCCGTGGAACAGATAGTGGGTACCCAGATGATCTCGCCCGTCTTCCGCACAAGCACGACAGGAATGTAGCTTTCTGACCGCGCCACGACTCCTTCACCCAGGTCCCGCTGTTCGAACGCGTCCACACCCACCTCGGGATCAGGTGTGTCTGAGACAGGTTGCCACCAGCCATCCTTCCCAAGACGCAACGACACATCTACATGCCAGCTCTGCGGGGGCACGCCAAAGAAGAGCTTCCTGACGAAGGGCAGTGCGATGTCGCCGGCCTCTTGGGGTGATATGCCTTCCTTCCACGGCAGCGCTGGTTGGTCGTCCAGGCCATGCCACCATTTCTCTTCATTCCCGCACTCTTGCAGCTCGCCCGTGGTCCAGTTGACACGGAAGGTCCACCCCTTGGCATCGGCGAAGACGTGCCGCCATTGGAAAGGCCCCTGGGGGTACGGGACGCCCTCCACACCCAGGTACTTGATTCCCTCCGGTCTCCAGGGGCCGAACCTCTCAACCACGGCGCGAGCCTCATCCACACCCACGGTCAGCAAGCGGAAGTCCCATGGGGTGGACCGGGCTTCCCGCTGCTGCGAGTAGACCCGCGCGCTTGCGAGCAGGGCAACCAGGACCAGGACACCTATCAGCGCCCTACGGAACCAGGTCATCCCAGTACACCCCCCTTGTGACCGTCCGCGGCAGGTCGTGGACAATGTTGGCCCCCTTGCCGCCGAGCACGGCAGTCACCGGGTAGTGCAGGTACAGACCTGCTCCGCCTGTGACTCTCAGAGTGGTGCCAGCGCTCCCCGGATTGACCTGCAGGTTCGCATGCCGGAACGCCTTCCCGACGTCGATTTCCTGCCACCCGTGGGAGTTCGTCGAGGAGTAAAGTCCCTTTTCAACATCACCAACCCCCAGGCAAGCCAGTTCCCAGAACCAAGGGGAAAAGGCCCTCACCATTGAGTCCGGCACAGCCTTCTGGGGCACAATGCTGCTCTGAACGCCCAGCCTGCTGAGCTCACCCGAGAAGTGTTCCTCGCCACTGCTCATCACAAGCGTTCCGGGCGCCGCACAGGCCAGTATGACTGCGCACTTAATGTTCGCACCTGCACCTCCGGCAAGCGTGCCCGTGAACCTCTTCTGCCACGTGTCTGCATAGTCGCTGCCGCTGAGTTGGGTGTCGGCGTCAGGCGACCTGTCTGCCAACCCGGTGGGTGTGCCGAACACCAGTACCTCCTTCCTGCCGTCGCGTTTCATGAACAGCGCCCCCCCCATGTCGTACAGCCAGCCGTGGCCGGCGAACGAGAACACGTGGGGGCTGTAGGGGTGGGAGTAGCCGAGCGCCTGGTAGACTGTGTCCGCGTGCGGGTCCACGCAGACCATGTTAACCTTGGTCCAGCGACGACGAGGCGGCGTCTTGCTGGTGTCGACGGAGTACGCGCCCGTCGTCCAGTCGACGTTCCGCTTCCACCACCTCCCGTAGGGGCTGACGACTCCTACGGGGCCACTCACTACGGTCTGGACCGTGCTGAGTTGGCACTTCTTCGCCTCCTGACCAGTCTGGTCGAAGTCGCTCAGGACGAAGTTCGCTGAGGGACGAGGCACGGGGTTCTGGTTGACAGCCAGCATGCGTCTCGGTTGGTGACTCCGCGTTTCTGCCCGGTGACCGTCACTTCCCATGAAGAGCGCCCGCCAACTCTCCTCGAGTTCCTCCTCAGGAAGCGTGCCCACGACCACACCATCGTGCCACTGGCCGAGCGCAGTCGGACCGGTGGCCGAGCTGCGGAGTGCAAGGGCGCCATCCAGCAGGTGGAACTCGACCGTCTCGGGGGTAAGACCACTCGCGTCGGTAAGCAGATAGCTCAGTCTGACGGTGGCGGTACCCTCAGCGATCTCTTTGGTCATCAGGTGCCCAGGGACTTGTTCGCCCTCCACGACCGCCTGCTGCGGGATCCCCAAGTTGTAGGGAGCCTTGAGGGAGGTGCCATCGATGGGCGCTTGGTCTTCGTCGATCTCCTCGACATGGATGTCGAAAGTGTATGTCCCGGCAGGCGCCCAGTCGCCCCCCGGGCCCTTGCCTCCCCACGGGGCTGTCACCTCACCCGGTGCTTCCGCGGTACCTGTCAGGGCCACATAGCCCTCGGGACTCCACTCCTCCACGCTTGTGTCGCGGATGTGGACGCGCCAGGCATAGCGGTGCGGATCGCCGATATCTGTGATGGTGAACCTGATGTCCGGGCTCTGGAGTTGGGGATCATCGCTATCCAGGTCTAGCTTCAGGTAGTCCGCGTTGCCGGCGTTAGTCTCCACGTCGGTGATCACCAGATTCCCAACCACCGGCTGTGTCTCCGCCGTCTTCGTCACGCCGCCGGTTCCGCCGCCCCCGGGCATCTCGCCGCCGGGGGAGAACCTGGCTGTCGCCACCAGCCGATGCGGGAAGTTGTGCGTGGGCAGCGTGTTCCACGAGCACTCGTAGGTCAGCACTCGGTGGCCGTCCACCACGGTGTCGCTCACCTGCGTCAGCCCGCCACCATTCGGATTGCCGGGGTCGCCGCCGCCTTGGGACGGGTAGACCGGGATCCACTCCACCGGATGCAGGTCCGTGATCTCCTGCGCCTGCACGCTGTCGATGTTCACCGACAAGCCCTGGTCCATCGTGACTTGCAGCGTCACCGTCACATTGCCGCCGATGACCTGGCCGGTGGTCGGCTCGACGATCTCCAGGTTGCACTCACCGACGCCGTAGGTCGGGTTGTCCATCTCGCCGCCGGCGCCGCCGGGGATTGGCGGCAAGGTGGGGCTGTTGGGATTGGTGTCGATTGGGCCGTCGGGATCAGTCTGCCCGCCCGGTCCGGAAGGCGCGCGGTGCCGACCGGGAGGGCAGCCCAAGGGACCAACCGTGACTGTGGCGTCGCCCACGCCGTCGGTCACCGTCACCTCGGTCTGCTGACCGCAGACGTTGACGGTGATGGTGGTCGTCCCGGCGGCGGGGTTGCCGTGGCTGTCCAGCAGCTCGACGTGGATGGTGACGGTACCGTTGTAGCCCTCCGGGAGGATGTTGGGGGTGATGGTCACGGTCAGGCGGCGCTGCAGCTCGAAATCGTGCGTGAGTTCCCCGGCGGGCGGCATGCCGATCGTCGCGGAAGACCGGACGTACTTCGCGTCCTGCTGGCACTTCAGCGAGTAGCCGCCCGGATACAGCTCCAGCGAGTATTGCCCGTCTGCGCCGGTGGTGGCGCTGGCGAAGACCTTCTCGTCGGACTGCCAGTTCGCTTGATCGGCGTAGGCAGTGCACCACGCCTGCTGCGCGGCCCAGTACGCCTGCCACGCGGCCCAGTCCTCGGGGTTCGCCGGCGGCTGGGGCTCTGGCGGCCCGATATACACCGAGTAGGAACGCACCGCTTTCACGAACGCCTGTTCCACCGGAGTGTCCGACCTGCCGTCCAGCACCGTGCCGCTGACTGTGCCTTTGTTCTTCAGCTCGAAGTCGGCGGAACTTTCACCAACGAACGGGTCGGGCGTCGCCGCGGAAAACGCTTTCGCGGTCACCGTCACCGGGCCGTCGGGCCACTTGGGCGCGCCCCACGTGTCGCTTCCCGCTTCGACAGGAGTGCCGTCCGGGCCGATCTGGCCCGCCTGCCATTGGGCGGCGGTATCCCACCACGTGCGGTAGATCACCGTCAGCCCCGTCGGGTCGTCGGGGTCCAGCTCCGGCTCGGGACCCGGGGCTACTTGCGCGAGGATCTGGCCGCCCGCCTCAAATCGCACGCTATCGACCGAGTCGACGTTGACGTAGCCACCCATCTGGAACTCCTCGTCGAAGGGGATCCACATGGAGGCCGGGGTGACCTTAGCCTTCAGCCCGACGGAGCCCTTCAGCGGCGACGGCGCCGGTCCGTCCACGCTGCCCATCCCCGGGTGCTCCGGGTCGGCGGGAACCGTGACATAGGCTTCGGGCCCGGCCACGGTGGGCGTGTTGTCCACGGTGAAAGTCACCGGGTCGCTGGAGGCAGTGGCTTGTACGGCCTGCTCCATCGGCGGGTTGTCGGGCATCTGCACCATGTGTGTGTAGGTTACCTGGGCCACCAGCGTCTGCTGCTTGGCTGCGCCGTGCAGGGGGACGCCCATGCCCACTGACCACTTCGCCACAGAGACCGTCGGGTCATATTCCAGCGGCTGGAACGACAACTCCCAGTAGCCCAGCCACGCCACGCACTCGCCATTGGCGTAGAGGAACAGGTCGGAGAAGGTGCACGAGGGGTCCGAGAGGGTCACGTACCCCCACACCGGCAGGCTCATGCCTGCGACCGTCCCGCCGCCGGGGAAGACGATCTCGACCTGCACGGCCGCCTGCGGCGCGGGCGGTGGCGGTGGTGGTGCCGGCGGATCGCCGCCACCGGCCTGCGCCGGGTCGTAGAGGGTGAGGTGGTTCGACGCGCCGCATGCGGACGCGGTCGCCGTGATGGCGAAGGAGGGATCGCCCCCGGCCGTAAGCGTGGTGGTCGCCTGACCGTTTTGGCCGGTGGTCCCGGCGCCCTCGGAGAGCGTGCCGTTGGTGGCGGAGAAGTACACGGTCACCCCACTCACGGGCATCCCCCACTCATCCAGCACCGTCGCCGTGAGCTGCGAGGTGCTGACGCCGTCCGGGGTCAGCATCGCGGGATTGGCGGAGAACAGCAGCGTCCACGGAGACTGCGTGTTGGCAATGGGCGAAACGCCCAGCAGCAACAGCCCCGCGACCAACCCCGAGACGGCACCCCGTCGCCTCCCGACGAGCCGTCCGCGCGGCCGCCATTGGCCACCCTTCAGGTATACTTCAGGCACACAGGTCTGCTCTTTCCTATGCACGTTCCGCATCGCGAACCCTCCCCCCGCCGCCGGAACAACCACTTCTACCGCTCGCCAAGGTCCCGGTTTAGGGATGGTGGAGTCTACCCCAGGTTCGGGAGCGGCGCAAGGGGACGCGGGTACGTCCGCGCCCGCCAAACCGGTCCCCACAACAAAGGAGCCGCCTGCAGGCAGAACCTGCAGGCGGCTTTTCGTGTTCGGTGAGGAAGTGGTCGGGGTGGCCGGACTTGAACCGGCGACCTCAGCGTCCCGAACGCTGCGCGCTAGCCAAACTGCGCTACACCCCGAACAGAGGAATAGGGTACCACGAAAACGGAGGCCGGTCAATGGCCGGCGTGACGCTGTGGCGATCAGTCATGGTCAAAGCCCTCATCGTCACCGTCATCGTCACCGCCCCCCTTCCCCTTGCCTTTGCCTTTCCCCTTCCCCCCTGAAGTAACCGCTTCCGTTTCGGTGTCGCAGTCTCCTTGCACCACCTTCTTCGTCTTGCCGTTGGCGCGGACTTCGACCGCGCCTGACAGAGTGCAGAGCGTGGTGCGCAGTGCCGGCCGCCCGTCCAGGATCACCTGCTCCAGCAGCACTCTGAACCGGGTCCCGCGGACGCCGCCCATCAGCGTCGGCGTGCGGACTTCGAACCGGCCGCCGCCGCCGGTGTAGGGGCCGTGGACGACGTTGCAGTCGACCGTGGCCGGCGGCCCAGCGGGGTCGCCCAGGAACATGCCCAGGATGCGGACGAGCTTGGTTGGCTGCTCGGCGACAGAGGCGAACTTGAGCGTCACTCGGGTGTTGCCGCCGAGGGCGACCGTACTGCCTTCGGAGAACGCGATGATCGCCGACCCACCGGTGGCGGTGACTACGGTGTCACCCGCGAACAGCGTTGTTTCCTCGGACGCGGCGGCCGGCTCGCCAGCGCCTCTCCCAAACACTGAGGTCTGGACGGGAGACTTGAGCGTTGCCGTCTGGAACTCGCCTTCGGAGATCGCGCCATCGAGGGTCTGCACGAGCCCTCGTTGGTGGAACGGACAGCCGCACACGATCTCCTGGCCGGTCTCCAGGCTCTCCCGGCGGGAATACAGCAGGTTCAGCCCCAAGGTGGGCGCGTGCTTCTGCATCCAAGCGGGATCCGGCTGTTCTCCGTCAGCCCACTTCCGCCATTCCGCCAACTCCTCCGCGCGCCGCGGATCTGCGGGGCAGACAAATGACTCGAGAGAATCGACGTAGCCAGGATAGAGATCGGTCAGGTAGGCGGGGTACTTCTTGTAGTCGGCCTTGTATCGCCCCAGCGCCAACCAGGTGGTCTGCAGGTTGGCGCGACAGGAGTTCTCTCGGCCACGGGCCCGGACCGTGCGCAGCAGCGGCACGGAGAGAGCGGCGAGGGCGGCGATGATGTTCAGGACGATGATCAGTTCGACGAGCGACAGCCCCCGCCGGTGAGTGGCACGGTCAGACATGAATTGACTCCCTCGTAAGCGGGCGCTCCGTGCCGCCCTGAGCGCTGCGGGCAGCGATCTATCCCTGCCTGGCCCGGAGCGCCTCCAAGCAGGAGTCCATCATCGTCTCGACAGAGGGATCCCGGCCGACGCAGACCTGCACAGCTCGCTCGTTGGTGTAAACAAGCATGCCCACCCCGTCTGCCGTGCGAGCACCGACGGCGGCCGCCTCGCGCAGCAGCTTGGTCTCCAGCGGGTTGTAGACGATGTCGTAGACAGCGAGGTCGGGACGCAGAAGCTCGGCCGGTACCGGCGACTCCTCTTCGGCGGGGTGCATCCCCACCGAAGTGGTGTTGACGAGGAGCGTGCTCTCCGAGAGTGCCTGGGCAAGCACGTCGTCAGTCAGCGGGAGCGCTGTCACCGGCACCCCCGTGTGCTGGCAGACTTCAGCAGCCAAGGCCGCTCCGCGGGCCTCCGTTCGGTTGAGAACTGTGAGCGCGGCGGCGCCCTCCAGAGCGAACTTGTAGGCCAGACAGCGGCCCGCCCCGCCGGCGCCAAGAAGGGCAATTCGGGCGTCCTTGAGAACGATGCCCTGTTCTCCGAGACTCCGCGAGGCTGCGTATCCGTCGGTGTTGTACCCGAGGACACCCTCGCCGTTGAAATGGATCAGGTTGAGGGAGCCGATCAGCTTCCCGAAGGAGTCTATCTGGTCGACGAGTCCCAACGCGGCGACCTTGTGAGGGATGGTCACCATCAACCCGAGGAATCCGGCCGCGCGGGCGCCGGTCACAACGGCGGGGAGGTCTGCGGGCGAAACGCGAAGGGCAATATTCCGCACATTCACCCCCAGTTCACATAGCGCGGCGTTCTGGAGGACCGGCGTCATGGAGTGCCCAATCGGGTCGCCGAGGATCGCGATATAGCGCGTGCTCGCGTTGAGAAACGGCGCTTGGCTGCTGCCGGAAGGGCTGGAGGTCATTTCGCCTGCCTTTGGTCACTTCGGTGAGGTAACCGATTCCCGCCACACGGCTGCCTTGAGATCGTTGGCCCACTTGCGGGCCAACTCCGCTTGTGTGGCGCCGTTTGCCTCTGCATCTTCGGCGGTGACCTTGGTTAGCAGGATCCCCTCCCAGACCACGGCCGGCGTGCCCTCCACGCTCTGGACCTCGACGGAGTACATGCGCGCATTCGCCTGCAGGGCCTCGTTGAGCCGTTTGGCGGACTCGGTACCGCGAGAGAGCTGCGGGTCATCGACCAGTTCGAAGAGCTGCGTCTTGCCCAGCGTCACCCGGCTGCGCACTCCTGCTCCAGTCTCCGGCGCCTTCTCGGCGGTGGCGACTGCGCCGCCCGCCGTCAGCCGCCGGTTGAGCGGGATGCCCAGTTCCGTCAGCCGGTCGGCGAGGTACCGAATCCGGTCCGGCGTCAGCGGGTGAGTCTGGTAGATCCCCGGATCGCCGCCGTGCGGACTACGCTCTTCCTTGTCGCGCAGCAGTTCCATGAATGTGAGCAGCCCCACCGGGCTGTACTCCGAGCCGACCAGGTAGGCGATCGCGGCCTCATCGGCTTCGTGCTCGGCTTCTTGGCTGTAGCCGTTCAAGATTGCGTCGATGATCATTAGCCCCATGCGGCCGAGGTCCGCACCCGACGACCCACCGGCGGCGACGCCGACGACGGCGAGGAGTTGCCAGAGCTGCAGTTTCTTCTGTCTCGCCAATAGCCGCAACACGTGCATCCGGGCGTTGTGCGCGATCTCGTGGGCGAGGACGCCGGCGACCTCGTGATCCGTGCGCGTGGCCTTGAGTAGTCCCGTGGTGACGTAGACATACCCTCCGGGAAGCGTGAACGCGTTCATCGTGTCGTCGTCGATGATCTTCACCTGGTACTTGATCAGGGGACGCTCCGAACGCGGCCCAATCACCTGGACCATGTGCTCAAGACGAGGTTGCCAGTCTTTGTCCTCGATGAACTTGTAGCGCTTCGCGACCTGCCCCGCGGCCTCCTTGCCCATCTCGACCTCTTTGGGCGTGCTGTCGGGGGGGGTGTCCGACGCTGTCCCCAGCCGACAGACCAGCCCGCAGCTCAGGAGCAGAAGCTGCGTCCCCGGCCGAATGTGAATGCGGGCCTTCAGGGGCGGCAATTGAAGCTCTCCTTTGCCCCTACTTGAGCGATTCCGCCATATGGAGCAGTTCCGCTTTGCTGAGGTCACCCACCAGCACCACCTGCGGGCTGGTGTCCAGCACGCTGATTACATTGCTGGCCCCGAACTGCTCGGCAACCCAGCCCAGCCCGCTGGTTGGGTTGGCTGGCTCTACAGGCACCCGGCGCGGGGTCGCCTCGCCTGGCGTGGCGGGCATCGCCTCGAAGAGAGAGATGCTATTCAGCCCGTCGACGTACCGGATGATCGCTGACTTCCCTTCGCAACAACGATGGTCGAAAATGTAGTACCCCTCGACATCGTATCCCTGGGGAACATGGCTTGGGAGGCGAGGCTTGAACCCCAGTTCGCCGCCCAACGCCGCCAGCGTCGCGGTGCGCGCAGACTCTCGCTGCTGGTCGGAGTACGTGGAAGCCTCGGAGGGCAGCATGAACATCAGGTCGCTGATGTCGACGCCGTACTCGATGCTGCGGAAAGCCGACCGGGAGCGGAGCGCGCCCGCCGAGTCGTGGCTCTCGCTCCGCAGGACCACGGAATGCTCCTTGTCGACCCAGAGCCGTTTCCAGGCGTTCCCCGGATAGCGGGGACGGACATCAATGACCCACGTAGCACGGTGGGCAATGGTGTCCGGGCACACGATGCGAACGGCGTAGTTGTTCAGCAGAAGCGGAAAGCGCTCAGCGACCTCGGCGGGAGAGATGGTCTCATTGGTGACTTCCATCACCTCGCCTTTGCTCCCGCAACGCCACGCCATGATCCCGTCGGAACCCACCGTCATCCCAGCTTGGGGGCCGCTGAGGTAGCTGACTTTGTACTTGCCCGGGGCGCGATGGAGGATGTGGGCTCGCGCGCTTACCTGCCCGCCGCGCACGAACGACTCGGTCTCTGTCTCGCCGGAGTAGTCGGCCGCCTCGAGATCTGCCCGCATCGCTCGCCGCAGGACTTCCTCGCCCGGGGGCGCCGACCGCAGCGCGAAGTAGCACCGCCCCTGGCGCCCGGCCGCGGCAACTGCGGCGACGATAGCAATGCCCCATGCAATCTTCCTGACCACGGCCGCCTCACCGCCTGTTGTCTGAAGGCACGTAGTTCACGAGAGTGCCCAGCGCAGCCTTGTCGGAAAAGAGCTCGCCCTGGGCCATTGCTGCGTGCTGCTGAACGAAATCCAGGTTTGAGGCCACCTGCTCCACTGGCATCGGTCGGAACTCGAACCGGGGCTGGTGCCTGACAACTGCGAAGGCCAGTACTGCAGCCAGCGCCATCCCGCCGGCGAAGGCCGGGATCACCTTGGGCACGCGCCACCACGCCCCTCCTCGGGAACGCGCCTCAATCCGGTCGCGGACCTGGTACCAGAGGTACGGAGGTGGCGCCAGCTCCGGCACGCCTTCCACCGCGCGCAAGACAGACTGGAATGCCTGCCATCTCTGGGTACATTCTGGGCACCCCTGGAGGTGTCGCTCAATCCGCAGCAGGTGTCGCTCGCCGAGGCTTTGGGCGGAGTACGCCGCCAAACTGACCGTGACCTCGCGGCAGTGGCGCCCGTCGGGGGGCGCCGCCTGCTGGCGCGCCCCGGCTTCCATGCGGCTGCGGACACTCTCCCACATCCCTGCCGGGCAGTGGTACGCCTCGACCGACTCCACCAGGCGCATGACGGCCTGCCGCGATTCCAGCTCGGCAGCGCACCGGCCGCACTTCTTCAGGTGGAGCTCAATTCCGGTTGTCTGTCGCAGACTCAGCGCGCCAGCGGAGTATTCCGCCAAACACACCGAGGCTTTCCTGCACGTCATCGGACGCTCCTCCAGCAGACAGGGCTGCTGCAATTCGGTAGGGAACCATGAATGCTAACCCTGTACCGACGCCGGGCCGCCGCACCGGTTCCTGCCGACCCACAAACGGGCGTTCTCGATTTGTTGCTGGCTCCCGAGAGGACGGGCACTGCTTGCTCTCCGGAACGTCCGCTCGGGTTCATATCGACACCTGCAGGTACCCGCTGAGTTGGGCGTGGAGGTCGTCCCTGGCTCGGGCGAGGCGGGACTTGACGGTGCCGACGCGGCAGCCCATGATCTTGGCGATGTCCACGACCTCCATGCCCTGCAAGTGATGCATCGTGATCACCGCGCGGTGGTTGGGGGAAAGCGACTGGATCGCCTGGCGGATCATGGCGTGCTTCTCAGCGTCTTCGACCACGGTTTCCGGGCTGCCCGACTCGTCGGGGATCTCCCGCCCACCGTCGGGGCCGTCGTCGTCGCCGTACTTCTGGTCGATGGACTCTGTCCTGACATGAGTGCGTCTGCGCACATGATCCCGGCACAGGTTGACGGCAATGGTGTGGATCCAAGTGGTGAACGCCTCGGCGTGCTCCAGCCGCCCCAGGGAGTCGTGCGCACGTACAAAGGTCTGCTGGGTGATCTCGGCGGCATCGTCCTCATTGCCCACCATCTGGTAGATGAGGTTGAAGAGCCGCTGCTGGAACCGGTGGAAGAGCTGCTCGAACGCCGCCATGTCGCCTTGGCGCGCCGCGTTGACCAGCGCGGTCAGCGCCTCGCGGTCGGCGTCTTGAGTTGAGGTCGATGAATGGGCCAATTGGGTAGTCCCGATTCCTGGGTTCCGGCGGCTCGTGGCGCCAAGGAGGTGTGGGCGGCGTCCTGGGAGCGGCTGGCAGATTTTAGCCGATCCGGCGAGGGCCTGCCACGAACGGCGACTCCACGCCCACTGCCATGGATGCAGTCTGCCCTCCGGTCTGTGCCGCCGGCCGCAGGCGGCTTAGAGCTGGTCAGCTACCTTGGTGAAGAACTCGCGCAAGTCACCCAGCGTCTCAGCGGTGAGCCGCGGGAAGGCGATCATGACGATCCACCGGTTCGCGTCTTCCATCGCCTGCCAGGTGCCCCGAGCTTGGGCCAGTAGGAACTTGTCGGAGTAGCTGCCACACAGGATCGCGTCGTGTTCGAGGGCGACCAGCCGCGTGCTGACCAACTCGAACGGGCCATCGGTCTCGCTCTGCTCCGTGGAGTGGTAGTCGCTGGGGCCGGTCCGGATCTTGCCGGGCATGCCAAGCACCTGGTTGGCCAATCGGGTGCGCACTTCCTCGAGCAACTCGCGAAGTGCCGGCGTCAGCTCACCGTTGAACGTGAAGTCCTTGTAGCGGAAGCGGAATGCCTGCCTGGCCGCACCGAGTAGTGCGGCGTACACAGCCACTGCGTCGCCAGGCTCCGGTGAGGGCGTAAGCCCCTTCTCGACAAGGGAGTTGTAGTACAGCGTCAGCGACCGGAACTGCGCTTGGTGCGGCGTCTTGGTCGGCATGGTCACCGGGTCGGGCGCTTCTCTCAGGTCGCGGGCGTACTTCTTGTAGGCTTCCACTGCAGGCTGGCCGGCGTACACGATGTCCTGCAGGTAGCCGAACGTGACCACCGTCTTCTTGAAGTTGGCGAACAGAGCAGCAGTCTCGCCCAATCCGCTCGGGACGGCGTCGAGGCTCGCTACCGGAAGGCTCAGTTCGAGCACCGGCAGCCCCGCCCGGCGGAGGGCGTCAAGCCGGTCCGCGTGGGGACACGCGACGCCCGCGACTCGGAAGTGTAGAAACACCACGTCGTCGCCGCACGCCTCGGGGTCGAGCAACGCGCCACCGTAGAAGATCAGGAACCCTTTGCCGTCTTTGCCGAGGCTTTCCTCGACAAGCTGCTCGATCCACGGCGCGCAGCCGGCCCACGGCTCGGGCATGACCAGGATCACTTTGTTGCGGTTCCGCTGACGGACCTCGTTGGAGACGGATGCCCCGAGACGGACGAAGGCATCCGCTCGAACCTGTCGCGTCCGGTCTACCTCGCTCACGCTCGCGGAGAGACCGTATAGCTCCTGGGAGCGTCGCAGCACGCGCGCCAACAACTCCCCGGGGGCAGGTCGCTCGCACCCGGACGCCATGGCGTCGGCAACCAGCCTCAGGGCCACCGGCCGGAGGAACACTCGCGTAGCGGGCGCGCTCATGCGACCCGGGGTCGAGTTGCTGCCGTCAAGCTGGATGGGCACCATCCGCGAACCGCGGGGGCGCGCAAACTGGTCCAGGTAGGAGTCGGGCAGCGTCATGACCTGGAGGTGGTCGCCGCCGTTGGGAACCTCAAGCTCCTTGAGCATCCCGTCGAACCAGTCCAAGTGCGTGATGGGCTCCTCGGAAGTCATGCCCATGCTCACGCCGATCATCATCGTCTGGCCGAACAGCGCCTTCAGGCACTCGGTCGTCTTCGCTCCGTCCCCCGAGTCGAGCGCTGCCTGCAGGGGCAGGCCCATTCGGCCGGCAATGTCCAGGACAATGCGGTTGAGCGAGGCCGGATCGGTGGAGTCCGACGGGTAGACCGTCATTGCCTCGCTGTCGAGGAACCCCATGTTCTTGAGCGCATAGACGGTCTGCACCGACCCGCCCATCCCCGACCAGATCACGTGCCGGATACCGAGCCGGACGATTTGCTCCGCCTCTGCCTCGGCCTCCGCCAACCACTCGGGATGCGCCAGCGCCTTCTCGACGCCGTCCACCCAATCGAGTTTGTAGTCGCCACCCTCAAGCCCCAATTCCGCTGCCTTGCCTTGATGGCGGAGCAATTGCCCGAAGAGGTCTGCTTGTGCCAACTGCTCGACGAGTGCGTCCACCTCTGCCCCGTCAGCGCCCGTGAGTGTGATCCGATTGTCGAGTCCCATCGCGGTCCATCCCTTCCAGCCGAGCGTTTCCGGCCGTTCGTCATCCGGCGGAATGTGCTATTCTAAGTGCCTGACTCGCGCCATGCACGGTATTCGCCCCCGTGCGGGCAGTCCCTTGTCGTTCTGAGTCTCCCATGCCGAGGCGCCGCGAGATGCTGCTGAAGGACGCTCTTCGGAGGAACGCTGACAGACCATGACCGCCAACCGAGAAGTGCCAACAGTCCTGCTGGCCACCCTTGACTGCCAAGAGCTGGCAGCCCTGTTGGATGGGGCGAAAGCAGCCGCAGGCGCCGCAGCAGCGGCAGCACCCGCCGATCCCACAGAGGCGGCAGTCGACGACTTGCCGGGGGTGACCTTCCTTGCGGCCGTGTTCCCCAAGGCGCCCCCGCCAACCTCCCGCGGCAAGCGGAAGCCTGCTGGCGCCCGCATGGCGCCGGCGGCACCCGACCCAGCCGGTCTCCGCGCCGGGCAGACGCTGCTGCTCACCGGGCCGGAGGAGTATGCAGTGCTCGAAGCAGCGCGCGTGACCTCTCGCGGCGAGGGGCTGAAGGCGCTCGGGAGAGCCGCGGCGGAGCAACAGGAGTGGGAGGCGCGCGCCCTGGAAGCAGCACTGCTCGCCTTGGGGCGGCCCACAGACGCCAGCGCGCCCGCCGGAGCGCTCCACGAGTTGCTCCTTCGGTTCCGCGCCGAATCGCCGGTGAACCGGGGCATGTTGTTCCACCTGCGGACCGCGGCGGAGGCCGAAGAGGCACTCCTCACCGGCGAGTTCGCCAACTGGGGCGAGCACGACGAATCGGGGGCAATTGCGCTAAGGCGCATCGCCCCGCGACACTGGGCTGTGGTCGTCGGCGAATCCGTGCTGCCGCCGCGTGAGCTGCCGCACCGGTTCGCCTTCGTGGTTCGCCAAGGACCGGCGCGCAAGCGGGCCAACGGGCTCTACCAAGTCGCCGCGGCCGACCCGCTGAGCCCCTCGACTCTGACCTTGACTGGCAAGGAGTGCTACTTCGACCGTCATGCCGCCGCCGCTCGCCTCGCCGCCACTGCACCGCCGGCCGGCCGTCGCGAGCCGGAGCCACTGCCCCAGGCAGCCACGGCACCCGACTTCGGTCGCGTCCGCTGGTTGGGAGTCACCGCCGAACAGGCAGCCGCCGACATGCAGCGGGTCCGCTGGGCTGCACAGCACCGACATGTATCGGAGTCGCTGGCGAGGGTCGCCGAAGCCGCCGACGACTCCGGGAAGGGCGACGCCGAGCTGGCCGCTGTAGCCCGCGACTTCCTGGCGAACAGAGCGAGCGCACCCCCCGGTCGGAGAACGGTTTACGTCTCCGAACTGCCCCACCTTTTCGGCTACCCGATCCACGAGGACGCCAGTGTCTGCCTGACCGAAGACGTGCTGCACGAGCCGCGCGAACTGGACCTGACCCTCTGTCGCCAGCTCTACGCGCTGCTCGACCCGGAGCGTGCCGGCGCGGAGAACGAGCAGAAGGCTGAGCGGCTGCTGTCGCCGGCCATCGTCCATGTGGCCATGGAGATGATCCCCTATGCCCGCCGGGGCGGCGTGGCAGACGTGGTCCACGGCTTGCCGGGCGCGCTGGAGAAGCTCGGCCAGAGCGTAGCGGTGTTCATCCCCTACTACGCCAACATGAGCGACGATCTCCTGGGCATCGAACCCCTGGGCGTTCACGTCGAGGCACTGGGCGAGTGGGTGGAACTTCTGCGCTCCACGCACCATGGCGTCGACGTGTACCTGCTGAAGCACCCGCGGTTCGGCGAGCGCCCGTACGACGGCGATGAGCTGGCCACGGCGGTGCTGTTCTGCCGGGCCGTGCTGGCGGCTGTGGCGAAGCTGCGCATGAAGCCGGACGTCATCCACTGTCACGACTGGCAGGCGGGGCTGCTGCCCGGGTGCGTCTGCGACATGGGCGACTCGCCCCTTGCCAACGTTCCCGTCCTGTTCACCGTGCACAACTTGGGGTATCGCGGGTCGTTCCCCAACGATCGGTACTGGGTCACCGGTCTGTCGCCCGAGCGGCACCGCGACTACCGCGACGGCGATTACGGCTTCTCTCTCCTGATCGGCGGCATCCTCTCCGCGGGACCGGGGCGGGTCAACACCGTCAGCCCAAACTACGCGCGGGAGATCACCCAGACTGAACTGGGGTGGGGCTTGCAGCCCATCCTGCGCCGCGTAGGCGTGTTCGGGCTGCTCAACGGCATCGACTACCAGGTCTACAACCCGGAGACGGACCCGCATATCCGGCGCACCTACGACTTCAGCACCGCCCTTGACGCTCGCGCCGAGAACAAGGCGGATCTCCAGCGCGTGCGCGTCGCCGTCCTGGGCGACGATAACGTGGCCTCGCACATGCCGGAAATTCTGCCGGGCTGCACGCTCCGCGAAGACCCCGACGCCTTCGTGATCGGGATGATCGCCCGGATCGCCGAGCAGAAGGGGCTCGAGGTGATGGTCGGCGCCCTGCGGCTGCTGCTGGACCAGGGGCACGATGTGCAGTTTCTGTTCAACGGGCAGCCAGCGACACCGGGGGATGTCTACTGCCGCGACATCATTCGCCTGCTGTTCCCGCTGGTGAACGCGTACCCCAACCGGATCCTCCTCCGCTTCTCCCACGAGTTCGACCACGGCCTCGGCCAGCGGATGTATGCCGGCTGCGACGTGCTCGTCTCGACGCCGTCCTACGAGCCCTGCGGTCTGGAGCCGATGAAGTGCTCCCGGTATGGCTGCGTGCCCGTCGTTCGAGCCACCGGCGGGCTGGTCGACCAGGTGACCGAGTTCGACCCAACGAAGAGCCCCGAGGGGAACGGATTCGTCTTCCAGGAGTTCGACCCCGCCCACCTCGCCGGCGCGCTGGAGCGAGCAATGCGGCTCTACCGCGGTCAGCCGGCGGAATGGCAGCGTCTCGTGCAGCGGTGCATGCGGATCGACTTCTCCTGGGAGAAGTCCGCGCGGCGCTACCTGAACTGGTACTATCGGGTGAGCCGGGAGTAGCAGCGGCGGGCGGGTCCAGCCGCCTGCGCAGCCGGATCTTGACACTCGCGGCTGCGCGGGGTAGGATTTGCGCCGTCGTTATCTGATCTCCTGTCAGGATTGGAGATCGTGAGAGGACCGTAGCGTCGGTGGTACAGAACGCGGCGTTCGCAACAGCACCGGGTAGACTGGCGCAGGGGTGGGCCGGGCGAACTGCTGCGATAGTGGCAGCGGCCTCCGCCAGTCCGGTTGTGTGTCTGCCCACCGTGTCTCTGCTCGATCCGCAGCGCCCTCCCCGCGTTGAATATGCCAGCGGCGCCCTGACGTGGCAGCGGCATGGCGGGGTCGCGGTCTGGCTGCCGATGGGCGGCGGCGAGTGCGAGTTGTCCCTGCCGGTGGAGACGTCCTTTGCCGCTCGCCGCT
>Ga0210033_1000821_pt1 | contig 29554 bp, 37 predicted proteins | sample CryGeymeta201501_FD_185465 | JGI IMG/M metagenome (GOLD analysis project Ga0210033, IMG submission 185465) | Groundwater microbial communities from Crystal Geyser aquifers in Utah, USA - Crystal Geyser metaG 2015-01 (SPAdes) (version 2) | ecosystem: Environmental > Aquatic > Deep subsurface >... | reverse complement strand
TTGGAGGCACGCCTGTAAGCCGATAGAAGATTGCGTTGCTACTGCCGCCATGATGGCCGATCGCCAACCATTTGATAGCCGCCTCACTCAGCCCGCTGCCAGAAAAATGGAATTTCGTTCGCTCGATAGCGATATCGTGGAATTGCAGCGTGAGTGCATCCACGTCCGCCTTCGGCCCCATTGCAATATTGGCTCCAGCAAGCCTCGCAAGGTGCGGGCTCATCACAGAAAGTTCCGGCACCAGCTTGGTTAGCGTGCCAAATTTTGACGCTGGAATGGAGCCGAAGATCAACACGCAATCCCCATGATGTTCCATTCGATAGCCAGGCACGCTACTGGAGGGGTTCATTTCGCAATTTATCCCGGATCTCATGCCGCCACCCCAGCCTTCACATCCTCTATCATGTCTTGCATTTGATCACCCCCCATCCGTTGACTCAACCTTCAAATTCCCTGCGTGATACTCCTCGGCCGCCAGCAGCATCGGTGCCCACTGCAGATATTTCGCACGGGTACGCGGATCTTTGAAGAACTGCTTGTATTCTCCCGGCGTGTAGCCAGATACATTGAACAGATGGGCGATCGGCACCGTGATCGACGTCTTGATTTCCGGACTCTTCCTGCCCCAGTCGTCGTGCGTCAATCGCTTGCGATACCACACGAATAACGCCTTGCCGGCACGAGGCTTGAACTCATCCATCATTGCAATGTATCCAGGACCTGGGTTGCCGTACGGGCGATACGTCTCGACCATGTTCTTTACACGATCACGCCAATCGTTCTGGACGCGCCTGTTCTCTTTGACCGCCTCTTGCTTTTCCCAATACAGATCCTGCCCGATCACCACCGAATCTGCACTCAGAGATGCATTGCACTTGGCAAAGAAGGCGTCGATGTCAGGCTCATCCCCTTCATAGAGGTTGGCAGATCCGTCATAGACCAGTTCGACGCAGGCCGCAAAGCTCTCTGGCACCCAAGTCTTCACCGGCGGATGCGGATGCAACGCATCCGAGCGATCGAACAATCCCTGAATCAGCAAAGCGATCCGGTTGTACTTCTTGATCCGCTCCGCCATGTCATTTACGAAGTCGTCGTAATAGACGCTGCTGTCATTGAATGGCTGCCAATCGGACTCTTTGAAGTCTCGATGAGAACTATGTCTGTATGGATTTGAACATTCCCAATGGAATTTAAGATCCCTCTCATCCTTGCCTAGCGAATCGCCTTTTTCAAGCTTCCACTTCTCAAACGAGTTTTCCTCGTTCCAGTGCTTGAAATTCTCTTCCTGCTCACGCTTTCCGCGGACGCGATCTTCGTAGTCTGAAACGGTCATCATCTTGCGCTCGCGGCCGCCCCAACTCACATCGATCATCATTGGCTCTGAAGGGTCGAAGGTCGCCCTATCCGGGAAGATCATGCCATCCAGCCCATCAAACTCGAACGAATCGCTACCCAAACGGTACAGGCGCTCTCCGTTGCGGATGAACAGGAACGTCCACTTGTCCGATTGAGCCTCGGCGATGTTCAGCAAGATTCCGCCGATCGAGCCATCCCATGTGCGATGTTTCTGAGATCGGCGTACTCGCATAGCCACCATGCAACGCGGGAACGGCAGAATGCGCTCGAAGTTGTCTTTTTTGGACAACCATGCATCGAACTCGCCTATGTTATTGAAGGACATGCCCCCGGTCTGATAATCCAGCAGACACTCCTCATCCATATAGAGCAGGCGTTGCATCACGCACAACTTCTCATGGAACTCGGCAGGCGAACCATCTCGGCACTGGACGACATGCTCGATGAGTCCCGCATAAAGGCTGATGTTGAACACGCGATCCTGTATGGAGCCGATGACGCCGCCCAGCGCCTTAGTCTGCGCGAGCATCGGCAAAGTCTCCGCCCCAGTCCATCTGGCCAGCTCGCGGTTCTCGTCCTTGATGGCCTCAAAAAGTGTCGGCAGCGTTTCCTTTTCGGCTTTCTTGAGGTCGGCCTCGTACTGCTTGATATTGAAGTGCCCGGACATCACCGCAAGCGATGTGCCGGCCGAGTCCGTAGTCTTGTCAGAAATCGTCAGCCCCTGACTCACCCCGAGCTTTGCCGTAATAGACTTGATCTCATCCAGATGGGAAGAGAGTAGAGTTTGATGCTTCTGGATGTAGCCACGAATCACGGACGCACTGTCAGGCTCAAAACGAAGCTTCTCGTAGAAGTCATTTAAATGAACGCGCCGACTGTGGTAGCCACGATCTGAACGGGGGCTTTCCAGCTCAACATAGTTCGAGCCGATGGACATGACACACCCGAGCCACTCGTAAGGTATCTCGTCGTACACCTCGCGCTCCGCGTTCCATTTTTTATCGCTGTCCTTGATCCAGTACCACTGGCCGATTTCGATGTCAGCCGCACTGTCGAGGATCTCGGCAGTGATGTCTGAAAGAATGATTGATGGCTTGTTCATAGTCCCATGATACCGTGAGCGCACACATTATGTCAATACAAAACACCAGGTTGTCTCGCCACAGTCTTGCCCGAGACCAATCTTGCCGCCTTACACGAAGAACCTCGTTCCCCAGCAGCCTGCGCACCTCCACCGCCTTTTCTCGGGCTTTTCTTTTTACCGCCTCAATCCTGCTGGCGTTTTCCTTGAGATAGCGCTCTCTTGATGCCTTTTGAGCTGCCTTTTGACGCGCCAACATCTCCGGAGAAGGCTTAGGTAGCTTCGCGTTCTGCAACGGCCTTGACGGAATCTTCTTTGGCACCGGAATGGTACGTTTTGCATTAGCAACAAACTTCACAACCGGCGGCGCAACTTTAGGCTTGATGACTGGAGTTTTGCGAGGTTTCTTTGGAGCCCTCTGGCGCAGACCGGTCTCCGGCTTTATTTCTCGCGCAGACATTGCGGCGACCATCTCATCCGAATAACCAATAAGCCTGTTGGTCATAGCGAACAATTCTTCCTGAGTGCCGTATGTCGCCTCAAACACTTTTTGTTGTGATGGAACGGGAGTTTGCAGGCGCACTTATCTCCATCCTTGTGATGACCAGGGCAAAGCGGGATGGTGAACTTATGCCCCTTCCTTCGGCCTCGCACGATAATGTGGTGAACGCTGGTGGGCGTACCCAGTACGCCAAACTGAATGTAGCAAGCAATGCATCCAAGTTCACGGATTTTGGAGTCGCGGACTTTTCCCACGACCGTTATGGATGCCGCCGTCGTCACATTAAAAACTAGCGGCCAAGGCCGTAGTCAAGATTCCCGTTGCTGTCTGGACCGGCGTTCTTGCTGAGCCCGTAATCGAGGTTTCCATTGCGATCAGGCCCGGCAGCACGCTGTTGCTGAACTTGCTGCGCAGCTACGGGAGCTTGCAAAGATTTTTGAACTTCATTCAGGTCGATACGGCCAATGGCATCAGCCCCCTCTTGTGCTTTCTCTTTCACTGCAGGGTATGTTTTCTTGAACAACTCCACACCCTTATTGACGACAGGAGTCGCGATATCGATCGCATCGTTCACATATGGGGCAGCGGTTGCTTTGACCTGTTCAGCATTTTGTTCCTGGCAAGCCGACAAGATTGTAATGAGTGCAATTGCAGTAAGGATGCGTTTCATTTGGACACTCCATTAAGGATATTTTTGATATGAGCTGCGATTTCTTCGGCACTAGGTTTCTTTGATGATTGCCAACGAACGACCGGATACCCAGCCTCATTCATCATCTTGTCGCGATCCTGATCACTCGCACGCTTGCTCGCGTGGGTTCGGTCATCAAGCTCAACGATGGCAAGCACATTGAATGTTTTGTCGCATATCACATAGTCAACAATCTTTTGAGAAAATTTCCCTCGTGCGCTGTGTGACTTGGATTTTCCATTCCCATCTTTTTCTCCATATACGGCAATCGTATCAAGAAGGGCGCCTGCTGCCACCTGAGGGAAAATATGAAAATCCGGAAGCGCCAGACACAGACGTTCAAAGAACTCTTTTTCGTTTTCTGTCATAAGCTGTTTTTTCTTGAATCGCTTTTCACCATCCTGACGCTTTGAGGCGAAAGTAAACACAAAAAAAACAACTACCACGACCAGAACCAATAAGACAATAAAGCCGATTTGCATTACACCTCCTGTGTTTCGCCAGAAAATATAGCCATCACATCATCCAAAATAAGATTGATGTTCACCCGGTCCGTGTAACCGGCCGGGATATCATTGATCCTTGCCAGTCGCAAGGAGTGACCTGTAAGACAATGATTCACATAACCAGCAAAGAACAGAATGTAATCAGCATTACGAACAGCATCCTCATCGACGGTTTTTGAATCCGGAGAGTAATAGATACAATTAGGAAGCTCTTTGCGAAGCTTAGAGGTGACATTGACATGCCCGCCGATGATGATGCCTCGCTTCTTTTTGACCTCAGCAAGAGATACCTTCTCGTAGAGAATGAATCGCTCCCCTTCTCCAGACAAGATCGCATTAAGGAGTTGCTTTGTCCTTGCGAGCTCATCCTCTCTCTTGGCTAAAGCATCTTCGACAGTAGCAAGTGACTGCCGAGCCTTGCGAAGGTCTTGATTGTCGCTGACTACAACATCAGGCGCATCCCCACCTTTTCGACGAAGTTTATCAACCAGGGCGTCAGAAACTTTGAGTTTACTCCCTAGATGAGCAACTTCCTTCTCAAGGTTTTTTCGCGACCTTCGCTCACCAGATATTTCCGATTCAAATAACTTTCTCTGCTCAGAAATGCTCTTGGTAGCCTGCCAAACAGCACTATTGGCATCACAGAAACAACCAACAACCTTATCGCCTTCACTGACACCAAGAGAAAAAAGTATCTTCACCAAAGGCATAAACTCGCCCCATACAGGAGACGCCGCAATACACCGACTGGCATCATCGATGTATTTCGCAAACTGCTCTCTTGGAAGAAATTCAGAGCCCTCCTTGTCCTTGAAGGTGGCAATATTCGTAATCGAAACAGGCGGGAATTCATCATTGTACCGAACTACCGCAGACAGACACTTGAACACAGAAGCCGAGTACACGCTACACAAGACACGGAACAACTCTTCAATGACGAATTGCCGGATATTCTTCTCGGCCGCCATGTCTTTAGCGAAATCCTCCTTGCCCCATGCGTCAATATCACCATCTTTGCTTATCAATTTCAGGATCGAACGGCCGGCTACATGATTCACGTTATCGGCAATGAAACCAAAGAGAAAATGATGGACACTATACGCCTTCAACAGATCAAGAAAATCACACAGACTTTCAGCTCCGGATATTTGCTTTTCAGCCCATACCAGGCTTTCTTTTCCAGAAGTGGATTTAATGCGCGCCAATAGATCTGCTCTGGACTTCAAGAACTTCCCAAGTTCGCCGCCAGTTCCTTTTTGAACCTTCCATTTGTAAGACATATGGATGTAAGTCGAAAAAGAATCTGAGATATGTTTGGAATATCCAAGCGGCCGGATAATAAATTTGGTGTCCATTGCCGACAAGATCATAGAGAACGTATCAAAAAAATGCTCTTCAGTATCAATGGACGCATGCAACGCACCTAGAACTTTGGCTTTTGCCATTTCGCTCTTGTTGCCAGATTCCTTTGCATCAGACAATAATTTTTGCAATCTGCTGCCAATATGAAAAGACCGCTCATCGACACCCGGCGACGACAGCGGCCTGACAATATCCTTGAAATCCTCCATATCTGATATGGAGAATTTTTTTAGCGATGGGTGACGGCCTTCAGGGGTGTTTAGCATGAACAACCTTTACGCCACCCATTGGGCGATAAGACTTTTCCTGAAGGCGGACTTCCTTGATCAATTTGGACATACGGATTATCCGTAAATTGCCTTTTTCGTAAGGCAGGGATCGATCGATTCGAGTAAAACACAACCTCCCCGTTCCTTCCGGATTGTCAGCAGAATTCCAGGTTTCGAGCCAGTCAGCATAAGTCGCATTCCACTCAGTACCCTTGTGTATCAAAGCATTTCTTCGCGTCTGAAGAAAATCGTGATACGATTTTTTCCAATCAGCGCCAAAACGCCGCTCCAATTCTTCTGTCTGAGCGCCATACCGGCGCAAATTGGTAGCAATACGATTTTTCTCACGAATCTGGGCGTGCGTAAGCTCTTTGCTCGCACCGCGCTCACGGCGAGCGCTGATGCGAGTTTCAGAACGAGCAGTCTCACCAAACTCACTCAAGATGATCTGCCTGACGCGCTCCCGCGTCAACTTGACCTCTCTTGCGATGTCCGACATCGTGATCTCATCATTCAAAAATTCAGGCATGAACTTCTCAATGCGCTTGACGGTATTTTCGTATGAGTCAAGCGGCAAAGGAGGGGATTTTGCGAGCATAGCCAGCCACTCTTTTGGCGCATGCGCCAAAATGTCGCCTACAAGGACGATCTTTCGCCCACCGCGGACGTGAACGTCCAAGGGAAAATCAGGAGAGCTCGCCCTGCCTCGACCAACCCCAATGCCACGACACAACGCAGAAACAAGGACGTAGCTACGCCCGCCCGCCCAGTTCTTCACTCCAGCAACGTATTCATCCAGCTTAAAATCACGAGCGCCCACTTAAACTCCATTTGACAATTTTTCGACACGCATATTATATCTAAATTGTCAATAATTGCAACAGGATTTTACATAACAGGCAGATAGCCGCCATCCAAAAGGAATCGCTTCAAATCGAGCAGACGACCGGGGTTTTTGAGATTGAACACAGGGATGTTTCTGTTTGCGGCGATAACTATCGCCTGCGCGGTCCCGCCTGTACTTCTCTGGCGAGTTTCTTTGCTCTCGCAACCATCAGGTGTCCAGCAAACGACAAACTTCACCGAGTCATCGACGGTCACACCAAGCACCTGCCGGACGTTCCGGGTCATCATCTTGCGAACAGGGCCAGTTAAAAAACTCCAATTGGGATGGGATTCCTCCGCAATCACCACAGCAGGATCGACCAGACTTAAAGGCCCTTCAGGTTCAAACAACGAGCTTTTATTCTTGTTGAACCCCTTCCATGGAAGGAATATTTCTTTTCTGCTTCCAGCACCTTTCTCAAAAGCCGTATCCGCACCATCCGCCCCGCCAGATCGAAGAATCCACCCCAGCTCACGCATTCTTCCAGCAAGTTTGGACATGGTAATTAAAACATCAGCCGGCGTCTCACGAGAGCCTATACCGGCATAGGCATTACCCATGAGATTTCTCAGCGCCGATCACAGAAACGGTAGCGGGAGCACGCTCAGACGCGTCGCACCGAGCAAATATCCTTGAAAGACGATGAAGAAGTATAGAGTTCTCACCCAGGCTCATCACGCCATCAAGGGATGCCACGCAAGACATCCACGGAACATCGGGCTGAACTTTGAACAGCATACTGCGAAGATGTCTCTCAACACCGAAACGGCTGAGCGCAGAGAAGATCGATAAAATTACTTCAGCAGGGCTGATCAATACGGCATCTTTGGCTGAACTGACTTCGTTGTTGATGAACACGACAACCTTTTCGGAGCTCTTGATAGTCGTATGAACAAGACCATTCTGGAATTTACATGTAAGCTCGAACCCGTCACCAGCCACCCAGGCCTCATCACCACCATTGATCATCGCCAGAATTGACGCTTGTATCTTTTGGCTGCTGTTGGATAATGAAAAAAGCAAACGCTCGTTCACAACAAATCCAACAACACAATCCCTAGTCTCCGCAACCACAACAGCACGATCGCCACTACTTACAGAATCACCACGCCAGAGCACGGCAGCATCGGATCTACCATACTCACTTTTTATGCCAAAGATCAAATCGCCGTCAAAACCTACGAGCGGGAAGCCTTTAAAATAAAGAAATTCTGAAGGTTTGATTATGTTTTCCATTGCACTTATTATGCATTTCTGGTAGTTTTAGTCAACTTATTTCGAGAGCGACTAATGCAAGTTAAAGAAGAAAATCCGCCAGCCATACCTCCTGCGGACACAGAAGAAAAGACCGGGCCGTCCTATTACAACGGACCTCTACGACTTTGCATGAGCTGCAAAAAAAGACCTGCAACTCGAATCAAAAAAAACAGCAATGGCGCAAACAATATCGCTGCCAAATTTGCTACGACGGTAACAATAAATCAGGATTTGGGAGGAAAAATAAATGAACGGAACGATCATCAAGGCAGACCCAGGATGTTTTTCTTTGTCGTTTGACCCGGACACCTACGACATCATCCAAATACCCATCGTTGCATGGAATGTGATACAGAACCAATACGGAACAGAATGCCATCCTGTCACGCCAAATATCGTGAATACAGGGAAGCATGTCGTCCAACTTCCCGATGAAACCGTGATCGATCATGTGACATCAGTTATCCATGACTCTATCGAAGACTGGATGGCGTCCGTATTCATTCCGGCAGTGCTCATCATGGGCGGAGAAGAAAAACAAGGCGTGATGTCACTGGCCGATATCGACTTCCTTCAGCAAGCCGAGATGATGGACGCAGAAGAAGGAATGCGCCTCTACGAAAAAAACCTCGATGGCGCTCCTGCAACAGCGGTTGAATTCTGCCATCAGATCGACGCAACTCATATATTTGACGGACAAACCACCAGATTGATGAACGACAAGAAAGTTCTTTGCATCAAAATATCCAGTAAAAGGCCGCAATAATCCATTGCGTGTATTGATATTTCGAGATAATATCAAAAATGTCGTTTTTCGACGAAAAGCCATTTAATAGCTCAACAACAAGGAACCAGTATATGAAAACAGTGATGTTCAACATCGGCAACCAAGACAGCATGGATCAAAAAGATTTCAATGCGGAACAAGAGATCACGAAGGTTTACGCAAAACCCATGATGTACTACGTCGCCCAAGACGCTGACGGCAATATCGGCGGCACGGTGCTGGTGAATAACGACGATCGCCACGCAACAGGCTTGATGGTCGGCAAGTGGATCGCACGCGGCTACGCCGTGAACCTGATGAGCTACAAAGACCTCCGTAAGATCCAGAACAAGATCCAGTCCGAGATCGACGCAGCAGAAAAAGCCGCAAAAGATGCAGCCAAGCTCGAAGAAGGCGGTCAACCCACTTCGGCCGGTCAAACTCAGACAGGCGGCGAACCCGCAGCGGCTCCAGCAGCGGCTCCAGCAGCGGCTCCAGCAGCGGCTCCAGCAGCGGCTCCAGCAGCGGCTCCAGAACCGGCGGCAGCTCCGGGAGCTCCGACCCCCGCTGGCGGTGATGGCGATCAGTTCTAAGCTTCACAAACAGGCATCTTAGGATGCCTGTTCCATTACAAGGATTCAAAATGAAACCCCCATTCAAGGTAAACAGAGCCGCTGTCAAACGAGTATTGCATTCGATCCCGGCGCCAAAAGTATGCCCTTATTGCGGCAGCGCAGTAAAGATCGTCAACAACTCCACGATATACGGAGCCTCTTATGGGAAGTGGGCATGGATGTACGCCTGTGAACTTAAAAGCTGTGATGCACACGTCGGCATGCACCCAGAAACCGCAATACCTCTTGGCACATTAGCCAGAAAAGAACTTCGCGACGCCAGGAAGGACGCCAAAACCCTATTCCAAAATCTTTGGATGAATGGCGGCAGCAGAAATAGATCAGAAGCTTATGCCTGGCTTGCCAACAAACTTGGCATACCTTATGCGGCATGTCACTTTGCGTGGTTTGATGAAGACCGTTGTGCGAAAGCTCGGGAGATCCTGGAAAAGGAATTTGGACTTTCGCGCCCGCAACCAAATGTCGCCACAAGCAGCAACAGGGATACAGTGCAAGACTTTTGACATCCTCCCGTCCTTACCGCGGAAGCGGCAGCCGTAGGCTGAGGGCGGGATCTTGTATTGCTGTGAAATTTATCCGAACACTGACCGCGATCAAGGAAGTCCGAATATTATCTTTAACCGACTTGACGGGATCGAATGGTCATTGGTTTTAAGATCACGAAGGTAGTCATCACTAAGATCGATGCACTCAGAAAGTATCTTCAGTCTGGAAGAATGGCGTAATTTTCGAAACGCCTTAGCCTCAATCTGACGAACACGCTCAGGAGTGATCCCCATCTCTTGGCCGCACTTTTGACATCCTCTCACCCCTGAAGGAGTGAGATTCCTACTGTACTAGACCGCCATCCCTTTTGGGTTGGCGGTTTTTCTTTCGGCGGGTTCCTGCTTCACAGAGCGCTTTACTTCAGCGGCTTCTCCACAGGCTATCCGGGCTGTGCTTACGCACCCGACAGAAGCGTCTGTCGTATCCTGCCCTTCGAGCATCTTTGTTCCTCGGTTGAAGATATTTATCGCACCAACCAGGTCGGCGTGATTCTCTTGTTGCAACGCCAGAGCCTTGTTGAAAACGAACCGGCACGACCCAGTGAAGCGACGCATAGAACGCGCTTGCCCGCCGTTAGGCTGCAGTTCGAATTTGAAGGCTTGTAAGCGTTTCATCTGGTTATTTTAGCAACGCAGTTGCATTTAATGATAATTTGTCGACGAAATTCGCGCTATTCTTCCCCGGCATGAATGCCAGGGTTTGTCGCGCATACGATCAAACAAAAAACCCAGCTCATCGCTGGGTTTTTTTACGCCTACCAAAATACAGGCCTAATACCAACAAGCTCTTTTGGGTACATAAGAGCTCTTCTCTCGAAAATGTAAAGTTGCCATTTATTGATTGTTTTTGATTTTTCCATGCAAGACTTAGGGATCATCATTTGGATTGATAACGAACCATTTCCGTCGAACTTAAACTCCTTCACCACAGCGTTCGGGCCGGGGTTTAGTTCCTCACAAGAACCGTCGTAGAACAGATCAACCACGCCATTCGCCGGGCAATTTTTAAACTCGATAGAGCCTTGGGTAAACCCCCCTTTTGCATCCACATGCACAACAGTCTGGCGACATTTCTTAAATGCAGGCTTTCTCCGCTCCTCGTCAAGCGCTTTGACTGACTCCGGATATGTTCCATCTATGCAAATAGGGAGTTTGAATGCTAAATTCAATATCCCAGTCTTTCCTTTGGCGTCTCTTACGCCAGCCTGGCCAGTCATAACTGCGAGCAATGCACACTTATCTGAGTATTGTTCAAGCCGCTCAACTGTGATCATCACTGGCTCATTACTTTTTGTCGTAGCGCCATACTTTGCGGCGATATCAGCATCAAGATAGCCTGTCGATTTCCCATTCACAATAGCGCTGGTGATCAGATCCTTTAAATTATCTGCGCCAGCGGGCGATGAGAGCAAGGACAAGGCAAGCGACACCCATGCGATTGTTTTATTGCCATATTGCATTTATAACTCCTATTGAACCATAAGGTTGCAGGGTAACCACACCCTTCCAAAGATTTTGAGTTGGTGGTGAAGTTATACCAAAACAAGTGGGCGGCAATGTCATAGCAAATGTAGCAACACCATTGGCGTCAACAACGCTTGAAATAAAGCCAGCTTCACCTACTACCATTGATGTAGCAGGGCTATCCACACAATTACTTTGGTTGTTCCAAACGATAACTGCATCCGGGTTGCAATTATCAACAGAGAATAAACCGGATGTGGTTCCATCTGCCGTTATTTGGGTCACTGCAAACTTGACATTACACGCCATGATTGCTGGCGGCGGATTATCCAACATTGATGTGTCATTAGTTGGAAGTGATGGAGGTGCCAATTGAGTGGCCGAGCCAGTCACCAACAATCCATCCGTCGCAGTCGGATCTGTTGCATTTGCATCAAAAAATGCCCGTGTTTTGTCGGTCACTTTCTGAGCTATCACGTCAGCATTTGGAGTGCTTTTAACAACTACGTCATCAATAAATTCAGACAGATCGATCTTTGAGAAATCCAAACTATCTAATTGGCTTACTTGGATTCCAGAACAGTTAGGAGCTTTAGCAGATCCCCAATTGCCGATCTGACCAGCCGTGGTTGTAGTGCCTTTAGCACCTTCTTGGATGATTCGTGCAATACGGCTGTTGAAGCAACAATATTGCTGCATAGTCGTGATGCATCCACCCAAAGGATCCTTTTTCTTGCAGTATGTTCCAACGTAATGACAAATACCTGGGGCACCAAGCTTGAGTTGGGTTTTCATATCTTCTGGCGTACATGCCGATAAAGCCATTATGATTGCGAACACAAGCATTCCAACAAGACATGGCGTGCAAAGCGCTGCAACAGCACCGTCAGCGCCAGCAGCGCCAGCTGCTGCTGCAACGCCCGCACTAGCTCCATTCATTAAAGCGGTCCCTGCGTACATGGCATAACTTGTCGCATATGTCCCTGCGATAGTACCAATCGTACTACCAACCGCCGCCGCCGTTCCCTGGACTGCGGTACTCGCTCCAGCATTTGCCGCCCACTGTCCTGCAGCCGCACCAACCACCGCCCCCCCTACAGCTCCGCCAACGATGTTAGCGGTGTTGACCATATCGATACCGCTGCTCACAGAACCAGCAGCTCCACCAGCTCCACTAGCTCCACCAACCGCATTTGATGTGGTAGTCGCAATTGATGTTGATCCATTCATAACGCCATTCATTACATCAGTCATGGCAGTTAAAGCTTTAGTAACAAGATCAACTGTTTGATCAAGTAATGAATCAAACATATAATCACTACCCACGTAAGACTGAGCGATAGAATTCCACCCCATCTTAAGCAGCTGTTCAGTGATTAATGCATTTGTCGCACTTGCTCCTTTTGCATCAGGCTTGCAGCAGCTCGCAGCCATACCCCACATACCTTCAGTGCATCTATTTGGCTCACCCTTGAATATATAGATGTTGTTAGGATCGGTTTCACCTGGATTAGAGCCTTTATCAGCGTACACACCAGCCTGACGAGCTGTTTCTTGACCGGCAATCATCCTGCCGAATGATTTGTTGGTTTCTTGTGAAACAGGACCAACACAGAATGAAGGCTTTCCATCCTTATCAACACAAGAGGTGTTTGAACTACAAGTTGTTTCAGTGTAAGGAGAGCCAGGAGTGACTTCACACTGATAAGTGACATCAAATAACGGACACGCGCCACCGCTCAATTTAGGAAGATCGTTATTACATGAAACCGTTTTCTCCGTGTAGTTTACGCAAGAACCATTATCTTTGGCTGCTTTACATGTGTCAGAGTAAGATGGATCGGTTTGATCCATACAGTCATAGGTTGATTTGTAGTTCCAGCAAGATTGCGACGTAACCATAGCTCCCACCGGGGCTACGGCGGTGCTCAGGCAGACTTTGACTGTATTACCGTTTGGATCGAGAACGTCCTTGCATGGCGTGTTGTCGATGCAGATCGGCGCCGTCTTCAATGCACAATTGATAGCGAACGTCTCAATAGGCATCAACATCGAAATACAAACCATGATCGATGCAGCAAAACGCGAGCGAAGCAATCTGATGACGGGATTGTCCGAAGAACAATCTCCCGTCGTGTTCTCGCTAATTCTAATTCCAGTATCTATCATCGTCATATCCCATATTAAGGCATGTAGCACAGACCATTTGGCAGTCCAGAACCATTGAGACCAAGCGTTCCACCGTCCGGGCAAGTATATTTAATCAGATTCCAAGCCGCAGGATACGACCATTGGCCAGTTGGGATGCACCATCCAGCCTGAGCGCCAACACCTACTGTATATAGCGCCGGGCATGTGTATTGCCCACCTACGTTTAGCGCAGGAATCGAAATGAAATCACACTGACCAGTAAGGGTGTTTAAATTGGCATTAGAACCGCATACTAAAGTCGATACAGGAACGACCGGAGATATTAATTCCGGCGGCGTACATTGCATGGTCGTCGCGTTAAACGCAGTCCCAGCTGGCAATAACGGATCGCACGAATAAGTAGAGGTAGAAGTTGGAGAATAAATAATCAAAGCCGGAGTACATGAAGCACCGGACAGCACATCACCTGTCTCACACGCCAATATATTGCTCAATATTGAATTTGTCTGTGTTTTTGGCGGGACACAATACATACCAGTCGCATCCAACACATGAGTTTGATCCGAGCAGTGCATGGAGGTGTAACTATAAATCGCACTTGTATTAGGCGGTGTATAAGAGCAATTCGCACTAGCTGGAATGTCAACTCCACTCACAGTGGATTTTGAACAGTAAGTACCAAAAAGCAATGTCTCACCTGCGGGGCATGTTTTTGGCTTTACGCAAGTCGAACCAGATACATATCCACCAGACGAGCAGGAATACGAAACAGCACCAGACCCCCAGATTACACAAGCATTATTCCCAATGTATGAATATCCAGACTGGCAAGATTGATAAGGCGAACCAGCATATTTTGAATAACAGCTTGTTCCAGATAAAGTCAGATTTCCGTATCCCGCTATCACACAGGATCCAAAGGTTTGGCTATATTGCATAGTTGAAGGCGCAGAATATCTGACGCACGTAGGGTTCATGTCAAACAAAAACCCTAAAGACACATCCGTTACATAACCGGATGGGCAAATCCAATAATTATTCCAGGATGGCAGGGGTACAGAAGACTGCATATTCCCTCCAGCATCAATCCAAATTTTGTAATCAATGTACCATTGAGGATTTATACTGCCATTAGCAACGTCATAGCATGAAGACTGATTCCGTAATTGCCCAGCATTGCAAACTGGAACTTCATGAGCAGCGCCAATTAATTTTCCGCATGTAGATCCGCTCAAAATTGAATCGCCCAAATTACACGAATACGCAGTTGTTGAAGCAATAGAAGCACTTTGGCATATTCCAAGCGTACTTGATGCAGAATATCCGGATTGGCACGCAGTAGAACCAGTCGCCGCATAATCATTATTGATAGCAAGCGTTACACCAGGGGTGTTTGAAGGACCTGACGGCTGAACAACATCAACAAGAGACCAAGTTTTCACTCCGCTAATGATCTCAGCAGGATCTCCAGTCGCGACCGGGCAAGACCAATCTGGGCCCCCTGAATAAGAGAACGCATCCGGACGGCATTTTGCATTTGATGTGCCAGCAACAAATTGATCTACTACGCCTTGTCCGTCAGCGTCTACACAACTGTAGTGGGTTGTCGGGGTTGTTTCTAAATTTGGCGGCTGGCATGTGGAAACGCCACCAACAAGCGTTGGACCTGCATCGCCAGGTTTGCACTGGAATGCCTTTAAAGAAGCTATTTGCCTATTGCAAGTCGGCTGAATTGCACTGTACGCCTCAATCTCAAAAGTTCTACGAGCAGCACTTAAATAAGTCGATGAGAAAGCCGTCTTTTTGTTATTCGAATAATCCATTGTTATATGGTTTGAACCGTCATAACAAACCTTCACATTAACAGAAAATGTGCTAGAACTTATGGTTTTCCATGCCGAGCAACTTGGAGCACCATATGCGAAATTAAAAACAGATTCCGTTGTATGAGTGTAATAAAACCAACAATAAGGTTGACCAGTAACTAATACTGAAATAGAACCAGCTTGTGTTGTTGTAACATTCACATTCAATATAGGAAACGAATTTGGATCGGCCCAACAAGTTTGAGAAAACCCAGTAACAGACGGATACAAAGTCATCCTTCTTCCGGAACTATCCGCAACTTTTCCTGCAGGGTCAAGATATCCAGACACATACCCTTGCAAGAAATTATGATTGCTGAATAACGCATTTCTCCCAGGCGTTGATTGAACATTATTACATTGAGCACCAGACCAAGTTTGGCCCGATGTACTCACGCAAAACTGTCCAGATAAAGTCGTGTTTGCAGGACATTCCAATATACCGCCGGACGGCACGGCAATAGGTGTTGCAGTATTTGGAGCGCAAACTGAAGCGCTTAGATATGTACCGACAGGGCAAACATTAAATGCCGGAGCCGGAAGATCGCCTAGACCTGATTCAAATCCCATGATTAATCACTTTCTTATTCCAGACGTTAAGCCATCTGGCAACATTTTCGCGTTTCATAACAAAAATAATTACATCTCCGCCGTTTGATCCAGCTCCCTTTAAGGAACCTTCTTTGTTGGCTCCGCTGTGCTCAGCGTACTTAACCGCCTTAGGGTTATCTTCTTCAATAAATCCTGTGGCTCTGGAGCATTTCAAAGTATTGAATATGTAGTCTGCAATCGCACCAAAAAAGAATTTTGAAGGCATCTCTTCGATCCGGACGTGCGTAAATACATTTACTCCATTCCACCCTTCAAAAACATGGCCTGCAATTATTTTTCCATTCCTAAGAAATCCAATTGCAGTGGCATTAGGGCGAGCAGATCCACCAACAGAATCCATTACCCAATCAACAACCTCTTTTCCGCTAACGATCATATTCAGAACGCGGCGTACGAAGGTTGCGATTTGAAACACACATTATTTACAGCATCGTATGTGTACCCAGGATTTCCAGAACAATCCTTGGTGATCGTTGAGTTGTAATCAGCCATGCGGTATTCACACTTATTGCTCGTGGCGCTATACAAATACGGCGGCGAACAAGTCATTCCAGAAACCGTTGCAGGCTTTTTAACCGGGAATGCAACGCAAGAATTACTCTGAACAGTGTTGTCCGCTATCGCGTAACTGATCAAAAAATTTCCAACTCGATTACCTACTGGGCAGCTGTAATGATTAATTCCATAAGATGGAACAGATGGCGGCTGATGTTCACATGTAACAGTCTGAGATTGTCTCTCGCAAAACATTCCATTCAACACATCACCGGCATTGCACGAGTAAGTTTTATTACTATCAAAAATTGTTGATCCATTTGGAATTGTTAAACCAGACAAAGACAAATCTGTGTAGCAAAAATCACCCACCTGAGCAAGTCCAGCATCACATGTTGAAGTCGCAATGATTGCGGAATAAGGAGGATATGAACAACTATTTCCGCTATCACCTAAAACACCACCATTAGGGCAAGTATTTAAAGAAACAACATCTCCAGTTGGGCAGCTATATTTTCTTGTGGATAAAGCATTGTATACCGGGTCCTGCAGATCGCACATACTTGTTGAGGTATTGACAACACCGCCTTGCGGGCATGTGAGCGTAGTTGTGGCAATAGCGGCAACAGAAGGAGGTTGCAAGCGGCAATAAGCAGCTACGGTCCCATGTCCCGTAACTAGCGTATAACCAGTAGGGCATGTATCAACCATTTGGGTTGTTGGCGCATAACTTCCACCTGGGGCGATCGGGCCTGTTGCAGACTGCTCCTGCAATGAAGCGCAAGTATCATCTTTCTCCTCAACCAATCTTGTACGAACACCAGCACCACCGTCGTAATGAGGCGCCGAAATATAATTTCTGATCTTGCTGATGGCGCTTGTTTTTGTGCAATAGCTATCACCAAAATTTGGGACTAAATTAGTCCAACCAACAGTCGGTTTTGTCTTTTGGATCCACGGGCCACCGGTTGACGGGCAGGTGTAGGTAGCGCTATAGCATGTTTTTGGCGAGCTAAAACCTGTGTATTGCATTGGATACGGATGCGATGCAGGACACTTTAGATAATCATTGTCATTACTATCCCAAGCAATAGTTCCAGTCTTCGTCGTTATGACTGGTGTAATTTTCACATAATCTGTTGTTGCGGGCAGGCTGCAATGAGGAGGAATGAGAGATTCAGTTCCGCTAGTACAAGTGGTTATCTTATTCCTCCTCAAACCAGTAGAAGTGCATACACGCGTTGGATACGAAAATTTAGCATCAACAAAATTGTAACCTGCAGGACATGAGTTTAAAAATCCATAACCATTCATACTTGCCGCTGTATCCGATATCTTTACAACATCCTCAGGCCCGTCATACCAAAAAGTTGCGTAATCCATATAAACAGAACAACCACGAAGAAAGCCGCGCCAACGTCCAGCGCATGTTGTGGTTACCGAAACTTTATCTGTCGTTACACCAGGAGTGATCAATAAATCATAAGCCTTTGGCCAAACGCTAGCACCGCATTTACATCCACCCCAATAACCCAACGTTGAACTAAACAGAACAGATATGTTTGCATAAATCGTTGTGACATCACCATTCATGTCTTTGGGGCCGCATCGGTAGTCAACACGATATCTATTGCTAGAGTACGAATAAACAACACCGTTGGTCACCGGGTCGCCATATGGATCAACGTAATCTTTCCTCATTAAACTCGGCGCTTTAGCACCACCACTTGCATCGCAATATTTTTCCAAGATCACTTTTGGAGTGAGATTTACCGAACAAGGAGTTGAATCTGGAATTGCAGCACGCGCACACTGCGCAGTCGTCAATTGCGGCGGTGTTATCTTGTTTACCGTAACGCATTGTTGCCCAGAGGCGCCAGGGGGGCCTCCAACGCCAGCAAGTGTAAGCACATCGCTTTGAGGCGCGTCTGTGATGGATTTTTTAGCAAGACCAACCATTGAATTCGCGCCAAAGATCGCGTCATTCTTTGAGAATCCAGAACTTGCTTTGTAATCACGAATACCCTGCTTGTTCAATTCATTGACAGCCTGACATTCAGCGTATTTGGTTTTGTCAGGCGAGGGAGTGATAGCAGGATTCACATAGTCGATGCAGAATTCCTTTTTTTGATCGCCACGACCGCCAGGCTGATTAAGGCTTTGATCTGCTGTCGCGGTCACACTGTTCGTTTGCTGCAGATAAGTTTTAAGCACATCAACATCAGCCGCACCCTGACTGGAATTATTCATGTCAGCGTTAGAGTCAGCCCCAGTTGTAGCGCCAAGATTTTTATTCAAAATAAACAACTGAATAAGATTTTGAATGTTTGATGCATTCTTCCCACCATTGGCGTTATTTGTATGGTCGATACCTTGCTGATATGCGGCCGCCCCATCAGCCGCACAAGCGATGATAGGAAATAAAAGAACAAGCAATAGTGAGATTTTTTTCATCAAAACTCCAATCAACGATTCTCTAGGTCAAGGAATAATTCGACAGCCTTGGCCATCTTTCCTTCACCCTGCTGTTTCATTAACACAAGGGCGTGATGAAGGGACACATCACCATCAACACGAATGAAATCCCCCTCCTTCGCACAACCGTTTTCCAAAACGCTTTCCTCGCTTGCATCCGCAATAACGATTGCAGGAACACGATCTATCTTGAATTTCTTGAAGGCAGCCGGGGCAATATCCCATTCAGCACCCGCACTATTCACTTCATAACCACGCCGCTTAGTTTCTGGCAACGAGTTCTTATGCATACCCCGAATAACCAACTTCGCGCCATATTCACGAGCTTGCTTTGAATATTGCTGCAGCACTTCATCCGGCATTGAAAAAGAAACAAAGACCATAAAGTCGTATTTCTTTGCCGCGATTTGCGATGGACGCTTCTTTCCGGTAGCTAAATCTATAAAATCTTTTTGAACTCCAGGTAAGTATTGACTGTTCTTTAGTAAAGGACTATTCAGATCAACATTAAGCGAAGGCTTTACACCAGCAGATGTTGCCGCATCAATCTTTACGGAATTTCTGCGAACAAGCTCCCTTCCTTGGCGAATAAGCTCTTCATCGGAAGCCAACGGCTGCTGAGCTAAAATTCCAAAAGAAGCAGTGATCATTACCGCAAATAGAATAAAATTTTTCATTGGCAACAATCTCTCTTACGAAAAACACCATACGCAAAATCCTCGCCCTTAAAAGGAATCTCGCGCATACTGCCCCATACCGCAGTGGATCGACCAAATGGCTGACAACAAGATTGAATCATGCTCCCGCTTGCCCCAATGCCATTGCCTTTTGGCTCAGCCTGTGGGACAGGAAAAAGCATAGAGAATTTGTACTGGCGTTTATCCATGGTGATTTCAAGCTTGCCAGCACCACACATAGCATCCTTACCTGCAGATGAAGTTTGCGTCATCATTCTGTGCTGTTTTGCCGTTATTCGATGAACAAGCAAAGAAGACATCTGCACGCCAGAGTAAGACGCTGTAGACCAGCCATCCAACGGGTAAAGAGCGCCATTGCAACCAGCACACCAAAACATCGAATTGGACACGCCGGTCAATCCAGCTGTTGCAGCCACACAGTCAGCACCACAAGCTATCTGGGCCACAATGTTGTTAAACAAATACGCTTCAGGCGTCATTACTCGGGCGATTTCCTCATCAATCCATGTCTTGTCCATTTCAGACATATAAGCTAGATCAAACCCTTTTGGCTCAAGACACTTTGAATCAAGAATCACCTCCATCAATCCCAGCAATGGGTTGATATACCAATGAACATGACGAAATGTCGCTCTCGGGTCATCACTGGTTGTTCTTGATTTTCCCGCATCAATATCAGCATTGATAGGAACGTTCATCTGCTGACCAAGACCAACCAAACAATAAGGTGTTCTAGTCACATCAACTTGACGCGAGAATTCCCAGAATGAAATAGGAACTCCGGTGATTGATATCAAACCGTTATTACAAGCACAAACTAACTTTTCGATACCTGACGGCGCGTAAGAATCGTAATCCTCCCCTTCCCCGCCAGCAATCTTTTGACCGAACAACTTGATTGGGAAAGAGCAATCCCAACACACATCCGAGATAGGGTTCATGAACTGTCCATTACATACAGAACCTGCGTTGGCAGTCATGGAAGCAACCAACAAACCGAATGCGAGTAACATTTTTTTCATTGCGCAGCTCCCGGGACAATTTCTTCAATCTTCATTCTGAGGCCGTCCTGAGAAACAATCGAAGGCGTCGCTTTTAACTGGAATCGACGGGTCATTGCACCCGCCTGATCGTAATAGGCTTGTGATCCAAGTTTTTTTGAGACAGCAACCCAGTCCCCAGCAACCAGGATGATGGCATCACGCGGGTTCTTCTTGACTTCATTTAAAGCAAAATCAACCTGCTCAACTTCTCTGGCATCAATAAAAATAAGACGCTTCGTAACCCCTCCATACATCAAAGGATTTACGCGAGTACCAGCTTGGTATAAAACGCGCCCACTGGAGTCAATAATCGGCTTATCAAGAACAACGGACGGGTCAAAAAACCTTGTTTGATTCATTGTCGCTTTGGTATAACCAGGAACCGGCTTTTGATTCAGGATCGCGTCCTTTATCTTGGCGGTGTTCTCATTACGAATACGATCAACAGTACCGTCTTTCTGCAATTCACCTACACGACGCTTAATAAAGTTGACAGCATCTTCTTCTTGAATCTCCCAAAGTGATCCATGAACGCCAAGGTGCTGCGCCATCGCTGGCACAGCACTCAAGAGCGCAACAAAAAGAAGCGCCGAACGCATTAACGGCCGTTCTGAATCGATTTGCCGTTCAGCCAGTCATTCAGCTGAGCTGGCGGCAACGCACCAGGCACTCGATTACCGTCGACACGGAACAAGGTTGGAGTTCCCTGAACACCAAATGACTGGCCCAGCGCGATCACATCTTGAGTCGGAGTTTGGCAATTCGCCTTAACAGTTGCCGGCAGCTTGTTGCTCAACATAAAATCTTTCCATGCAGCAGCACGATCATCGGCACACCAAATAGCATTGGAATGCGCTTCAGCTTCAGGATGTAGTTGAGCAACCGGGAACATGAACACATACATCGTGTAGTTATCAATCTCCTTCAAACCTTCTTCCAGTCGCTTGCAGTAAGGGCAGTCCGGGTCAGTGAACACGGCAAAGGTGCGCATGCCATTACCCTTTACGATCTTGATCGCCTTGTCGGTCGGCAGTGCCGCGAAATCAACCTTTGTCAGCTCATCGATACGCGCTTGGGTAATGTCAGTCTGCGTAGCCATGTCGACGATGTGGCCGAGCACCAGATACTTTGCCGTTTTGTCGGTGTAAGCGACGTTTTTACCCATTACCACTTCATACAGAGCGCCAACCGGCGCCTTCTTCACAAACTCGATCTGCGTGGACGGATATTTCTTTTTGAGTGTCGACATCAAAGCCTTTTCAGCAGCGGACATCTTCACAGTCTTTTCAGCGGCCATTGCGGGGGCGACAGCCACAGAGAACATAAGAGCGGCCGAGATGGCCAACAGCATTTTTTTCATTTTGAGATTGCCTTTTAGTTAAACGGGAGAATTGTAATACAAACAGCCGTGAAATAATACCATTGCACGACATAATAAGCAAGAAATTTGAGAGAAGGTTTTTATCAGATGCGAATTCACATCTTCTTAATAGAAATTTTTCAGTCGTCATTTATTTGACGGCACAACCAACTTCCTAAAGGAGAAATAGCATGGAATATGCTATCTTTGCAGTTATATCATCTTTGGTCATTGTTATCGCAGCGAACAAGCTGCACAAGGCCGGTCGTTACAGCAGCCCCTGGGCTGCCGTATTCGGCGAGTAATCTTCTTTAACGCCCAGCATGGCGGATCTATTTGATCGATTGCTAGGCTTTAGTAGCCGTTTCACTAGCCAACCTCCATTCGAGGTTGGCTTTTGTTTTGCTTGCTTTTTACGCACAAAACGGTTATCATTAAGCGCAATGAAAAAAGAATCCGCAAAACTGCTTTCAACCATTATCGTCTACGCATTCGCCTGCTCGACGCTGATCTTTATTGGGTTTCAAATAGAAAATGTGGACGAAACACTCTATCCGGCATTCATCATCGCTTTGGTCTTGTATTACACAATAGGCAATCTTTTCTTGCTCAAGGAAGGCGCTGAGCCTCCTGAATCCAAGATTATTGAGGATGGACAAATCGATTTGATCTGGGGATTAAGGCATACCTATTGGATTCTTTGGTGGCCCCACTACGCAATCAACAAAAAATAGCGAACAGATATGCTTAACCACGCAGCACGCACTTCTTCCACTATCGCCACGATATTGCTGTACGCAATGTTGGTTACGGCTATCTCTTTACTGGAAGCGCCAGAGGAATCTATCTGGATATGGGTTGCTGGCGGAGTGATTTTGTGGACCATGGCCGGTGATCTGTACATCCAGCACAAAGGCATCTATCCGCCCTACACTGCTCGCATCTACAAGAACAAGCTGGATATCAATTGGGGTTTTGGCTACCTCTATTGGGCGGTATGGTGGCCAAGATTTATTGGGAAATGATCCTGCGAACACCACCTCACTGGTCATCCAGGCTTAAATTCTCCCGCAAAATCCAAAAAGATAGACAAGAAAAAAACCACCCCAAATATGGAGTGGTTTTGTAGGTTGTTATGATCAGAATTCGTTCGCGTTAGCCACTTTCCCTGCCGGAGCTGGTTGAGCGGGTTCTGCTTGCGACTGTTCGGCCTTTACGGGCTGTTCGGCCGCGGCAGGAGCGTTCGATTCATCAATCGGCAAGCTAATACCGAGCGACTTGGATGCACGCAATGCTTCGGCAGGCGAGATGCCAGCCAAAGTAGTTGCTTGACTCTTCAGCCAATGCAGCATCTTGACCTCGTTGCTACCAGCCGCATCGAGAGCCGTCTTGATCGCCTTGATATTCTCCGGGTGTGCCGCACCTGGAATTGGCGTGCTTGTCGTGCTTGATGCGCTGGACGATACTGAGGCCGCCCCGGTCTGCGTAACAACATCCACAGACTTCAGAGAAGCCGCCATGCCATCATCATCACCATCACCGATATTGCAAGCTGCTTTCAGGCTGTAGCGACGAAGATACGTCACGGCACTGCCGAACCCTTGCGGGCTGTTGATCGCCAGCGGCGCCTGCATGATGCCACACGAGAACATCTCGCCACTTTCGTGGACAAAGATCGTCTCGATCGCCGCATGCCCAGGCACCGGAACGCCACGCTGGATCACGCCGATCTTGTTGTTGCGAAGACCTTCATGAATAGCGACAATGACAGCATCGAGATTCGCATAACGCTTCTCGAACTCGGGATTGGTCGCGTTCTTCATCACCGTTGCGAACTCAGACTGCGCCTTAACAAACGCAGCCGCCAGTTTTGCTGGCATTGTTGTTTGGATTTGATCCATTATTTTGTCTCCTTCGATTCCACCTTGCGGTGAGATATGAAAAGTCACATCCGCCAAGAAGATTCAGAATCCCATCTGATAAAAATCACGCCGTGACCAACCCTCGTCGCCACGGGTGTTTTTTCTTTTTAGTCGCACCGAATTTCACCCAGCCCTTCTCTTCCCACGCAGCCAAGCATTCATATGAGACACCGTGCGTGCGGAAAGCCCAGGAAACAGTAAGTTCTGGATTTTTAGATAATGAGGCCTGAATCATCAACAGTTTTGGATTGGCTGGATCGTCAGCCATCATGATGCGATCGCGCGCTCCCATCAATGCACCGTCGCATGCCCGCCCAACGACGGCGGCAGCGCCCTATTTAGAGCCTCTTGGATGCGAGTGGTAAATTCAAATCCAAGACCCTTCTTGAATTCAAATTGCATGGAAACACCATTCACCACAAGATCTGCCGCAACCGGCCCGAAAAATGTATTGGCATAAGCATCGGAAAGCTCATCGACCTGCGACATATCAAGACATATCTTTGCACCATCCTTGATCTCCTGGGAGAACGCTTTAAGCGCAATTTCAGCATCACAGGGACTCGACAATGACTTCTTGTTGAAGAGAAAACGTTTTGCAGCAGATTCCAACATAATTACCTCTTATCTAAACCTCCCCATGCCTAAAGGCAGGGTTCTAAGGGCGAATCCAACGGGGTCTCCGGGCTCTCGTCTTGCGACTACAGCATCCCGGCCATGACCGATGGCAAGCCCTCTTTTGCAAACGACCCGCTCTAACGGTGTTACCACCGTGATTTTGCCCGAAGGCTCTATCTTCGCAGGTTCGGAACGCAGCCACCCGTTTGCATCAGCACAGGTTTCTGAGCCGCCCACATCGTTTCGATATGGGATGGGTGGTGCGTGTTGCCCATTACGCAGCGTGCGAGGAACGCGGAATACACATCCCGTTGCACAACTCCCGACCCATCCCCTAGCACATGCCACCGCTGACCAAATTGGAGTGTTTCCCAAGTTGCACCACAGCTCTATAAGGTTTCTTTTTGCTCATTTGTGTTTTTGCTGCTCAATGTATTGTTTAACCACCTCAAGCGGCGCACCGCCATCGTCGATACAAAATAATGCCAACTAAATCTAAGTCAAAATCAAATTCCCGCTTTCCTTCTCATGACTAAAGCGAGGGGATTCTCGCGGTCACGGGTTGAAGAGTTGCTATTGTCTCACAAATCTCTAAAATTATCAATCAGTGCAAAAGGTGGTTGACAATACAGTTGCTTTTGTTAATAATGACACCACGCCGTATTTCCGGCACAGTAAAATGGGATTTCCATGAAAAAAACAGCACTTGTAGCAGCAGTTCTCGCAGCAGCTTTCGCAGCCCCGGCAATGGCCGACAACTCGATCAACGCATTCGCAGACTATCAATCGATCTCTCTGTCCAACGCAGGCAGCCTGTCCAGTCCCGCCATGCTCCGCGTCGGTGCAGCATTCGGCACCGGTCCGGTGTCCAATGAACTGAGCTATTCGATGAGCCTGTCCGACTCCAGTTATTCCAGCACATCCGGCAATATCGGCATCGCACTGAGCAGTCTGGCCTACAACGCCGTCGGCAAATTCGCGATCGAAGCAGTGTCCGGCCTGAATCTGACCGGCAAGATCGGCGTGAGCTACAACTCGGCAAAAGCAACTGCAACCGGCGTGTATGCAGCCAACAACGGATCGTCCGCATCGACTTTCGGCCTGCAGTACGGCATCGGTGCCGAGTACGCTGTGAACGATAAGTTCGCCGTTCGTGCCGGCTGGGAAAGCCTGGGCAAGTTCAAAGCAGAAGACACCGCCTCCGGCGTTGACGCAACAGCTCTGACCATCGGCGCCTCCTACTCGTTCTAAACGAACCTGGTCGCCAAAAAAAACGCCGGCTAGTCCGGCGTTTTTTGTTTAAGGGAAAGAAAAATGTCCAAAGTATCCATCATCGTCGCCATGGCGCAGAACCGCACCATCGGCGTGAACAACACCCTGCCCTGGCGCTGCCCGGAAGATCTGAAACATTTCAAAACGCTGACCATGGGGTATCACATGATCATGGGGCGCAAGACCTTCGATTCCATCGGCAAACCGTTGCCGGGGCGCACCACGGTGATCGTCACGCGCAACACTGAATTGAAAGTAGAAGGCTGTCTCGTCGCGCACTCGCTGCAGGAGGCCATCACCGCCAGCAAAGATGATGCGGAGATATTCATCGTGGGCGGTGCGGAGATCTACGCACAGGCATTGCCGCTGGCGGACACCTTGTACATCACCGAGATCCAGCAGGATGTGGATGGCGACGCGCACTTCCCCGAATTCGACCGGAACGCATGGCAGGAGACCGCACGCGAGGTGCGCAGCCAGACCGAACCGCAGACACTGCAATACCACTTCGTCACCTACCGGCGGCGATAGAACTCAGGAATCCGCACAAAAGAAAAGACCGGGCTCAGCCGGTCTTTCTATTTCATAGCCATCCCAAAGAAGGAGAGCAAGGAATCGACATCGCAACCAGCCTCTCCATCCGCCAAGGATCGCCAGCTACCGGAATCTGCAAAGAATTCCACTTGCAACCCTTCTTTGGAAACAAGGAATCTGTCCGCCTGAACATCCCATCCGCGGCGAACATCAAGCCCGAGATCTACCAGCAGGTCGACATCGATCCTTCCAAAGCTATGTTTGTTCGGCATACATCAAATCTTGAGCCTTCTGAGGGACGCGATCGATGATTGAGAACCAATCCCCGTCAACCTGAACATCTCCCAAAGGAACATTCACAACCTCTTTGTCGCCGGAAAGCAGGTAGCGCGTCATACCGTCAGTCCAGGGCGTCTCTTTCTCGATCGTGCCAAACCGGCGGATCCAGAAACGGAAAGCTTCCTGATTGCCCTTTACTTGGAGAGTTGTGTAGCTGACAGATAGCTGGCTGCGGATCTGCTTAAATGTCACCTTCATTCCGCCACTCTCGATGATGATATTCATTGTGGCCATGTAGAGGTGGATCAGCACATCCGCCAGGCGAGATGCGATCGCAAGTTCAGTGTATGGATCCTGTGTGGCACGCATACCGGTCATGAATGAAGCAAACCCCTCCCCTTCGTCGCGGAAGATCCAATCGAAGAATTTGCTGTCAGCAGAACCGGTTACCTTATGGCATTCCCTGCCATCGTAAGCGTGCTTCAGGCGGTTTTCGATGGTGTTAGAGCCATGTCCAATAGATGCCTCAAGAAGAATCCTTGGCACGCGAACGCCAACACGGACTTCGCCGAAGGTGTACCAGAGCGAGAAGAAAACCGGGTTACCAGCCACCAGGGCGTCGAACGTCATGCAACCGCCGTTGATGCGGACTGCATCAGGCGTAGGGAATGGCAGCTCTTCAGACCAGCGCCAAGCGGATACGCTCTTCTGGATATCACCCTGATTGCTGGATGCGAATGCGTCCAGTACGTGCCCGAGCAACTCAGATTTCCATTGCTCGATATCGTGGACGTTTTTGAACAAGAGGATTCGTTTAGTCATGGTATGAAACCTTTCTCTGATTATTGATCCGGGACGGCATTGGATCGTCCAAGGATTCCTGGTAAAGCAAATATTCCTGCGTGTAGTCGCGCCCGCAGTCCGGGCAGCACCACTTCCTTTTTTCTTTCTTAACCGGATTGTCCATATCGCAAGACAAACATCTTTGTTTGGTTAAAGCCTGATCCATATCGCGTACACATCCAGTAAAAGCAATCCAAGGTTCAAAGCGATCATCGACATATGCCGGGCATAAGCGAAATCAGCTACAAGGATCGTGTGGCCAATTAGAAAGGCAGCGAACACATGCCAGTCAATTGCCGAAGTCGGGTAAACAGAAACAACATAAGCGCCACCAACCAATATCGATGTCGCCAACCATTCAGGTACTTTTCGTCTTAGAGGGATTGCCTGGCTCATTACCATCCTTAGAAAGAAGGAGAAGCAGCCCTGTCACCAGGGCTGCGACTGACCAGGATTACTTCTTCGCTACTGCAGCCTTCAGGCCGGCACCGACACGGAAACGAGCCACACGGGTCGCGGGGACCTTGATGGCAGCACCGGTTTGCGGATTGCGGGCTGTGCGAGCTGCACGCTTGGAGGTAGTGAAAGTACCGAAGCCGACCAGTTGAACGTCCTCGCCCTTCTTCAGGGATTTCGTGATCGTTTCGATCACAGTGTTCAGGACGCCTTCCGCAGCCACCTTGGACATATCGTTACCTTTGGCAATTGCTTCGACCAGTTCTTTTTTGTTCATGGTTTTTTTATACCTTTTTCAGAAACCCTGCTTTTTAAAGGGAGGTAGCAGGTTAATCCTCTGTCTTCCTTGCTACGAAAGCCTTCCAGACGATTAGCAATCTAAATTAAATTATAAAGATACGCAATAGAGTTGTGAATATTTCTTCAGTATATTTGAACAAAAAAACAGGATGGATTTGAATGAAAAATAGAACTCGCGCGCCATGAAACGGCGCAATACATTGAAAACAAATGATTCATACTGCGAAATTAAATATTATTTATCATATCTTGTCGATTTGACTTGACAATACAGTTGCAAATGTGCATAATAGCAACATGCTCTACCGAAAGTGAAACACAGATAAGTAGGCGGAGCGATAGCAGCGGCTTCAGAAGGTTTTGCCGCAGTTGCTTGATGAAAACAAGCAATGAGCTATTGAGATTGATAACGCACGCCTGAACATTGGCGTGGGTCGCCAGGAGGTATGCGGCCAGTTATCGGATGATGGGTAACGCACGTCCATTGAAAACAATGAAGCGTACGAGATCTGAATTTTAGGGCTTCACCAGTACAGTCCAAATGTGGGCTGCGCCGATCGAGAGAGAGGTGTTACAGTAAAGCCTGGTGAGCAGATAGAGGAGTAGAAGAATATGAAGATTTTTGGACTTTTGATATTGGGCGGAATGGCTATGCTAATTGGCAATGCGTTTGCCACTTACGGCCTGATTGTAGCCATAGTTCACGCTGTAGTTTTCTTGCCTTTTGCAAAAATGGCATTCGCCTTTTTATCAAAGGACTCCCACAATCAAAACTCCGTATTGCCCACGGAGTTCGAAGAGGATCTGGAAGATTATCGTCGTGAAGATGAATGCCTTGGAATGCCCGGCTCAGTTTCCGAGATTGATCAAATGTATTAATTTAGGATGCTAAATGATTATTAAAAAACAAATCTTGATATTTACTATGCTGGCAGCAGGATCTAGCATGGGGTATTCGAATGCAGAATATGGGAATTTGTTCTTCCAAGGCAAAGCTCAGTTAAAAACCGAGACGGCTTCAGAGATGGCAAAAAGGTTCCCTAGTTCCAAAGATATAAGAGAGAAATGGGATAAAGCTATGAAAAATAGAACCGCACCATTTTTGACTGAGCAAATCAAATATGATGAAAACAAAAGAAAAGCATACCTAAAAGCTACCGAAGAAAGGGAGTCGTTTTTTGACATCCTCCCGCCCTAAAGGGCAGGGATTCCTCCTGCGAGACGCTCAAGTCCGAGCGCGAGAATGTTCTTCGCCGCGTTGATATCGCGGTCGTGAGTCACACCGCACTCACACATCCATTCTCTTATTCC
>Ga0210033_1000820_pt1 | contig 29566 bp, 23 predicted proteins | sample CryGeymeta201501_FD_185465 | JGI IMG/M metagenome (GOLD analysis project Ga0210033, IMG submission 185465) | Groundwater microbial communities from Crystal Geyser aquifers in Utah, USA - Crystal Geyser metaG 2015-01 (SPAdes) (version 2) | ecosystem: Environmental > Aquatic > Deep subsurface >... | reverse complement strand
AGCGTCCCGTCCTTTCGCTGATGCAATGCACCGCGCCTCCGCTCGGACATGACGGCGGTTCGCTCGACGCCGCGCTCCTGGCCGCGGAAGTTGGTATCCCGACCGGCTTCATGACCATGGCCGCCTGCCTGACGACCGGCCCCGCGACTCTCGCGGGTAATCTCGCGGTCGGCAACGCGGAAGTGATCGCGGGGACCGCGCTCTTGCAACTGGCATTCCCCGGCGCGCCGGTCTTCTACGCCGCCGCGCAGACCGCCTCCGACCTCCGCTCAGGTGCGTACACGGGCGGCGGTCCCGAGGACTTCCTCTTCGGTGCGGCCACGAATGTTCTCGCGGACTTTTACAACATCCCGCTTTCGATGGGATCGTTCGCCACCGGCGCGAAGGAACCCAACTGGCAGGCGGGCATCGAAAACTCGCTGTCCACTTTTATGGCATCTATCGTTATGTCCGACATGCTCCTCGGCGTGGGATTCCTACACGGCTCGCGCATCTGGTCCTTCGCGGAGATGATGATGGACTGTGAAATTTTCAGCATCATCCACAAGACCATGCAGGGCATCATCGTGGATGACGAAAACCTCGCCCTCGACGCGATTGCCGCGGTCGGCCCCGGCGGAAACTTCCTCGCGCAGAAGCACACCAAAAAGCACATGCGCGAGATCTTCCTGCCGCAGTTCATGGACAGGCGTCCGTATAACGAATGGGAAGCCAAGAAAGACGACGCCCGCGACTGGGCGCTCGCCAAAGCCCGCAAGACTCTCGCCGAACACCAACCCGATCCGCTCGACGCGAAGGTCTCCGCCGAGATGGCGAAGATCATCGAGGCAGTTGAGTAGTTACGTAGTTGGATAGTTACGTAGTTGGATAGTTATATAGTCTGATAGTCTCCGCGCAACTACCCAACTACAAAACTACCTAACTACCCAACTACCAAACTACAAAACTACCCAACTACCAAACTACCTAACTACAAAACTAATGAAACTCGAACTCCTCCCTCCCGACCTGATCGCCCGCATCCTCGACGAGGCCTTCCAACTGATGCTCAAACCCGGCATCAAAGTCCAATCTGCCGAAGCGCGGGAATTGCTCGCCTCCGCGGGCGCGGACGTGGATGAAGCCGCGCAAGTTGTCCGTATCCCGGAGAAAGCTGTCCGCGCCGCGCTGGAAACCGTCCCGAAGGATTTTTTCCTCTTCGACCGGCGCGGCAACCCCAAGGTCCGGTATGGAGGCGACGCGGTGCACTTCGACCCGGGATCCTCCGGCGTCCGCATCCTGGACCCCGAAACGGGCGCGCACCGTCCATCCGAAACGAAGGATTTGGCGCGGCTCGTCAAAGTGACCGAGATGTTGCCGCAGTACGACGCCCAATCCACGGCAGTGGTGTGCAACGAAATCCCGACAGAGATCGGCGACCTGTGGCGGCTGTACGTGGCGCTGATGCTTTCGGAAAAGCCGATCGTGACCGGGTCGTTCAGCATCAAGACGCTCGGCGCGATGATTGACATGCTCGCAATTTTCACGGGCGGACGAATGGCGCTGGCGGACAAGCCGCAGGCCGTCTTTGACGTGTGCCCTTCCCCGCCGCTGATCTGGTCGGCGTTCGGCGCGGGCAACCTGATCGAGTTGGCGCGCGCGGGTGTGCCAGCGGAGATCGTCTCGATGCCGCTGGCGGGCGCGGGCGCTCCGGTGACGTTGCTCGGCGCCATCGTCCAGCACGCCGCGGAATGTTTGAGCGGGATCGCCATCCACCAACTCGCCAAACCCGGCGCGCCCATCGTCTGGGGCGGCGCGCCCGCCATCTTCGATATGAGGAAAGGCGGCGCTCCGATGGGCGCGGTGGAGACGGCGATGATAGATACTGGCTACGCGCAGGTGGGGAAATCGCTCCGCCTGCCCACGCACTGCTACCTGTGCGCCACCGACACGAAAGTGATTGACGCGCAGTCCGGCATGGAAAGCGGCATGACCGCCCTGATCGGCGCGCTGGCCGGGATCAATATGATCTCCGGCGCGGGGATGCTCGATTTCCTCGCCTGCCAAAGCCCCGAAAAACTAACGATTGACGCCGAGGCCATTGGCATGGTACAACGGTTGCTGGAAGGCATTCAAATCCGCACCGAGACGCTCGCCACCGGCCTGTTCGAGGGCATCCACTTCAAGGCCGATTTTCTCAAACAGAGAATCACGCGCGAACTCTTCGCCGTGGAACAGTACCTGCCCTCTGCCATCATTGACCGCGACTCCCTGCGCGGCTGGCAGCAGAGCGGCTCGCTCGACGCCTTCGACCGCGCCAAACTCCGCGTACACGATCTGGTCTCGAAATACCGGCGTCCCGAGTCCGCCCTCGCGCACGAGCAGGAACTGGTTTCTTTTGTTACATCGCTTGCGCATGAAGCCGGAATGGAAAAGTTACCAGGGTTGATGTAAACAAGCACACAGGTACGCAACACGCATCTCGCAACTCCTAACCCGCAACTCCTATCTCGCATCCATCTTCATCCTTCATCTTTCATCCTTTCCCCTCCCCCATGCTCAACCTCGAAACCCTCCTCCGTGTCCCCGATGTCGAAGCAGGCATCGGATTCAGCCTCTCGCCCGACGGCCGCCGCCTTGCCTTCGCCTGGAACAAAACCGGGCAATCGGAAATCTACGAACTCGAACTTGTAGGACAAATTGCCACATCGCGCTTGAGCGATTTGTCCCCCGCCGATTTGCCAATTACCCAATTACCCAATTACCAATTACCAATTACCAATCCACCAATTACCATGCTCTCCTCCGGCCCCGGCGGCAAATTCGCGCCGCGCTACTCTCCCGACGGAAAGACCCTCGCCTGGGCGCTCGACCTCGACGGGAGCGAGAGTTTCCACATCATTCTCCTCGACCTCGCCACCCGCGAAACCCGCGACCTGACGCCCGAAATTGACTTCACTATCCAGCCCTTCTACGCCTGGTCGCCAGACAGCAAACAGATCGCCTATCTCGCTGACAAAGCAGGCAACTTCGACCTCTACCTCCGCAATGTAGACTCCCCTCTCCTTGCAGGAGAGGGGCCGGGGGTGAGGTCCGACCGCCTGCTCTTTTCGCCCAGCGGCCCGGCCTCCTTCGTCCGCTGGTCGCCGGATGGCCTGCATCTCGCTGTCACCGCCGACCAGGAATGGCAGGCCGATGGAACCTTCATCGTCCCGCTGGATGGCGGCGAACCCAAACGCGTCGGCGGCGACGCGCATCCCCTGGATGCCGGACAACCCGCCTGGTCGCCCGACGGCGCGCAACTGGTCTTCACCTCCAACTCCAGCGGCTGGTCGCAGGTCGGCGTCTATCACCTCGCAGATAATCGCATCGAATGGCTGACCGAGGACGAGGGCGACAAGTACAATCCCGCCTGGTCGCCGGACGGGAGGCGCATCGCCTGGATCTGCAACAACCGCGGCGAGACGGCCTGGGTGGAGATTCGCTCCGAAAACGGGACCCCGCGCCGGGTCCAGACCGAGGCGGGATTCGCGTACTGGCCGACGTTCACGACCGACAGCCAATCCGTCATCTTCGTCTACGATAACCCGCGTCGCCCCCCGGACCTCTGGCGGGCCGCGCTCGACGATGGGCGACTCACCCAACTGACGGATTCCCTGCCCGCCGAATTGCGCTCCGCCGAATTCGTCATCCCCGAAGCCGTCGCCTACCCCTCGCTCGACGGCACACCCATCCCTGCCATACTCTACAAGCCGAAAGATGCCAGCCCGCAATCTCCGGGGGTGGTCGTCATCCACGGCGGCCCCGCCTTTAATCTGGCCTATTTTTGGCATCCATTCCTGAGCCATCTCGCCTCGCGCGGCTGGACGGTGATCGGCCCCAACTATCGCGGCTCCACCGGTTACGGCCGCGACTGGCTGGTGTCCAACCGCTACGAACTGGGGCGGCTCGATAACGACGACTGCGCCGCGGCCGCGCTGTATCTCGCGCGGCAGGGACTGGCTGACCCCGCCAGGATCGCGGTAACCGGGCGCAGTCACGGCGGCTACCTGACCATGACCTGCCTGACGCGCCAGCCCGAACTATGGGCGGCCGGCGCGTCGGTGGTGCCGTTCCTCAATTGGTTCAGCGGCCACGAAAATTCGCGTGAAGACCTGCAATACTGGGACATTCTGAACATGGGCGACCCAGTCGAATATCACGACCTGTGGCGCGAGCGTTCCCCCTTCTTCTTCCTCGACCGCGTGCGCGCCCCCGTCCAATTCATCTGCGGCGAGAACGACCCGCGCTGTCCGCCGTCCGAGTCGGTGGCGGCTCACAACAAATTACTGGAACTTGGCATCCAAAGCGAGCTGTTGCTCTACGAAGGCGAAGGCCACGGCTTCCTGAAACTCGAAAACGTGATCGACTCGGAAGTTAAACGAGTTGAGTTTTTAGCGAAAGTGTTGGAGAAGTAGGCAGGCAGGCAGGCAGGCAGGTAAACAGGTAAACAGGTAAACAGGTAAACAGGTAAACAGGTAAACACGTAAACACGGAACACGGAACACGCAACACGCATCTCCTATCTCCTATCTCCTATCTCCTATCTCCTATCTCCTATCTCCTATCCCGCATCCCACTCAAGGACTCACCATTGTTCACACTCCTCACCCCCAACCAAGTCGACTCCCTCCACCACGCCACGCTCCGCATCCTGGGCGAGACGGGGATTTCCGTCAAGCACGCTGGCGCGCGTGACCTGCTCACCGCGCATGGCGCGCGCATCCAAAAGGAGCGTATCCTGCTCCCGCCTGAACTCGTGGAAAAGTGTATCGCGGACGCGGGCAAACGCGTCTCCGTGCGCGGGCGCGGCGGCGCGGTCAAGTCCCTGGGCGACGGCAATTTGTATTTCCACAACCTCGGCGGCGCGCGCGACGTGATTGATCCCGTCAGCGGGGGAAAGCGCCTCGCAACCATGCAGGATGTCCGCGACGCGGCGCGCCTGCTCGACGCGCTGGAAAACTGTCACACCATCACGCCCTTCTTCACTCCCTGTGACGTGCCCGGCGATTTGATGTCACTCGCCATGTACCGCCACGCCTTGCCGCACACCACCAAGCCCCTGCAAGGTCCCGGCGTGCAATATCCCGCCGAAGCGCGCGCCGTCGTCCGCATGGCGGAGGTGATCGGCAAACCCGAAGAAGTCCTCACGCTGGCAGTCTCGCCCGTCAGCCCGCTCACCATCCCCGACCACGAAGTGGACGCCATCTTCGAGATCGCGCGTCTCGGCATCGCCTTCGGGCCGCTCCCCTGTCCCACCGCGGGCGCGACCGCGCCGATGTCCATTGCGGGCGCGCTCGCCCAGCAAAACGCCGAGGCGCTGATGTGCCTCGTGCTGGCGCAACTCATCCGTCCCGGCCTGCCGATCATCTATTGCGGACGTCTCGCCATGATGGAGCCGCGGACGGGGATCTCCGTTTGGGGCGGAGTCGAACTCGCGCTCGCCTCTGCCGGGACCGTGGGGCTGGGTCACCGTTATGGATTCGCGGTCAACGTCTACGGCTTTTCCACCAACGCCCACAGCCTCGATATCCAAAGCGGCTTCGAGCGCGGACTGAACGCGGCCATCCCCGCGCTGGCGGGCGCGGACGAACTCTCGGGCATCGGCGAGATGGAGGCAGGCGTAAGCGGTTCGTACGCACAGATGGTGGCTGATAACGAGTTTGCGGCCAGCATCCTGCGCCTCCGCAAGGGGTTTGAAGTGAACGAAGACTCGCTTGCGGTCGAATTGCAAAGTCCCGTCATGGACGGCTCGCACAATTTTCTCGGCCAGAAACACACCATGAAATATCTCAAATCGGGCGAGGCGCTGATGACCAAACTTGCCGAACGCGGCACCTGGGAATCGTGGGAGAAAGACGGTCGTCCCGATCTCGCGAAACGCGCCCAATCCGAAGCGGAAAAGATTTTACGCGAGCACCAAGTCGCTCCGTTGGAAGAAAATCAGGAGCGCGAGTTGGATAAGATTTTGTCCGCGGCGGAAGAAGAGATGAGGAAGAAGTAGACAAGTACACAGGTACACACGTAAACACGTACACATTGCGCGTCTCGAAACCTGTTTACTTGTGTACGTGTGTACCTGTTTACCTCCCCAAAGGAAACCTATGCTCAAACAAGCGAATGCAATTTCCGAAGAACTCATCGAATGGCGGCGCGACTTTCACCAGCATCCTGAATTGGGATTCGAGGTCCATCGCACCGCGGCGAAGGTCGCGGACGAAATGGAGAAGATGGGCTACCGCGTCACGCGCGGCGTCGGCAAGACGGGCGTGGTCGCGGAGATCGGCGAGGGTAGTCCCGTCATCGCCATCCGTGCGGACATGGACGCGCTCCCCATCCTGGAAATGAACGTAACCGATTATGTTTCGCAGGACGCGGGGAAAATGCACGCCTGCGGACACGACTCGCATACCGCCATGGCGCTGGTCGCGGCGTTGCTTTTAACGAAGGAAAAATTCAACGGGCGTGTCCGATTCCTGTTCCAACCCGCCGAAGAGGTCGCGGACGAGGAGGGGAAAAGCGGCGCGCAACGCATGTCCGAGGACGGTTGCATGGAAGGCGTGGATTACGTCATCGCCCAGCACGTGGATCCGCACGCGGCGGTCGGCACGATTGGCATCAGTTCGGGCCCCGCTTCGGCTGGCGTGGATTCGTGGTTCGCAGAGATTCGCGGTGTCGGCGGGCATGGCGCGCATCCCGACAAAACCATTGACCCGTTCGTGCTGGCCGCACACGTCATCATCGCTTTGAATTCCATCGTCTCACGCCGCGTGGATCCGTTCGCGCCCGCGGTGGTCAGCATCGGCTCCTTCCACGGCGGCTTCACCGAAAATGTGATCCCCGAAAGCGTGAAGATCACAGGCACATTGCGGTATATGAACATCAAGGTTCATGAGGAACTCAAAGCGGAAATTCGCAGGTCTTTCGAAATTGCCCGCACGCTCGGCGGCGACTATTCATTGATGTTCGAGGACGGCGGCCCGCCCATGATCAACGATATTCACGTCTCTGCCCTGATCGAACAGGTGGGCGTGGATTTGCTCGGCAGGGAAAATGTTCACGAAATTTCCAAAACGATGGGCGCGGAGGATTTCGGCGCGTTCATGGAACACGCGCCCGGCGCAATGTTCACACTCGGGACGAGCGGCAACGACAAAACACAGTATCCGCTTCACCATCCGCGCTTCGATATTGATGAACGCGCGCTTCCTCTTGGAACGGCGGTGCTGGTGGAGACGGCGTTGAGATTCTTGAGAACGTAGACACGTAAACAAGTACACAGGTAAACAGGTAAATAGGTACACACGTAAACAAGTAGACAGGTATGCACGGAACACGCAACACGTAACATGAGAGAGAGACACCACCTGGAGGCACAAATGCGCACAATACTCAAAGGCAAGTCCAAGGATATCACCATCGGCATTGACCGTCCGTTCGTCATGATCGGCGAGAAGATCAACCCGACGGGCAACAAAAAACTCGCCGCCGCGTTGACGGAGGGCAATTACGAATTCGCGGTCAACCTCGCCAAGCGGCAGATCTCCTGGGGCGCGGACGTGTTGGATGTCAACGTGGGTGTGCCGGGGTTGGACGAAGTCGCGGCCGTCTCGAAGCTGGTCGAACTGCTCACCGCCGCCGTGGACATTCCGCTTTGCATTGACTCGAACAGTCCGCAGGTGCTGGCCGCGGGACTCAAAGCCGCGCCGGGCAAGCCGCTGGTCAACTCTGTCAGCGCGGAGGAGAAATCGTTAAACGCGATCCTGCCCGTTGTCAAGGAACGCGGCGCCGCCGTCATCGGTCTGACCATCTCCGAAGGCGGAATCCCCAAGACTGCCGAGGAGCGCGTCGCGTTGGCCGAGAAGATCATCGAGCGCGCCGCGCAAAAAGGCATCCCCATCGAAGACATCATCATTGACCCGCTCGTGCTGACCGTCGGCTCGGATAGCAAGGCCGCGCTGGTCACACTCCAGACCATCGAATTGTTGCGGCGCGAGTTCGGCGTCAACATCAATCTTGGCGCGAGTAACGTCTCGTTCGGCCTGCCCGACCGCCACACCGCCAACCAGACCTTCCTCGCCATGTCCATCGCCGCGGGCGCAACTTGCTCGATCACCGACCCGATCAAACTCGGCCAGACCATCCGCGCCGCCGACCTGTTGCTCGGTAAAGACGACTACGCCATGCGCTACATCAAATATTTCCGCGCAGCGGAAAAGTTGAAGGAAGAAGAAGAAGAAGCGGTAAAATGATTCGTGGAGCGTGTAGCGTGTTGCGTGGAGCGTCAATCACGGAACACGTAACACGCTCACCGACGACTGATTACTGAACACTGAAAACTGATTACTGAACACTGATTACTGGTAACCATGCGCCTCCTCATCCTCTCCTGCGAATCCCTCACCCGCGCCGCGTATGGCGCGGCCGCGCGTTCCCCCCACATCGTGGATGTGACCATCATTCCACGCAATCGTCACCAGCCCCAGGAAATCCGCACGCGCATTCAAGCCTTGATAGACGAGGCCGAAGGCAAAAAGTATGACGCTATCGGACTCGTCTACGGTCTGTGCGGGCAGGCCACTGCGGGTCTCACGGCGCGAGGCACGCAACTCGTCATCCCGCGCGCGCACGATTGCATCACGCTCCACCTCGGAAGCCGCGCCCGCCACGAGGCCGAACTCAAAAAGGAACCCGGCACCTACTGGTACGCGCAGGATTACATGGAACGCGTCCAGGGCGTCAACGCCGCGCTCGCCATGGGCCAGGGCAGCGAGGCCGACATGGACGCCATCTACGACAACTACTGCCAAAAATACGGACGGGCAAAAGCCGACCGACTGATGTCCATCATGGGCGACTGGCTGACTCACTACAAGCGCGCGGTCTATTTGACGACCGACCCGAACGCGGTCACCGCCGTCGAAGCGGACGCCCGCGCCCAAGCGGCGAAACGCGGCTGGACCTTCGAGCGCCTCCCCGCGGACTTTGGGCTGGTCGCGCGACTCTGCGACGGTGACTGGGCTGACGAGGATTTCCTCGTCGTGCCGCCTGGAAAAACAACGCATCAGACATACGAGGAAGATATATTGAAAGCAGAGTAACTCACTGCCCTCCCGAAAGAGCATCGGTACGATGTGAGCGGAGGGTCGAGTAGGCGGTGCTCTTCCGCCGTACCGAGACCCGCAGTCGAAGGGCAAGTCCACAGGACAACGCGTGCGCATCCCTCGCCTGAGACATGACAGGTTTCCACAGAGCCTTGATTAATTATGTCGCCATTCATCCGAAGAAGTCCGACGAATCCGCGCCACGATGAAACCTGTCATGTCTTCGATGGAACGCCGCGTGCTCATGCCGCCCGTCCTTCGACTGCGCTCCTCGAAGAACACTCGTCGCTCCGCTCACGTGTCCCGATGCTCTTTCGGGAGGACAGTGGTAACTTGTAATCCACCACCCTGACAGGAATCTTCGTCTTCCATCTTTCATCTTTCATCCTTCATCCCTTCCCCCCCCATGCCCAACACCTACCACCTCGACCTCCAGCCCATCGGCAAACGCATTAACGTTCCCGAAGGCACGAATCTCCTCGACGCCTGCCAGCAAGCGGGCGTGGAACTGGTCGCGGTGTGCGGCGGCGCGGGCGTGTGCGGGACTTGCCGCGTGCGACTCCTCAAAGGCAAACTCACCGATCATTCCCTCACCGAATTGGACGAATTGACCAACGCCGAGCGCACCAAAGGAATCCGCCAGGCCTGCCAGGCGGAAGTACTCTCAGATGCCACCATCGAGATTCTCCCCGAGTCTCTCAGCGCGCCACAACGTCTCTCTATCGAGGGGCGCGAAAACGATTTCGAGTGGGAACGTTCTGTTATCGAAACCTACGACATCAAAGTGGAGCCTGCCACACTGACCGATTTGCGCCCAGACACCACCCGAATCCTCGATACCCTAACCGCCCAGCCGACGAAGGTCGGCTTTGCAAACGTAGGCGCGACTTCAGTCGCCGATGGCAATTTAGTTTTTGATTCCGAAGCCGTCAAATTCCTCGCACCCCTGCTGCGAAGCAATGACTGGAGTGCGCGCGTCGTGATCCGCAATGAAAACGAAGTAGTCGCCTTCCTCCCGCCCGAGGCCCCCGTCTACGGCCTAGCGGTGGACATCGGCACTACCAAAGTCGCCGCGTATCTCGTGGATTTGGATTCGGGCGAGACGGTTGCCAAATCGGGCGCGATGAATCCGCAGATCGCCTACGGCGAAGACATCATCAGCCGCATCCGCTACATCAACGATCATCCCGAAGACGGACTCAAAACCCTGCAAGCGCGTCTCATCGAAACGCTGAACAACCTGATTGACGAACTCAGCAAAGAAGCGAAAATCAAGCGGGAACAAATCGTGGAAGCAGTCATCGTCGGCAACACGGCCATGCACCACATCTTCGCGGGATTGCCAGTAAAACAGTTGGGCGAAGCGCCGTATATCGCAACTGTCGGCGAAGCGCTATCCATCAAAGCGCGCGACCTCGGATTGAAAATCGCGGACGGCGCGACGGTCTACCTGCCGCCGAACATCGCGGGCTTCGTCGGCGCGGACCACGTGTCCATGCTGGTCGGCGCGGGACTCGATGACACCGAAGAAACGGTCATGGCGCTGGACATCGGCACGAACACCGAGATCAGCCTGTATCACAAAGGCCGCCACTGGGCTACCTCCTGCCCCTCTGGCCCTGCCTTCGAGGGCGCGCACATCGAAGACGGGATGCGCGCCGCGCCAGGCGCGGTCGAACGTGTCCGCATCGAAGGCAACGAGGTCAAAGTCCACACCATCGGCAACGCGGACGCGGTCGGTATCTGCGGTTCGGGCATCCTCGACGCCATCGCGGAATGTTTGAAAGCGGGACTGCTCCTGCCGCGCGGCGCGTTCGCGGGGACGCACCCGCGTCTGCGCGGCTCGGGGTCCGCGGCCGAATTCATCCTGGCGCCCGCTTCCAGGTCCGGGACGGGACGCGATGTTCGGGTAACGCGCAAAGACGTCAACGAGATCCAACTCGCCAAAGGCGCGGTCCGCGCGGGCGCGGAAGTCCTGCTCGAAAAAGCGGGCATCCAGGCCGCGGACCTCGACCAGGTCATCATTGCCGGCGCGTTCGGAACCTATCTGGATTTGGATAGTGCGATTGCCATTGGTATGTTGCCCCGCACTGAACGGACGCGTTACCAGCAGATCGGCAACGCGGCAGGCACGGGTGCGCGCCGCATGTTGGTCTCGCTCGACCAGCGCGAGATCGCCGAGTCCATCGCCCGCCATGTCGAATTTGTGGAACTCGCCAAACATCCATCGTTCACGAAGATTTATTCACAGGCGTTGCTGTTGCAGTCGTAAAACGCAGACTTCCGAAGTCTGCGAGACTTCGGAAGTCTATTTGGGAGCCTGATGGGTTTCGAACCCACAACCTCTTGATCCACAGTCAAGCGCTCTGCCATTGAGCTACAGGCTCCGTGGGGCCAGTGATCAGTGTTCAGTAATCAGTGGTCAGTGAGCGGGCAAGATTATATCATTACCGCTAAATTTTTTGTAGACAAATTGCCAATTTGTTTTGTAGCGCAAATTGGCAATTTGTCTTACAAGATTTTACGGATGACCTCCGCCGCCGCCTCACGCGGGACGATGACCTGTTCGCCGTTTAGCAGGTTTTTCACCGCCACCTGGCCCTTCGCCGCCTCGTCCGGTCCGATTGTGACCGCGACGCGCATTTTCATTTTGTCCGCGTATTTGAATTGCTTCGGCAGTTTGGCGGGTTCGGGATAAACCATCACGTTCAACCCCGCGCGGCGCAACTCGGCGGCCAGCGCGTTGGACGCCAGCCAGAGCGACGGGTCGAACACCGTCACCAGCACGGGCGCGGGACTGGGAACAAATTCGGGGACGAGTCCCGCTTCTTGCAGGACAATCCCGATCACCACGTCACCCATCGCGAAGCCCGTCGCGGGGAGCGGACTGCCGCCCACATCCGCCAGCAAGTTGTCGTAGCGACCTCCGCCCAGGATGGCGCGCTTGACCGATCCGCTGGTCTCGAAGGCTTCGAAGACGGTGCTGGTGTAATACAAGAGTCCGCGCACAACATTGGGATCGAACTTGACATATTCTTTCACGCCCAACGCTTCGAGTGCGGCAAACACGCGGACGAGTTCCTCGCTCTGTTTCCACAAGTCAAGGTTGCCGAGCAGGGATTTCAAACCTTCGAGTTGACTTTGAGCCAAACCAATTTCCAGCGCGTACGCGTCCCACTTAGCAGGTTCCATTTTGGTGCGCCGATCCACGAGGCCGGAGACTTCGAGTCGCTTTTCGGGGAGGATGCCGAGCGCGTCGAACTGAGACTCCATCAGCCGCCGATCATTCACCAAAACGGTAGCCCGCGCGGGGTCCAGCCCGACCGAGCGCAGGAAGGTGGCCGCGACCGCGATCAGTTCCGCGTCCGCTTCGGGCGAGTCCGCGCCGAGCAGGTCAATGTTCCACTGGAAGAATTCGCGCGAGCGTCCCTTTTGCGGCGACTCGTAACGCCAGAACGGGCCGAACGACCACCAGCGCACGGGGAAGGTCAACTCGCCCTGCTTGGCCGCGACCATGCGCGCCAGGCTGGGCGTGAGTTCGGGGCGCAACGCGATCTCGTCACCGCCGCGATCCTTGAAAACGAAGGATTGCTTCTTGACGAGTTCCTCGCCCGACTTGGCCGCGTACAGGTCAATGGGTTCGATGAAGGGCGCGTCCCATTCCTGGTAGCCAAAGGCCTGCGAGGCGGCGCGCACTTTGGAATAGATAAAATTCCGCAGGGCCATTTGCTCGGGATAGAATTCGCGCGTCCCTTTGACGGGTTGGATCTTTGAAGGCATGTTTGCTCCATTCGGCGGCGCCGTCACTGCGAGTCTGCGGGGAAGCAGTCTCCTCATTAAGAAGGGGATTGCTTCCCGAAGGTCGCAATGACGAGCGAGGCGCTCAAAATTCAATCGCTGAATTTTACTGTACTTTTGGTATAATTTCAGCGAGCCAAAAAGAAAGAGGTCAAAATGAAATCTCGCGCCGTGCAAATCACTCGTTACTTTTTCTATCTGCTGGCCGCGCTCTGGCTGGTGGTGGGCATCAACTATCTTGGGCAAAGCGATGGGCAAATGATCTACAACGTGATCGCGGGCCTGATGTTCGCCAGCATTTTTGTTTTCATCGCGCTGGGAGCGAACATCACCAGAAAACCCGTGTACTGGGTGGGCGTGATCTTCCTCGCTATCTGCATCGTCCTGGTCATCTTCGATCAGTTCGGCCTCGCGGATCTCGTCGCGCTGATCCTCTTTATCGTTCCGCTCGTCATCATGCTCGCCAAACGAAAAGAATTCATCGCGGCCTAACGCGAGTGCGTCGCACCCACCCGACTGGATTCATCCGCTCGACAAGAGTGCGACGCATCCTCTCAAGGAGACTCATGAAAATCAATTACCAGGAAACCAGCAAAGACCTGCTGGCACGCATTGACATCCACGAGAAATACGGCTCCGCCAATATTGACGAGTGGACGAACGGCCTGCTTCAACCGCGGGCAGGGATGAACATCCTCGATGTGGGATGCGGCGCGGGCAAACTATGTTTCCTGTTCGACGATTATACTAAAGGCGCGGCCAAAATCACGGGCGGCGATTTTTCGGAGGAACTGCTGGGCAAGGCGCGCGCGAAAAACGCGGAACGCGGCTCGAAGATCAATTTCCAATTTCTGGATCTTAACCAGCCGTTCAACTTCGCGGACGGGACGTTTGACCTGCTGACGAGCGCCTTCGCCATCTATTACGCTTCCGATCTGGACTTTACATTTGGTGAGGCTCATCGGGCGCTGGTTCCTGGCGGACGGCTCTTCGTCTCCGGGCCGTTGCCTGAAAACAAGCAGATGTTCTATGACATCATCAAAGAAGCGACGAACGCCGCCATCCCGCCCATGCCCGGGTCGAGTCGCTTCAAAGGCGACATCTTCAATACCATCAGCAAAATCTTCTCCAAAACCGAATTACACAAATTCGAGAACCATCTTACCTTCCCGGAGGTCGCACCGTTCATTGACTACGTGCGCGCGTCCTTGAGCGAAGACCGCAAACTGTGGACTTCCATGTTCAATGGCAAGGACGAGTACGAAGCGCTGATCGGCAAGATCGAATCGGTCGCGAAGAAATGGTTTGACCGCGACGGCAAGCTGGTGATGACCAAGGTCGTCGGCGGGATTCTCGCCACAAAGTAAATCGTAATTGGTAAATGGTAATTCGTAATTGTTTCTGGGCGAATTACCATTTACCGATCCCCAATTACCAATAACCAATTACCAACCATGAACTTCTTCGGCAAACGCGTTCTGTTCCTCGGCGCCCACCCAGACGATATCGAATTGGGTTGCGGCGCACTGCTCCATCACATCGTCAACCAGACGGATGTGCTGTGCGTCACGCTGTCCGACAACCAGAAGAATCCGCAACTCAAAAAGGTGGTCGGAGAGTTGTATTCGAGCATGGCGATCCTCGGTGTGCCAAAGGAAAAAGTCGTGGTGGAGGAATTCACCACGCGCAAATTCCCCGACATGCGCCAGGAGATTCTCGAATACCTACTCGAACTACGCCGCGACTTCAAGCCGGAGATCGTCTTCACCCACACGCGGCAGGACATCCACCAGGATCACAACGTTGTCACCGAGGAAGCCCTGCGCGCCTACCGCGGCATCACCTTGCTGGGCTACGACGTGGTTCGCTCCTCCTATGGATTCTTCCCCCACTTCCTGGTCGAGGTGACGGCGGAGGATGTCGAGAAAAAAGTCGAAGCCCTGTCGCAATACGAGACCTATCACGACAAATACTACTTCGATACCGATCTGTTGCGCGCTACGATGGTCCGCCACGGCGCGCTGGCGGAACGTCCGTTTGCAGAGGGATTCGACATATTAAGGATTGTGGGGAAGTTTGAGAAATAAGCAGACGATGGAAAGCTGAAACAGTTTGCAGGCTATCGCCAAATTGAGACAGGGTAATTTGGAATCACCTCGTCCACCGTTACCAGGGACATTCCATGCTCAATCGCCTGACAGATCAACATGCGGTCAAACGGATCGCGGTGAATCGATGGAAGTTTTGCCAGATGAGTAATAGCGTTTTCATCAAGAGACAGACTTTCAATGAAATGACGCTCCCTCTGGATTGGCAGATAGGTTTCAGCAGGCTCTGGAAGGGGCAACTTCCCAATTTGTTGTTTGACAATCGCTTCCCAAAGAGAGACAACGCTCAAAAATACTTCAGTTTGCGGGTCGCGAATAACTTCGCGCATGGCAGTTGGGAGGCGCTCCTCCCCGCTGATAAACCAAAGAAACACGTGCGTATCAAGCAAAAGTTTCATTTCCCCTCAAAGTCCGCAATAAAGTCATCGGGTAAGGGCGCGTCGAAATCATCTGGCACGGAAAATTCCCCCGCGCATAACGCATACGGACGAGGGGCTGCAAGTGAAGCCAAGGTTGGCTTCACTTCCACCATCGGCTTGCCGTTCTCCACAACGACCAGCGTCTCTCCTGATTGCACGCGACGCAGGTAGGCAGAAAGATTACGTTCCATCTCTTTTAGAGTCACCGTAAAAGGTTGTTTGGTAAGCATATTGCGCCTCAGATGTTCTAACTATACAACAAGATGCAGGTGAAATCAAGATATCACCTATATTCACGAAACGCTCCCGCTGGATTTGAAATCCAGCAAATTAGCGGCGGATTGAAAATCCGATAGAACTTTTCGTGATCTGCTGATTATTCGCAACCACACGGAAAATACTCCATCCGTATCGGAGGTATCAAGATGAAATTTGCAACGCTTTACCTGGAATTAACGAACAGCACAGAAATGATCCGCGCCCTGCTGGCAGGCATCGCACAGGAAGAGGCGCAGACGAAACCCAGCGCGGACGGATCGGTCCCAAAAGGCACGGCGATCACGGCCAGGATAATATCGTTCGCGTCTGTCGCTTTGTAATTAGGCGGCAACGGGTATGGAAAATCACCGGCATCACTGGTGCTTTCCATAAGCCGTACCGCCGTGATCTGTATCTGCCCTTCATCGAACTGCATGGGCGCATCCAGGCCGGGAACTTGAACCTGGGCGCTCGTTGGCGGCGGCAGTGTTGGGGACGGCACAGCAATGTCGGTGGGAAGAGCGGATGGCACGGGCTTTTCCCCCCTTGGCAAACAAGCCGCGGAAAGGAGCAGGGCAAGTATTGCCACAAACCGAATTGTTGCACGGAATTTGGCTTCCATGAGAACCTCCTCTCTTGGTCCAAAATCCTGAATCATCATTTTCAGTTTAGCATAAGAAAAAACGGAATTCAAGTGGGTATCTTTGACACTGTAGCAGAAGTTACAACAACCCTCACCCTTAACAGGTAAAATAGCCCCATGAAAATCCTGGCGATCATCTCCGGCGAGTACGGCATCCGCCACGTGGACAACCTGCGAAAACACGCGCCCGAAGGCTGGGCCATCGAGACGTGGAAAGCGCCCGCAGTCTTTCCGCTCATCATGGATTACCCCGAAGATTACCTGCCGAAGAGTTTCCCGCCCAGCGACCTGATTTTATCTTTCGCGGAAAACCGGTCGGTCGCAGAACTCATCCCGGAGATCGCGCAAATGACGGGGGCGCGCGGCGTGGTCGCCGCGGTGGACAGTGAAGCCTGGCTCCCGCGCGGGCTGGCGCGTCAATTGACCGGATGGCTGGCGCGCATGAACGTTGCCTGCGCCACGCCCAAGCCGCTCTGCTCGCTGACTGAACGCGACTATAAAGTGACGCGTCGCGAGCGCGAGACGTACGACAGCCCGGTCATCGCGGAGTTCGCGAAATACTTCGGCCAGCCCGACATCCGTCTCAGCGTGGACGAGGCCTCTCGGACGGTATCCGCCGCGACGGTCCAGCGTGACGCGGTGTGCGGGTGCGCGCGTCACGTCGCGGAGAAATTAGTCGGCTTGTCGGTGGATGAGGCGGAGGAACGCGCGGGATTGTTCCATCATCACTTCCCCTGCCTGGCGAGCATGGTCAAGTTGAACGATTACAATCACGACACGCTGATGCACGAGTCGGGGCATTTGTTGCAGGAAAATTTGGCCGAGCAGTTGAAGCCGTTCAAGCAGACGAAGTACATTTCCCCGGGGACGAAAAGCGAATAGAGTAAATCCATGTAGTGACGAATTTATTCGTCCGCAACGACTGAAGTCGTCACTACATGGATTCATCATTCCTTCGGAATCCCCACCTGGATCATCCCCTCCACAACGCGGATGGGATATGCGGGAATATCCACCACGGCCGGCATTTGCATCACCTTCCCAGTGCGAACATCGAATTCCGCTCCGTGCCGCGGGCCGACTGATTCCGGGCTTGCTTTATTCTCCCGCGTTCAATCCAGCCTGAACGTGCCGCAGCCGAAGTGTGTGTATCGCCCAATGTGGAAGATCGAGGCTAATTGCAGGTAGGGGATCACCGCCAGCGGAATATCCTGATAGTCCAACGAACCGACCCAACGTCCGGGCGTTCCTTTCGGCGCAGGCTGCAAGTTGCTCCGCCAGAGCTTGGCATGGGCCGCCTGATCGAGCGCGTCGGTGAGGGAAAATTGCTCATCGGGGTTTAACGTTTTCCAGGCGTCCTCCGGCGTGTTGAATTTGCCGGGCAGCAATTGACCGGCGCGCCAAATCAACGCTTCCAGGATGGCGCGCAGATCCGGCGGGACAGCCCTGGCGGGTGAGCGTCTGCGGGGATAGGCAAGAACGGGATTCAGGCTTCCCCAATGGCCGGGGAACTTATCCATCTCATAAGGAGTAATCCACTGCAAGCGCCTTACTCCGTAAAGCGCCTCCGGCGACTCGAAGGATAAACCTTCCGCCCATTGTGCAGGCGTGGCGCGATAGCCCAGGTCCAAACGACCCTGGCTGACCAACGGCTCCCAAAGCGCGCCGCGCGCGACATACACCGCGGAAACATCGTAATGCCCCCACAGGCTGGTCGCGCTGCGCCAGGGCGTACCTGCGGCAGCGTAACCGACCTCTTCCAGCGTCGGCAGAATCACCTCCAGGAAGAAATTGTGGTCAGCGGCATCCTTGAACAGTTTGATTTCGAAGAGGATCGACTCGCCTTCGCCATAGGTCAATTTGCCGGGATAGGCCAGCAGCACACTCTCCACTGGCCAGGCGGCCTCGGGGAAAGGCAACATGCGCCGTTTTTGTGCGTCGGCCTGGTTGTAGGCTTCCCAGGGCAACGTGGCCTTGGACCAGGCCTGGGCCTGTGAGCTGGGCAAGCGCCGGGCAATGGCGCCGCCCAGCGCCCACGATAACTCGCCCGCCAGCCAGCGCGGCAGCCGTACCTGGGGCGCGTTCACCCGCAGGACGACCAGGTAACGGATCAGGTTAAACGGATTGAGAAAAGTCCACATATACAAAACGGGTCAGTTCATATAACAGGCGCACACGTTCCCTAGGCCAGGCACGGATACGCCAGGCATCCAGCATATCTTTGGCTGTGGGAGTGAGCATACCCAGAAAACGCCCCCAATAGAAGCCCTCCTCTTTTGGGTCACGCAGGGTCAGCAGTTCCAGGAGCATTTCCTGCTGGTCGGGCAACAGCATCGTGCGAAAGACAATGGCCATTTCCAACAAGCGCAGGAACTCTGCGGCATCAAAAGACAGCATTCCCTGGCGCTCACGCTGACGGCTTCGCACCACCTGGTAGGGCGCCGCGTAGAAATGAACTCTCAGGCTGTCTGGCGCAGACTGAATATCCTGGGCAATAATGCGCGTCAACAAATCGCCCATTTGATCCACCTCGTTGACGCCGTTGGGAGGAAATATCTGCAACAGCCCGGTCAAGTCGGGGCCGTGGTATAAGAGCAACTCGCGCAGCCACTCGCGCAGGAATTTGCGCGAGAAGGCCAGCAGGAAACGGTACGGCGGCCCGCCGGCAGGCTTGTCATGCAGGTAAGCGCCCCATAGATGCTGTTGGTAAAACCCTTGTCGCGGCGACAGCTGGACCGGCAGGCGATTGAGACACCCCCACACCAATACTCCTCGATGCGTGTCAGACACGTAAGCCGAACGACGCTTCATAATAGCCTGACAGGTTCGGCAGTAACGCCCTGTTTGCGCGCCGGGGAGCGATGAATTGATCGACTCTTCGGACGCGCTATCCGAAGGAGCCGGAGCGTCCCCGCCTGGCTGGCAAACCGCCAGCTTGGGAGCCTGCCGCACGGCAGGCGGGTATACCCCGCAGCGTTGACAGGGGCCAAATAAGGCGGTGAGAGGCGGCCCGAGCGGTTCCGCAGATGGGAACCGCTCGGGAGCCTCGTCCAGCAGCTTGAGCAGAACCAGCAATTCTGCGCCGGTGCGCGCGCGGCGCAGCCAATCAAAGGGCGTCAGCATTCAGGTATTGGCTCAAGGCGCGATAGTGAGCGATTACTTTGGGATTCAGCCATTCAGCAAGTTGGAGCGGGCGCTGCCATTCGGACTCAGCCTTGCCTGCATAGCGCGCGCCCCAGTCAATCAGATAGCTCCCAGGCAGCAGGCGCAGGCGCAGGCTACCCATGCCCAGGTAACGATGATTGCCCAGTTTATGCGCCTGCTGATTTTCCAACGCCACGCACCAAACCAGGCGTTGTAATTCCTCATCGCCCAGGTTCCAAAAGCGAACGGTGAAGCGGGCGCGATTGCCGGGCAAAATGGCATGGAGGTAACTGGCTTGGGCGCTGGTGGGAGCAAACTCGCTCACCTGTTGCACGATTGGCGCCAGCGGCGTGTGAGGGAAGAGCCGCCAAGTGTTTGCCACTTTCAGGGAGGCGGCTGAAGCCTCGGCAATATTTTGCCACTTGCCATTCTTGAACTGCCATTTGCCATAAGGGTAGGGGACCTTGAACCAGGCCATCTGCGGCTGGGTGAACATCCCAAAGTTAATCGAGAGCCGCCCCATGATGGACTGGTTTCTGCCTTTGCCCACCCAACCGAACAAACTGTCGGCAGGGTTCAGGTTGGACAGGCTGACGGTCTCGGCCGCCGAATCGCTGGCGATGGTGTAAATGTGGCGCAACATGCCTCTCAGACTTTTGCTAGGCAGGGCATAACGACGTTCCGCCGCGCGTCTATCGGCCTGCGCGGGCGACATCGAGAAGAAGTCCCATCCATACACCATCCCATCCTCCAGGCGCGCCTGATAAGATGGCTCGCCGCTTTCTGAAACGTGCAACGGCGTGAGCGTTTCAGCTTCGACCACCAACATGCCGCAACGCCCGCCAAAGGAACGATGCGAAACGAACCCGACCTCACTGCGCGGCAACTCAGGCGACTTGATGACAGTTTCTCCCATCAGGTTGGTCGGACGCAGGACGGCGGCGGCGGCCTCGCCTTCCAGTTCGATCTTATGCCATACGCCGCTGGCGGATGGTTTGTGGGCGGCGAACAGGCGCGTGGTCATCCCGGCGGGGTTGCCGCTCAACCAGGTCAGCCGGGCAACCTCTCCCTGCACCCAGCCAAAGCCGGCGGTTTTCTCGCCGCCCAGAGGAATATCGCCGCGCCGAAAATCGTTCAACAAAGCCAGGAAGACATTCAGCGCTTCCGCTTCCTGCTCAGTGACATCTTGCAAGTCCAGGCGCACGTTGAAAGTCAGTTGGCTGCCGTATGCAAAGAGGTAATCGGACTTAGCGGTTTCGACGGGACGGCCGGTGCGCGCATCCATGCGGATACCGTCCATGGAGCACCAGGCGCGCTCCGGGTCCAGGGGGTCAGACAGGTAAGCATCGGAGAACAGGATCAAACCGCGCTGTCCCTGGATGCCGAACAGGCGGTCAATCACGCGCCGGGTGCGCGGCGTCTCCCCCCACACCGTCTTGAGCGTCTGCGAGGCGCGGCGGCGGAAAGCGCCCTTGAGCGTGCCGCCAGGGATGTAGATTTCCCACATCCCCTGCTCGCTTGCCGAGGGCGACCAGGAGAGCATACGCGTAAATACAGTATCGTAAGGCTTGCCGTATGTGCGCGAAATCTCCTTTCCGCCAGGGCCGCCGCGGCGGAAATCCAAATTGTAAGACTGCGCCATCTCCTGGCGGGCGGTTTCGCGGTAGTCTTTGAGAAAAGCAATAAAATTCTGGTCGTTGACGATGCTCTTGCGCAAGTTTTGGGCGCCGAGCATGTGTTGGAAGCGCACCTGGCGATGAGCATCCAGAAACTCGCGCCAGCCGGCGGCGCTGACGCCCGCCGGGGGAGAGTTGCGATTGAGCCACTGGCTTTCGTTGATCTTGCCTTCCATCAACATGCGTTTGATGCGCAAGTGTTCATCACGGGAGGCAATTTCCGCATCCACCCAGGCGTCGCTGCGAATCAAATTGACTTGCTGATCCACCTGCTCGAACAACTGGGAGAGGACGCCCTGGCAGGCTTCAGCCAGGACCCCGCTGAGGGCCGCTTCATCCCCAACCAGCGGGGATAATTGCGTTTCCAGCGCGACATCCAGCCCCAAGGCGCTGGCGATCTCCTGCCAGGCGGCGCGATCCAACTGCTGGCGTTTCTCTTTGCGGCGCTCGGTAATCTTGAAGATGCGGTCGAACATATTTTCATGATCGGCCAGCGCCGCATTGAGAGCATTTTCCATTTCCCGCTGGTTGGCAAAGGGCTTATCGGTCAACGGCTGGACTGCGGAGATCACCTTGGCCGAGAGCGGGTATTTTCCCTTGGCCTGCCTGTTCAATGCGGCGCTGGGGATGATCCAAATCTCGGACTCGCCAACCGACCGTTCGCGCAGCCAGATGGCGATGACGCGCGGCAACGTGTCTGACAGTTTATGTTTCCATTCTTCGGGGGTGGTTATCGGCCCGCCCAGGCCCATTTCCAGGCGTTTCTTGATCGGCTCCGGCAGGCCGCGCATGGCGCTGACGAGCGACTGGCCTTCAATCGCCGCGTAAGATGGCATCTCCGGGTCCACTTTGCCCCAGGTCCAACCGACCAGTACGGGATTGGAAGCGTCGAAGGTCAAAGAAAGTTGCAGGTGGTTGACTGCCGCGGCGATGCGCGGGGCAGACTGGGGAGGCGGCAGGGGCGTATCCAGTTCCAGGCGCACACGTCCCAGCCCTTTGCTTTTGCCGGCCCCGAACCAAAAGCGGCCCTCGCTCAATTCCTGAAGCAGGTAATAGAGACGGGCTTGATTCTCGCCTTGCGCCAGGGCGCGGTCATTCACCGTCAAGTGGAAATCAAACACCGAGTTCCGCAGCAGCGTTTCGTATTTGTAGTTGGCGTTGGCCTCCGATGCCCAGCGGTCTTCATCCAGGCGCATGCCCATCCGCAGGTCAAAAAAGTGATTGGACGGATAGGCTTCGGCGCGCAGTTTGCAATCAACTGCGCTGACCAAATCGGCGGGCATGGAAATTCCGTACAGTCGTAGCCACAGCCGATTGAGCAGGCCCATATTCCTTCCGTTGGACGATTGTCCGATGAAGGCATCCATCAGGGATTGAGCCGTGCCTTGAATCTCCCCCGCCAGTGAGACGAGGCGCTGCGTGCCATCGCCATCACGAGTGAAAAGCGTTTTACGGGCATTGCCGCGGTAAATGGGCGTTTCCGCATGAAGCTTTCCAGATAATACTGTCATATTGACCTCCGTAGCCAATGTTGGTTGAAACGCCGACCTGCGGCGCTACGCCTTATTATAAAACATCAACTCCGAATTTAGGTAAAATACCCCACCGAATTATTCCTTCGGTATTCCTATAAAAATATTCCCCTCGCGGACTTGAATAGGGTATGCCGGTATATCCACCACGGCCGGCATTTGCATCACCTTCCCGGTACGGACATCGAACTCGGCTCCATGCCGCGGACAGACGATGTTGAAGCCTTCGATCTCGCCGTCGCCCAGCGGCCCGTCGTCGTGGGTGCAGACGTCACCGATTGCAAAATACTGTCCCGCGATGTTGAAGATGACGAGGGGGCGATCAGCAACTTCCACAAAAAGCCGCTCTCCGTTGGGGAGTTCGGACGCGGGAGCAATTTCAACAAATTCAATTTTTGATTCGTCTAATGATGCGTAATTAAACATGGGCAATCACTGAGCAATTTTCATTTTTGTTTTTACTCCACCAATTCATCGCTGGCCTCCCCTAACCCATATACACCCGCCTTCAACACTTTCAATGAAAGCAACGCGCATTTCAAGCGGACGGGGCCGAGGTCAATGCCGAGCATTTCAAGGACAGAGTCTTTGTTAAGTTGCTTCACTTCTTCGAGCGGCTTGCCGATGATAGACTCAACCAACAAATCGGCGGAAGCCTGCGAGATGGCGCATCCGTGACCGTCGAAGCGCGCCTCCGCGACCTTGCCGTCCGCGTCGACGCGCAGGTCAATCTGGATGTGGTCGCCGCACAGCGGATTGTTGTCCGCGAACGAGATGTCGTGCGGGTCCAGTTTGCCCTTATAAGAGGGATTCTTGTAGTGCTCGATGATGACTTCGCGATAGAGATCGTCCATGTTAGTTGGGTAGTTTCGTAGTTTGATAGTTTGGTGGTTGGGAGATTAGCCAAACATTTTTTTGACGGTGTAAATTCCGTTCACGAGCGCGTCAACTTCTTCTTTCATCGAATACAAATAGAAGGAAGCGCGCGTGCTGGCGGGGATGCCGAATTTTTCGTGGAGAGGTTGCGCGCAGTGATGTCCCGCGCGGACGGCGATGCCATCCCGGTCAAGGATCTGCGCGACATCGTGCGGGTGGACGCCATCTAGCGTGAACGATGCGACGCCGCCTTTTTTGTCCGCGGAGGGACCGAAAACTTTCACGCCGGGGATTTCTTCGAGACGCTCCAGCGCATATTCGGTGATTTCATGCTCGTGCGCGGCAATGTTGGTCATGCCGATCTTCGTCAGATAATCCACCGCCGCGCCGAAACCGACGGCTTCCGCGATGGCGGGAGTCCCGGCTTCGAATTTGTACGGAATCGAATTCGGGCGGAAGGAACGCAGTTTGACTTCCTTGATCATGTCGCCGCCGCCCAGAAATGGCGGCATGGCTTCCAGCAACTCAACCTTTCCATACAGCACACCGATGCCGGTCGGGCCGCACATCTTGTGCGCGGAGAAGGCCAGGAAGTCCGCGCCGAGGGCCTGCGCGTCCACCGCGATGTGCGGGACGGACTGGGCCGCGTCCACGAGGGTAACCGCCCCAACGTCACGCGCGAGGCGGATGATCTCAGCCGCGGGGTTGATCGTCCCGAGGACGTTCGACATGTGGGTGAACGCGACCAGCTTCGGGGTCCGCGCAAGAAGCGCGCGGTAGGCGTCCATGTCGAGCAGGCCGTCCTCCGCCACAGGGATGAAGTCTAATTCGATGCCGCGTTCCGTCGCCAGCATGTGCCAGGGGACGAGGTTGGAGTGGTGCTCCATCTCGGTCAGGATGACGAGATCGCCCGGCTTGAGATTGGCGCGCGCCCAGGTATACGCGACGAGGTTGATCGACTCGGTGGTATTGCGCGTGTAAATAATTTGGCGGGCGGAAGGCGCGTTGATAAATTTCGCGATCTTTTCGCGCGCATCTTCGTACAGCGCGGTGGCTTCTTCGGCCAGCGTGTGAACGCCGCGATGGATATTGGCGTTCGAGCGGCGATAAAAATCGTTCATCGCCTCGATAACGGAAACGGGCTTTTGCGATGTGGCCGTGGAATCGAGATAGACCAGGCGCACGCCGGGCCGCGTCTCGCGCTCGAAGATGGGAAAGTCACCGCGAATTTCTTTAACGTTGAGCATGGGGAACCGGTCTAGTAATTGATGGTTTCCTGCCTGGCCGATTTCTTGGCCAACACGGGACGGATGTGTTCGGAGGTCAACGGGTACCAGAGGATGCGGTCAGGCACCATCCAGCCATCGGTGAGAAAAACATTGGAGCGGAATTGAACCGCGACCATTTTATTGTCCACCTGCACGACAATGCCTTTGATCCAGCCGCGCACGCGGTCGTTGTTCTTTTCGTGATCGCAAAAAACTTCCACCGTGTCGCCCACTTCATAAACATGTTCGACGCCAGGCGCCTTCATGTATGAAACCTGCGACCCAACGCGTCCACCCCGGACAGGCCGCCGTTCAAGAACGGGCAGCGCGACTTTTACCTGCTTTGCTTTTGTTTTGGTTACCATTTTTCTCTCTGCCTGATTATAGGCTATCAACCCATCTTTTGCAAAATGGCTTGCTGGAATCTTTCGCGCACGCCCTCGAACGGGATGCGCTGCATGATCGGATCAAAAAAGCCTTCGACGACCAGCCGCTCGGCCTCGACCTGGGGGATGCCGCGGCTTTTCAGGTAGAACAGCGGCTCCTGCTCCAACTTGCCGACAGTCGCGCCGTGCGTACAGCGGACGTCGTCCGCGAGGATCTCCAACCCCGGGATGGAATCCGCTCTCGCGTCTTCGCTCAGGACGATGTTGCGGTTGGCCTGGTAGCCGTCCGTTTTTTGCGCGCCGGGCGCAACGTAGATCATGCCCTGCCACACCGAACGACTTTTGCCTTTGAGCGCGCCCTTGAAAAGCAAATCGCTGGTGGTGTGCGGCGCGAGATGATTCTGCTGGGTGTCGTGGTCGAGGTGCTGGCTGCCGTCGGTGAAGTAGAAGCCGGACATGCGTCCCTGTGCGCCCTCGCCAACCAGGTCGAGGTCGGAAAAATTTTTAGTGAGATGCGAACCGACCGCGCCGAAGATCCAGTCGAGGTTACCGCCGCGTTCGACGCGGGCGCGCTCGTGGCTGAAATTCCAAACGTGCCGTCCCCACGACTGCAATTCCACGAAGCGCAGGTTGGCGTTTTCGCCCACGTGGATTTCCACCACGCCCGCGTGCATTGCGTGACCAATTTCATCGGGCGAGGCGGCTTCGTGGACATACGTCACCGACGCGCCATCGTCCACGAAGACGATCAGGTGCGAGAAGTGCGCCAGGTCTACGCCGGGCCCCCAAAGGATGGAATGAAGCGGATATTCCACTTTCATGTTTTTGGGGACGTAGAGCAAAATGCCATTTTGCGAAAGCGCAGATGCCAGCGCGGCAAATTTGCCGTCCTCGGGTTTGACGATCTGGCCGATCAACTTGGCGAGCAGGTCGGCGTGATTCTTTTCCGCGGTGCGAAAGTCGGTGAAGACCACGCCCTTCTTTGCCAGCGCCTCCTCCAAAAAGATTTGCGAACCGCCGGGGAGCAGGGTGATCTGTCCGCCGTGCTGGTCGCCGACGAGAGGCTTGAGCAAGTCATCGGGGACAATCGGCAGGTCTTCGAATGCGCCGTCTTTGGGAAGTTTGAAATCGGACGCGGGCAGGAAGCGCAGGTCCGTGCGACGCCAGGCCTCATCCGTGGTGAGGGGGAGGGAACGCGCCTTAAACGCGTCCCAGGCTGAGGTCCGGAAAGAGGCGAGACCATTCTTCGAGGCGGGGATATCAGCCTGGGTGAAGGAAAAATCCTTTGCGGCAGAGTCAGTCCGTCGCTGTCTTGAAACAACTACTTTTGGTTTTTCCTGCATATCAGCCGATTGATCCTTCCATTTGGAGTTGGATGAGGCGATTCATTTCCACCGCGTATTCCATGGGAAGTTCCTTGACCAGCGGCTCGATGAAGCCGGAGACGACCATGCTGGTAGACTCCTCTTCGCTGAGGCCGCGCGACATAAGATAGAAGAGTTGCTCTTCGCCGACCTTCGAGACCGAAGCCTCGTGGCCGATGGTGACATCGTCTTCGTCAATCTCGATGGTGGGATAGGTATCGGAGCGGGACTTGGGATCGAGCAAAAGCGCGTCGCAAACCACGTTAGACTTGACGCCCTTGGCGCCTTTATACACTTTGACCAGTCCGCGATAGGAAGCGCGTCCGCCGCCCTTGCTGATGGACTTGGACACGATCTTGCTGGTGGTGTTCGGCGCGAAATGCACCATCTTCGAGCCTGCGTCCTGGGTTTGGCCGGGGCCAGCAAAAGCCATCGAAAGCATTTCGCCGTGCGCGCCGGGTTCCATCAAGTAGCAGGAGGGATACTTCATAGTCAGCAACGAGCCCAAATTAGAATCGACCCATTCATGCGTTGCATTGGCAAAAACTTTCGCGCGCTGGGTGACAAGGTTATACACGTTAGTGGACCAGTTCTGGATGGTCGAGTAGCGCGAGCGCGCGCCTTTCTTGACGATGATCTCGATCACGCCGGAGTGGAAGGAGTTGGTGGTGTACTGGGGAGCGGTGCAGTTGTGCGAGACCACGCCTTCCGCAACATAGGATTCGTCTTCTTCAACAGAGAAATTGTAGACTTCAGTTTCCTGTTCTTCAACGGTGATTTCTTTGATTGGAACATAGAGGAAGTTCTCGTCAAGATGGAAAGGTGAATTGTCGAGGTCACCTGCAGGACTTTCTACAAACCAATCAGGAATATTAGCCGCGATGAAATCTTTAGCGCTAATTTCGCGAATGGGCGAATTACGCGAAGAAAATTCAATTGTCAGCGCTAATTCCAATTCTGCTTTGGGCTGAGGCACAGGGATGACAAGATAGTCGCCTTCTTTGACGCTGTCTGCGCGCTCCCAGGTTGGCTGGAATTCCTTGTTTCGCATGGATTCGCGTTGGCGACGCGCAATCAATAATGGATGTTCCGCGGTGACTCTTAACTGGCGCCCGCTATCACCATAGAAGCGAATGTTAAAAATTTTGCCGTGATAAGGCCGTTTCATGGTGTGGTACACCTTGCGCCAGCGGCCTTGATGAGTCAATACCTCATCGCCGACAGAGACTTGCTCAATCTGCTTTTCGCCGTTGCGAGTGCGGACGCGCGCGCCTTCGAGAAAGCAGCCTTCAACATAATGCACCGACGCATCTTCATCCACGATGATTAGCGTCCGCTCGAACTGACCGACGTTGGCAGTGTTGAGACGGAAATATGCCTGCAAGGGCAAATCCACTTTGACGCCTTTCGGCACGTAGACGAACGATCCGCCCGACCAAACCGCGGAGTTGAGCGCGGCGAATTTGTTATCTTCAATCGGAATGACCGTGCCGAAATATTCGCGGAACAAGTCGGGATGTTGTTTCAGTCCATCTTCAATCGAGAGGAAGATGACACCCTGCTTTTCGAGATGTTCGAGGATGGAGTGGTACACCATCTCGGAATTGTGAACGATCAATCCTTCAGCAACAAAGTTATGCGGGCCGTCCACTTCAATGTCGTAGACCATTTCCACGCCAGCGGGCATGATGGATTCAATGCGGGCATATCCGAAATACTCATTGACATGGTTGCGAAAACTTGTCCCTTCAGCCATGGAATGACTGTGGTGGAACTTTCGTTTATCCATGCGGACGAGTCGCTGTTCCGACCGGCAACCGATTCGCTCAAAATCGCCGCTGAACAACATACGATACCCAACCATCCTGCGATCTTTATCGTGAGGATGCTTTCCTTCAAAACGATGGATATTCGATGTATCAACCCCGCAAACAGCCGCCAGGTTGCGAACATCCTGCAACAAATCGGGATTGGCGCTGGTCAACATCACATCCTTGTTTTTGGCATGGTCACGCACGTATCCATCCGCATCCACGTAGCCACCGATAAAGGCGAGGATTTGTTCCTGCGGCAGGGACGCGACCCAATCAGGCACGCGCTTTTTGAGCGCTCCGCCAGAAAAGCCATTCGCTTCCAAATAGCGCGCAACAATCGTCGAGCCTACCGTCAAGCGGAAGGGGTCGCCGTTCTGCGCGGCAATGTCAAATAAACGCGAAGTCACTTGCTTGAATTCATTTCGCAAGGATTGGTCGGTGGCGGGAATGGCAACTTCCACGCGCGCTTTTTGGTTTTCACTGTGGATGAACCCATCGCCCATGTACAAACCAAGCCACCACATCAAATCTTTCGATGTCCGCTTCGGCAATTCAACATGATTGTGCCGCCAGTTGGTTTCAACGTTTGGCTGTTCCAATTCGTAGTCCTGTCCAACATCAGGCAGGGACTTTGCCACCGCAACCAGATCGCCCACTTTCAAATCGCGCAGGTACTTCCAGGCACGCGCATAGCGCCCGCGCTGATTACCTTCCTTGCGATGAAGTTCCAACACAAGGAAGGGATGATTTTCCGTCGCACAAATGGTTCGCGTCCCAACTTTAACTTCATAGACGGGACGCTCACCCTTGGGCATAAAATTCTTCACAGGCGCGGGAATGATCTGGTTCGTCTCTTCGTCAAGTGAAAAGACAACATCGCCGGGAATAACCTCGCGAATGGGCACAACGCCGCGCGCGGTATAAACGTGCGTGTCTCCGCCCAAACATTCATACTGCGCGCCCACTCCTGCCAAAAACTTGCGCTCGGCTTCGGGGATGCCCAACTTGTCAAAGGTCTTCTTGATGTCGTCGGGGACATCGTCCCAGGACTTTTCACTCTTTTCGGTCGGCTTGACGTAATAGAAGATATTGTCCAGGTCGAGGTTCGAGATATCGGGTCCCCAGGCCGGCATGGGGCGCGCCAGGAAATGCTCCAGC
>Ga0210033_1000816_pt1 | contig 29638 bp, 28 predicted proteins | sample CryGeymeta201501_FD_185465 | JGI IMG/M metagenome (GOLD analysis project Ga0210033, IMG submission 185465) | Groundwater microbial communities from Crystal Geyser aquifers in Utah, USA - Crystal Geyser metaG 2015-01 (SPAdes) (version 2) | ecosystem: Environmental > Aquatic > Deep subsurface >... | reverse complement strand
CGTGTCGTCAAGGGTTCGCTACGCCGGCCTTCGGCCGCCCTTGACGATGGCACTGTATTGGCAAGAATCCAGAAAACAGCGCTCCGTTTGACATAGGCGACCATATCAGCCCGGATGAAGCGCAGCGCAATCCGGGAATTCAACAACGGAGCTGGTCATCCAATGCTACGCGCGGGTCAACGCCAAGAGATCGGCCGTTGGCGCACCATGTGCCGACCGACCATCCCGGATTGCGCTGCGCTTCATCCGGGCTACGCGCTGGCGGTTGGCGAAATCGGTTACTTGCGAGCGAGCACAGCGGCGGCAAGCCGCCGCACTCCAAAGTGACCGCGGTCTACTACCTGCCAGCCGTATTCGGCGTCATAATCCGCGGCCCGAATCTTTAGTAATCGCGCCATGGCAGAGTTTGTACCGGGTCAACGTCACCTTTCCAATGCCGAGCCCGAGTTGGGCCTGGGTACCGTGCTGCAAGCGGAGGGGCGCGTGGTGCAGGTACTGTTCGCACGCTCCGGCACCCTGCGCCAATATGCCCAGCAATCGGCGCCGCTGACGCGGGTGGCGTTTCGTATCGGCGATCGGATCGCCGCGCATGGCAAGCATTTCCTGGTCGCCGCGATCGAAGAGCGCGCCGGACTGCTGCATTACTTGCACGAACACGGCAACTTGTCCGAGGCTGAACTCGACGACCTGCAAAGCATCTCCAAGGCCGAAGATCGCTTGGTCCAGGGCCGGGTGGATCGCAACGACCAATTCGAGTTTCGGGTCGAAGCGTTGCAACGTCGTGCCGAGGCCCGTCGTAGTCCGGCGTTTGGTTTGATGAGCGCCCGGGTCGATCTGATCGCCCATCAATTGCGGGTCGCCGAAGTCGCCGCCGAGCGACGCCCGCCACGGGTATTGCTGGCCGATGAAGTCGGCATGGGCAAGACCATCGAAGCCGGCCTGATTATCGCCCGGCAATTGGCCACCGGGCGCGCCACCCGGGTATTGGTGCTGGTGCCCGAGCCGTTGGTCTACCAATGGTTTGTGGAGTTGTTGCGCCGGTTCAATCTGAGCTTTGCCATTTTCGACGCCGAGCGCTGCGATGCGATCGCCAGCGCCGAAGACGGCCGCAATCCCTTTCAAGACGAACAGTTGGTGATCACCGACAGCGCGTTTTTGGTCGACGACCCGGAACGCGCACGGCTGCTGGTGCGGGCCGGTTGGGATTTGTTGGTGGTCGATGAAGCGCACCATTTGTCCTGGTCGCCGGAAGCGGAAAGTCCGGAATACGTGCTGGTCGATGCCCTCGCCAGACGCACGCCCGGCGTCATCCTGCTCACCGCCACCCCAGAGCAACTGGGACAGAGCGGCCATTTTGCGCGACTGCGATTGCTCGATCCGGCGCGTTATCACGACCTGGCCACGTTCAAGGCCGAAGCGGCCGATTTCCAGCAGTTATCGCAACTCGCCACTCGGATCATCGCCGGACAGCGCCCCGACGCTGACGACCGCGCCCGCTTGCGTGGCCTTCTGGGTGACGAAGCCGATGCCCTGCTGCTGCCGGAAGCCAGCGAAGATTTGCTCAATGCGTTGATTGATCGCCACGGCACCGGCCGAGTGATGTTCCGCAATCGCCGCGCCGTGGTTGGTGGCTTTCCCGAACGCAAACCGCAATTCACCGTGTTGTCGGCCGACGCCCGCAGCGCCGAAAGGCGTGGCCACTTGCTCGCCGAATTCTTGAGCGACGTCGCGGTCGACGGCCACGCGTTGCCGCTGAACTATGCGCAAGACCCACGGCTGGCCTGGCTGTTGGGCTTGCTCGATCAATACCCGCGCGAGAAATTTTTGTTGATCTGTCGCACCCAGGCCAAGGTTTTGGCCCTGGAAGAGGCGCTGCGCACTCGTATTGGCACCGGCGTGGCGCGGTTCCATGAAGGCATGAGCATCGTCCAGCGTGATCGCAATGCCGCGTTCTTTGCCCAGGCCGATGGCGCGCGCTTGTTGTTGTGCGCCGAAATTGGCTCGGAAGGACGCAACTTTCAGTTTGCCCAACATCTGGTGTTGTGGGATCTGCCCGCCGATCCCGACCAGCTCGAACAGCGCATCGGCCGACTCGACCGTATCGGCCAACGCGGCGACGTCAACATCCATTTCGCCAGTTTTGCCGACACCGCCCAACATGCCCTAAAGCGTTGGTATGACGAGGGCCTCGATGCCCTGCGCGCTTCGCCCCAGGATGGCCGCGAATTATTGCGCCGCTTTGGACCCGAGCTGATCGAAATCGCCCGCGCCTACGCACTCGACCAAACCGGCGCCGAGGACCAGCTCGAAGGCTTGATCACCCGCACCCGCGCCGCGCACAGTGAGCTCGCGGCCGCCATCCGCGACGGCCGTGATCGCTTGCTCGAACTCGCCACCCAGCGCGGGGCCCGCGATGCCTGCGTGCTGCGGGCACTGCAAGCCGCCGATGCCGAGCCCGCGAATGATGCCTTCGTCATTCGGCTGTTCGAACAATTCGGCATCAGCGCCGAAGAATTGAACGAAGACGATTGGCTGCTCGATCCCGAATACCTGAGCACCGAAGCGTTTCCGGGCTTTGCCAGCGGGCCACGGCAAGTCACCTTCGAGCGCGCCCGCGCACTGGTCCGCGAAGATCTGTTGTTTCTCCGACTCGATCACCCGATGGTGCAAGGCGCACTCGATCTTTTGCTGTCTGCGGAAAGCGGCAACGCCGCCTTTTTGGTCGACCCGGAATTGCCCGCGCGCAGCGCCCTGCTCGAAGCGGTCTACGTACTCGAATGCCTGGCCCCGGCGAGTTTGTCGATGGATCGTTACCTGCCGCCGCTGCCGATCCGCATCGTCATCGATAGCCGCTTGTCGCAGCGCCAGGAGTTCCGTCGCTCGGACCAAGCGATGCACCGCGCCAGCGATCAAGCGGTGGACCTCGCGCCCTTCCGCAAGGTGCTGGCGCAATGGGTCCCCGCCATGATGAAAGCCGCCACCGCCGAAGCCGAACGCAATGCGCGCCGCGAAATCGAACGTGCCGTGGCCCAAGCCGAAGCCGAACAGGACGCCAGCTTGCTGCGTCTCAAAGCCCTGGCCCGGGTCAATCCAGCGGTCCGTGAAGACGAGATCGAACGCCTCAGCGACGAACGCGCCGCCGTGCTGGAGGCGATACCCACGGCCCGCGTGCGCCTGGAAGCGGCACGCTTGATCGTCAGCGCAGACTTCATCGCCTTGGGCAAGCGCTAGCGCTTATAAGCACAGCGCGTCCGCTTCGGGTGACGGACGACAGAAAGCGAAAGACCGCACGCCACGATCTGCTGGATCGAGCGCACGAACGCCAATGATGCTTCAACCCATCCTTCGAGAACCCAATTCGTCGCGATCTGCCTCCAACGACGGACGCTTGACGACGGCACCCCAGAAGTCCTCAATCCCCGAATTGACCAGCTCCGCTGTTGAGAGCCGCTACGCTCCATCCGGGCCACATCATTGGGGTTGTCACGGTGTCAGCACTCAATAAGCGCCATTGGCCTTAGGCGTCGCGCAGAAATAACTTGCGCAGATTGCGCAGGACTTTCGTTCGCCTGCAAGGCGCACAAAGGGGAGCATAGTCGGACTATGTGACGCTTTGTGCAACGACGCAGGCGGGCGATAAGGACCAGCAAGATGGGTAAGTTATTTCTGCGCGACGCCTTAGCCCCAGACCGCGCGATCCAGATCTTGTTTTGTCCAGGCGCAATGGACAGCGGCGATCCTGCCGTCGATGATGACCACGCCTTCGGCCTGCAAGCATCGACATTGCCGCGCGTAATCCGCTGAGTCCGGCGCAAACGCGATCCGTCGATCGGCACGCACCACCCGAAACCACGGCAGCGCGGCATCGGCATCGGCCTGCTTCAACACCCATGCCACCAGTCGCGCCCGGCCGGGCAAGTCGGCGCGAGCGGCGACTTTTCCGTAACTGGCGACTTGTCCGCGCGGAATGGCGCGGACCACGTCGAGAATCGCCAAGGCGCTGGCAGACAGATTGGGCATCGGCGGTTAGCATAGCTTGCCAATCTGCCGAGGAAATCACGATGACCAACTTCGAAGCCGTACGCGCCCATTTGGTCGGGCGGCAAACGCTGATCGACAACGATCCCTACCTGATCAGCTTCGAACTCGACGTCGGGCGAGGCCGCCGCCAGGGCATCTATTTGCTCGAAATGAAGTCCGAAGATGGTCGCTGCTATCTGCGCATTTCCTCGCCGATCGCGCCGCTAGCCAAGTCCAATGCCGAACGCGCCCTGCGCTTCAACTGGGCACAACGAGTCGGTTACTTCGCGGTCAGCGATCTGGACGGTACCGCCTATCTGCATCTGTGCGAGAACCGGGTATTTGAGGGTCTGCGCACGCCCGAGCTGGATGCGGTGATCAACGAAATCGGTCGCCTCTCCGATCACCTGGAACAGCAAGTCAGTCAGGGCCAGGATTTGCTGTAGCGCAGGCGCCGCAACCGCCGCGGCCGCGCTTAGGCGTTGTAAATCATTAAAGGTGGCGGATTGCGAAGGATTTTGCCCCATCTGCAAGGCGCGCAAAGGGGCGCATCGTTCGACTATGAAACCCTTTGCGCAACGAAGCAGATGGGGCAAAAGACCAGCAAGATGGCACCTTGAATGATTTACGACGCCTCACATCCAACCCAGTTGGCGACTGACCTTGACCATCACATAGGCCATGCCAGCGGTCGCCGGGATGGTCAGAATCCAGGCCCAGATCATCCGCTCGACCACGGTCCACTTGATGGCGTTCCAGCGCTTGGCCGAACCCACGCCCATGATCGCCGCCGAAATATTGTGCGTGGTCGACACCGGGATGCCGTAACTGGACGCCAGTGAAATCATCGTCGCCGAAGCGGTCTCGGCGGCAAAACCATGGATTGGGTGCAGCTTGACCACCTTGTGGCCCAGGGTCTTGATGATCCGCCAGCCGCCGGTGGCGGTGCCTACTGCCATCACCGTGCCGCACAGCAGTTTTACCCACAGCGGAATTTCCATATCTTTGGCCGCGCCCTCGATCCGCAGAAAGCTGAGCCACTCGGGCAAGCCATCCAGCGATCCGGCCGTGGTGGCACCGACCAGCGCCAGCGCGATGATGCCCATGGTCTTCTGCGCATCGTTGAGGCCATGGGCAAAGCCCATCCAGCCGGCCGAAAGAATTTGCGCCTTGCCAAAAAAGGCATTCACCCAGCGTGGCCGTGCCATCCGAGCGAGCACACCAGCGCTCTGATTCATCCGGGAAATAATAAACAACAACAGCCCCATGATCGCGAAGCCGAGCAAAAAACCACCCGCTGGGGAACTCAGCATCGGCACCACCACCTTCCATAACACGCCCTTTCCGGCATACCAGGGATCGGTCGGTAGCGACCAGATGACGGCGTCCCAGCGATCCACCGAGGCCACGGCCGCACCGCACAGACCACCGACCAACGCGTGGCTGGAACTGGACGGCAAACCCAACCACCAGGTGATCAGGTTCCAGATGATTGCGCCGAGCAAGGCACAAATCAGCAGCGCCGATCCCACCACGGCAATGTTGGTGTCGATCAGTCCCGCGGCGATGGTCTTGGCCACCGCGGTGCCCCAGAGTGCGCCAATCAGATTGGTGCCCGCAGCCATCAGCACCGCTTGGGTGGGGCTCAGCACTTTGGTCGCCACCACCGTGGCGATGGAATTGGCGGTGTCATGAAAACCATTGATGAACTCAAAAATCAAGGCAATCAAAACCACCAGCAGCACAACGGACAATGCCATGGCGGCAACCTCAGGAGTTCTTCAACACGATCTGGTAGATCACGTTGCCGGCGTCACGACAGCGATCAATCGCCTTTTCCAGGATCTCGAACAGGTCCTTGCGCAGGATCAAGACCACCGGGTCTTTTTCGCTGGTAAACAGATCCCGATACAGGTCCAGAATCAGCCGATCGGCTTCGTTCTCGATACTCTGCATCCGGTCATTGAGCTGCTTCATCGCATCGAGCTGCACGCCTTTACGCAACTGACGGGTCATCTGCACGATAACTTCGGTGGCCTTTTCCAGCATCGCGGCGCGCGCGCCGAAATCAATGTCACCGAGCTTTTCAACGGTGATCAAATAGCGCTCGGCAAACTTCTCGACAGTCTTCGGTATCTTGTAAAAGCTGGTGCTGAGCGCTTCGATATCCTCGCGCTCGAGCACGGTCACAAAGGTGTTGACCAGTTCCTGGCTGATTTTTGCGGCGAGCTCTTTTTCTTGCTTGTGCGCCAGCCGAAAATCGTCCAGCGACGCACTCTTGCCACGCACCCCGAGCAAGGCAGTCAGTGCCTTGGCGGCGTTGTGGGCCGCTTCTGCGCTTTGTTCCAGCAGGCCGTAGAAACGGTCGCCTTTGCCAAAAATGGTTTGCAGGGAAAACATGGTGGCGGTCTCCACAATAGTCGGCAACGGGAATTGGCTAGAATACGACAGAATTGTTACCGGCAGATGTCAGTTGCGCTGGGCTTGCGGTCAATACCAGCAACTTCGCCCGGTTGCCGAATGGCCCGCGCCCTGCTGGACTGGTCGACAAGGCGGTCAAGGCCGCATGCTAGGCTTGACCACGCCGATGCACTGGTGTCTTCTTGGCAAGCGGAGGCATGTCGTTGTCAGCTTTAAATCTTGCCACGCGCCTCGGCTGCGCTGGCCGCTAGCTACCGATCATTGCTCAAGGTCCACACGGGTGCACGCCCGAAACTTTTCATGCCGATCGAAATTGTTATTGTCTTTGCCCTGATCCTGTTGAACGGCTTCTTCGCGCTCTCCGAAATGGCCGTGATGACAGCGCGCAAAACCCGCCTGCGCCAGGACGCCCTGTCCAGCCGGCGGGCGCAGGTGGCGCTGGAGCTGGCCGAAGCGCCGGAACGCTTTCTGTCATCGGTGCAGGTTTGGATCACCTTGATCGGTATCCTCACCGGTTACTTCGGCGGCGATGCCATCGCTGCTGCCTTGGCGGTGCAGTTAGGCCGCGTCGATTGGCTGGCGCAATACGCCGGTCCGGTCAGTGTCGGCATCAGCGTCGGCGTCATTTTGCTGGTGTCGGTGGTACTCGGTGAACTGGTGCCGAAACGTCTTGCCATCGTGCGGCCAGAGAAAATCGCCAGCACGGTCGCCATTCCGATGCGTTTTTTGGCCACGCTGGCCAAACCCATCGTCGTCTTTTTGGCCTGGTGTACCGAAGTATTGTTTCGATTGTTTCCACTGCCACACGCCGAAGAAGGCGACGTGACCGAGGAAGAAATCAAGATGTTGGTAGCCGAGAGTCACGAGCAGGGGATCATCGACGTTGACGAACGCAATATGGTCAACCGCGTACTCAACCTGGGTGACCGCACCGCCGACAGCCTGATGACACCGCGACCGCGCATGGTCTGGCTGGATACCGAGGCTTCGCTGGAGCAGAACCTGGCGGTGCTGCGCGACACGCCGTTTTCGCGCTATCCGGTCTATCGGGGCAACGACCAGGAGGTACTGGGGGTAATCGAGACCAAGTCGCTGTTGACCGCGCTCGCCACCGGCGCCACGCCGGAATTGTTCCAGCGTATCGTGCCACCGCTGTTCGTTTCCGAATCCACCCGCGCCATGCAACTGATGAGCGAGTTCCGCGATGCCGAAGTGGAGTTTGCTTTCGTCGTCGATGAATACGGCGATATCGAAGGGATGGTCACGCTCAACAATCTGATGGGCGCGGTGTTCGGGCCTCTCGCCCAATCGCTGGAAAAAGGCGAGCAAAAAGTCGTGCAGCGGGCCGATGGCAGTTGGTTGATCGACGGCAGTCTCGGCGTTGACGATCTGCGCGAATTGCTCTCGCTGAGCCAGCTTCCGAATGAAGAAGAACAGGAATATCGCACGCTGGCGGGCATGATCGTGGCCCAGTTCGGCCGCATTCCGGCGGTCGGCGAGACCTTCGATTTCGCCGAGTTCCAATTCGAAGTGGTCGATCTCGATGGCGCCCGCATCGACAAGGTGCTGGTCAGCGCCACCGCCGCCCGCAACCATTGACATGCACCGCACCGACGCCAGCAACCCGCCGCGCGTATCCACCTTGCTGTCGGCACTGCTGGCCGACTGGCCGCAAGACCGCATACCCTTTGGCGCTTTGATCGACGCCATCGACGGTCGCGGGTTCGGCGCGCTGCTGATTCTGATCAGCCTGCCCTGCATGATTCCGCTGCCGATCGGCATTTCCGGACCGGTGTTCGGCGCCCTGCTGTGTTTGCTCAGCGTGCAAATGATGGTCGGCTTGCGCCACCCATGGCTTCCAGCACGGATTCGGCGCATCACCCTGCCACGCGCGTCATTGGCGAAATTTCTGACCCGCATCGACCCTTGGTTGATTCGCCTGGAAAAACTCTGCAAGCCGCGATGGATCTGGCTACATGACCGCCAGGGTCAGCGCATCACTGGCGTCTTGTTGTTCGCCACCGGTATCGCACTGGCGCTGCCGATTCCGCTGACCAATGTCCCGATTGCGCTGGTGATGGTCGGCTATGGCATCGCCCTGATCGAACGCGATGGGCGCTGGTTGTTGGCGATGTGGTTGGCCAGCCTGACCATCGTCGTCGCTTTTGTGCTTTTGGGTGATCGCATCGTTGGCGCCACCCAGTTGCTTTGGCACCGAATGACTTGAACGTGTCAGCCGACCCACAACGCCAATGACCAAGCACTAGCCGGCGTCCGACAGGCGCCGCCCAGCCGCCGCCAAATCGGCCGACTCGTGCGCCAGCCGAGCCCGGAAATCGGTCGCCGTCATTGGCCGCCCCAGCCAGAAGCCTTGGCCGTATTCGCAATTGAGCTTGCTCAGCATTTCCAGTTGCGCGGCGGTCTCGACGCCCTCGGCCACGGCGGTGATCTGCAAGGATTCGGCCATGGCAACGATGGCGTTGGTCAAGGCCAGGTCGTGCCGGTCGGATAGCAAATCGGCCACAAAAGTGCGGTCGATCTTGACGCCGGAAACGTTGACCCGGCGCAAGTGGCTCAAGCCCGAAAAACCGGTACCAAAATCGTCCAGCCAGATGTCGATGCCCAACCGATTGAGCTCGGTCAACGACGAATACGCCAGCGATTCGTCGTCCAGCAAGGCGCTCTCGGTAATTTCCAAGTGCAGCCGCTGCGGCGGCAGCGCACATTCACGCAATACCGAAGTCACCTGTTGCGGCAACCGTGGATCACGCAATTGCTTGACCGACAAATTGACCGCAACGAAGGTCGGCCGATGGTCGAAGGTGGTCCAGCCGACGGCCTCGCGGGTGGCCTCGCGCAGCACGAAGGCACCGAGTGCATCGATCAGACCAACATCTTCGGCGATCCCGACGAATAAACTCGGTGGCACCATGCCACGGCTGTGGTGCTGCCAACGCACCAAGGCCTCGGCGCCATGGATGCGGCCGGTTTTCAAATGCACAATCGGCTGGTAATAAACCTGCAAGGCGCCGTTGTTCATGGCTTCACGCAAATCCTGCTCCAGCGCCAGTCGATCATTGGCAAGCTGGGTCAGATAGGGGGTGAAGAAGCGATAACACTGGCGGCCATGCACTTTGGCCAGATACATGGCGATGTCGCCGTTCTTCAATAACTGGACTGCATCGCTGGCATCGTCGGGAAACGAAGTAATGCCGATGCTGGTCGTCAGGTGCAGATTTTGTTCGGCCTTGCGGAACGGTCGATCCAGCGCATTGAGCAACGCCTCGGCCAGGGTTGCGGCCCGTTGCCGCGCCGCCGGGCAGCGGATCAACACGACGAACTCGTCGCCTCCAAAGCGAGCGACAAAACTGCCAGCGGCCGGGCCCTCCACCGACAGCACCTCGGCAAAGCGATGCGCCACTTCCGCCAGCACATCGTCCCCAATGTCATGCCCGAGGGTGTCGTTGATGCGCTTGAAATCATCCAGATCCAAAAACAGCAACGCCAGTTCCCACTCGTGCTCACGACAAGTCTGCAATTCCGCCGCGAGCCGTTGCCGCAAAGCCAGGCGATTGGGTAACCCGGTCAGCGCATCACGCAGCAATTGACGGCGCAGTTCACTATCCGCCAGCGCCAATTCATCGACCGCGAAGCCGAGCGCCTTGCCGACCAGCTGCCCCGCAGACACCACGGCCAGCGACTTGACACCCGACAGCGGCCGACGCGCCAACAAACTGCGCGATTGACTCTGCCAATGCGCCAACGGCAACACCCAGCGCCGCTCCACCCACAACGCCGTCACCGCCAGCAGCATGCCGACGATACCGAGCCACCACCACCAATCGGGGTCCCAGGCGAACGGCACCGGCACCGCATCCGTTGCCGTATTCGCCAACTGCAAATCCAGGCCGAGGCGCAACACGCCGATTCGCTCTTCACCCAACAACAGCGGCTGCGCCGCCTCCATCCAGCGTGCGGATACCTGCGTCAACGGCACCGCCGTGGCGATCGCCGCCGCCGCGAACGCATCATCTGGTCGCTCGGCATAGCGCGCGATATCGCGGCTGCCATCGTGCAAAATGCGGCCATTGCGATCGAGCACGACGGCATACGCGATGTCGGGCTGCCGAAGCACACCGACCAAGGATTGTTCGATGACCTGAAGATCAAAAAAATACACCGGATTGATCAAGGTATCGGCCAGCATCGACGCCGTCGTCTCCAGGCGGGTGCGGACACCGGCTTCGGCGATTTGCTGAACGCGCTGATTGACCGCAGTCGCCGACTGGATCGCGCTCTGCCGTTCGCGCCACAGCAAAGCCGACATCGACAGCAGCAATACCGCGCCAACGACCGCCGCCAGAATCCAGTAACGCTGGCGCAGGGTGGCGCTCATTCGACTTCGCGCCGCAAGCTAAGCACCGCCTGCCCGAGTTGTTGCAAAGTGCCCAGGTGAACGGCGTCAAGCGCCACAAAACGGGTGGTGCCAAAGTATTTGCGCAATGCCGAATCGGCGGCCACGTCGTCGCCCAACCCGAGCAAAGCCTGGGTCAAAGCCTGCTGCAGTGGCGGCGGCAGATCGGCGCGCACCAGCTCCACCGCACGCGGCACGTCGGCGGTACGCGCGATCACCCGCATATGGCTGCGAAACGATTCCGGCATATGCTCGGGATTGTCCCAATCGGTATTGCTGAAAGCGCCCACATCGACCAAACCTTTTTCCACCCAGGCGGCAATATTCAACTCGGTGCGGGCCAACGCGAAACCGACTTGGCCAGGCATCGGCAGGTCGTCCGGAGAAGCCAATTCCACCAAGGTCAGGCCTTTTTCCTTGAGCATCAACAACGGCAGGTAGAAAGCGCTGGTGGATGAGCGGGACTGCAACGCCAACAACTTTCCCGGTAACTGGTCCAGGGTTTCGATGCCGCTATCGCGACGGACAAAAAATACGCTGTGATAGGCGCCTTCGTTTTCGCGCATGGCACGAACGATCGGCTTGGCTTTCGCGTCGGCACCGAGCATCGCCGCCATCGCTGCGGTCTCGGTGACCCAATCGACACGACCACGGCGCAAATAATTGCGCATTTGTACCGGGTCCCGGGCGAGCAAAATTTCGCCGCGGACGATGCCCGCAGCGGCCAGTTTCGGCACCACCAAATCCAGCACCGGTTTGAGACGTGCGACATCCACCTGCGGGTCGTCGCTGATCCGGCCGAGCACCAGCGTATCCGGGCGATCCGAACTGGCGGCCGCCAGCATCGTCAGCAACAGGCCGATGCCGCCGATGATCGATTTCGCCAATTTCCCCGTCCTCGTCATCGAAATCCTGCCTTGCGGTATCGGTTGCGCCAGCACGGAACGAGACCGCACTTTACTTTGTAGGGTGGAAGGACAGCGGTTGCCAGTCGCAGGCTACTGCGTTCGCCTTCCTTGCGGTGCCAGCAACGCGGGTCAAAACTACCACACCGGCGGGGCGCGGCAACCGCAAAAATGTTACCGCTTGTCAGAGGGTGACGACGGCGCCGCCAGGGGTTTGGCCTGGCGCGCTGCTTCGCTCAAGATTCCACGCAAAATCAATACTTCGCGCTGACTGGGCGTGGCGCGCAAGAACAATCGCCGCAGCCTTTGCATAATCACCCGGGGGGATCGACCCTTGAGAAAATCAATCGCTGCCAGCGTCGTTTCCAGGTGGCTGAAGAAGCCCTCCATTTCACTTTTTGATGCCGCCCTCTCATTGCCTGCGGCGGCCGCGGGGCCGGGCGCGGTTGCCATCGCCTGGTCGAGCGCAAGTTGGCGCAACTCGTAAGCGAGGATCTGCACCGCTTGGGCCAGATTCAACGACGAAAATGCCGGGTCTGAGGGAATCTGTACGGCCGCGTCACAGCGACATAGATCGGCGTTACTCAGGCCGACACGTTCGGAGCCGAAGACCACCGCCACCTCGCCCAGGGCCGCTTGTTCCAGCAATTTTCGCGCGGCTTCGCGCGGTGACAGGGTCGGCAACCCAACGCAACGCGCGCGCGCACTGCAACCCAGCACGTAGTGGCAGTCGGCAATCCCGGCCAGCAAGGTATCGACCACCAGGGCTTGATCCAGCACGTCGGCGGCGCCGGCCGCCAACGCCTGCGCGTTCGCATGCGGGAACTGTAGCGGCGCCACCAGCACCATCCGGGTCAGCCCCATGGTCTTCATGGCGCGCGCCGCCGAACCAATATTGGCCGCCAACTGGCTCTCGACCAGAACCACCCGTAACCGTTGCCAGTTTGCCGAAGTTTCATCGCTCATCGCCGCAGTGTAGCTGGCAGCTACGGTCGAGCGGTGGAGTGCTCGGGGCCGGATGCGCTACCCTTCGCCGCCCGCTGCAGTAGCGGATGTGTTCTTTTTCAGCGGAGAGACCATGCGTAACGGTGCCATCAATATCGCCATCAAAGTGGCGCGCCATGCCGGCCAGCTGATCATTCGCCAGCTGCCACGGCGTGATTCGATACCAGTGCATGAGAAAGCCAATATGGACTTCGCCACCGAGGTCGATACGGCCGTAGAGCGCGAAATCCAGCGCGACCTGAAGCGCGCCTTTCCGGACCATGCCTTTCTCGGCGAAGAAACCGGGCAAACCGGGAAGTCACCCTACCTGTGGGTGGTCGATCCGCTGGACGGCACCAGCAATTTCATCCATGGCATTCCGCATTTTTCGGTATCGATTGCTCTGCTGGATCGGGGTGAACCCATTCTTGGTGTGGTCTTCGATCCCCTGCGTGACGAGATATTTTCCGCCGAAAAAGGACGCGGGGCGCTACTCAATGATCGCCGCCTGCGCGTCGGTCAACGCCGCGAACTCGACAGCGCGTTGTTGTTGACCGGGTTTGCGCCACGGGTGCGCGATCAGTTGGCGACGCAACTGGCGATCACCGGCGAGTTCCTCGCCAACGCCGAAGACATTCGACGCAGTGGTTCAGCGGCGCTGGATCTGGCCTGGATTGCTTGTGGCCGCGCCGACGGCTACTACGAAACCGGCGTCAAACCCTGGGATGTTGCCGCCGGCACCTTGCTGGTGCGCGAGGCCGGTGGCCAGGTGACCGACTACCGCGGCGGCAACGATTTCATGCAAACCGGCCAGATCGTCGCCGCCAACATGCATTTGGCCGAGGTCATGCGCAAGACCCTGTCGGCACACGCCGACTAGCCGCAGCCTGCGGCGGCAAGCCGCCGCCACCGCGCCCGCTGCGACCAGCGCGGTGAACCGCCACTAGCGTTGCCAACCACGCAACGCGCCAGCGCCAGCGCCAGCGCCAACGCCAATCAGGTCACCACCCGATAGCAGGGTTTGTAAACATCGCCGCCGGGCAATTTCATGCGGTGTTGCTCGACAAATGCCGCCAACAGACGATCCAGTGCCTGCATGATGTCGAGCTCACCGTTGACCTCGAACGGACCAAATTTCTCGATCGCGCGCAAGCCTTCCTCTTTGACATTGCCCGCCACGATGCCGGAAAACACCCGCCGCAACTGTGCTGCCAAAGCGAATGGCGCCTGCTCCCGCGCGATTCGCAGCGACGCCATGTTGGCATGCGTCGGCAGAAACGGATGCTGCAACGACGATTCGATGCGCAATGCCCAGTTGAAGAAGAATGCATCCTTGTGGTGGATGCGGAATTCGCGCACCTTGTTGATGCCTTTGGCCATTGCCGCCGCCACCGCCGCCGCGTCATCGACGATGATCTGATAGTGCGCGCTGACGCCATCACCAAACACCAAGCGCAAGAAGGCATCGATCTGCTCGAAATAACTGGCCGACTGCTTCGGGCCGGTCATCACGAACGGAAACGGCGTATCGGCGTTGTCCGGATGCAGCAAGATGCCGAGCAGATAGAGAATTTCTTCGGCGGTACCGACGCCACCGGGAAACACGATGATGCCGTGGGTCAGGCGCACAAAGGCTTCCAGACGCTTTTCGATGTCCGGCATGATGATCAAGTGATTGACGATGGGGTTCGGCGATTCCGCGGCGATGATGCCGGGCTCGGTGATGCCGATGTAGCGGTTATTCTTGCGCCGCTGCTTGGCGTGGCCGATGGTGGCCCCTTTCATCGGACCTTTCATCGCACCCGGTCCGCAGCCGGTGATGATGTCGATGCCACGCAGGCCAAGCTGATAGCCGACGGTCTTGGTGTATTCGTACTCGTGGCGCGGAATCGAATGCCCGCCCCAACAGGTCACCAGATTCGGATCGACATTGGGCGTCAGTACCCGGGCATTTCGCAAAATTTCGAACACGGCATTGGTGATGCCTTCGGAATCCTGCAAGTTGAAGCGGCCGCTCTCGATATCATTGGCGACGTAGGCAATATCGCGGACCACCGCGAACAACTGCTCGTTGACACCGCGGATAACGCGACCATCGACGAACGCCTCCGCCGGGGCGTTCTTGAGTTCAAGCTTGATGCCGCGATCCTGCTGCAGCACCTGGATTTCAAAATCCGGATAACGATCAGCCATCGCGCGCGGATCGTCGCTCTGCGAGCCGCTGTTGAGCACCGCCAGGGCGCAGCGCCGCATCAAGGCATGCAAGCCACCAGCACTGACGTCGCGCAGACGCCCCACTTCTTGCCGCGACAGAATTTCCATCCCGCCCAAAGGCGAAATCAAAGCATTGGCTGTTTTTACCGCACGAACATCCATAAAGTGTTTCCTGTGTAACCTTGGTTAATTGAAGAAGTAGGGTGGATAAGCGCAGCGCATCCACCGGCCCAGCAGTAGGGTGGATAAGTACCGCGCATCCACCACAGCAGCAGGGAGAATAGGCGCCCCGTCAATCCTTCTGACGGTGACTTTATTTTGGTGGATGCGCGGTACTTATCCACCCTACTTACTGTTCGGAGAGCAGACCGGCTTTGACGCCACCGGCAATCAGTCGCGCGTCAAAGCCGCGCTCGCAGAGCAGATACGCAGCCGACGCACTGCGGCGACCCGAATCGCAATACACCACCAGCGGGCGCTCACTGGTCAATTGCACCGCCAATTCGCGCAGGTGCGCCAGCGGCAGGTTGATTGCCCCAGGCAGATGGCCGCTGCGATACTCGACCGACAGACGCACATCGACCAATTGCATTTCGGTAGTGACTTCATCCAGCCCCATCTCGCGGAGCATCGGCGCCCGCAACAGTCGCTCAAAATCCTTGGCTTCGATGCGCATGACATCGACCTCGGTCAATGTTCGTACCGTGGCGTTGCGTGCGTTTCCCGAGAGCAGCGCCTCCTCACCAAAACCGGTGCCAACCGCCAACTCGATGGGCGCGGCCAAGTCCCCGCTTTCCAGGCGGCGTTGCACCACCGCACTGCCGCGGGTGATGACGAAATAAGCATCGCCGCGTTCGCCCTGACGAATGATCTCGGTGCCAGCGGCAAAACGCGCCGCCTGCATGCAGGTAAATAGCTGTGCGATGTTGGCACAAGGGATTTTGTGAAACGCCGGATTCTTCAGCAAAGCGGTCATCCAGTCCTGGTCCGACGCCGCGCTCTCACCAGCGTCGCCGGACAACTCCACGACTTCGACCCCGCCGGTCTGCGCCCAGGTTTGAATCAGATCGAGCTGGTTCCGATCGATCAACAGGACTTGCGCGGGCTTTTTGTAGGCACTCGCCGTGTGCGTGCGCTGCGCGCCAAGGGTGAGTGGTTGCTGCGGTTCTCCCGGCTTACCGGCCCGCACGATGCGGCTGACTTGGCCATCGAACAGTTCCACTTCCCCGGCCAGCAGATAAGGCAGGGTGCACGCCGACTCGCCACGGGTAAAAATGGTTTGGCCAGCGTTATAAGTGCCCAGTCGCGCCGTGCGCGCAAGTTCCGCTCGATCAGTGGCCAACAAAGAAGACAACGGCACCAAATTCTTCAGCAAATTGATATTGACCATTGGGTCGGTGCAGCGTGTGATCGTAGCCGGAGCGGCGGCGGGCCGACTAGCATTCCCGCAATCGGTAGTCAGGTCAAGCAGGTTTTGCGGTGCGCCAGCAGTGGGCGTCCGCTCGCCGCAATGACAACGGGGCGACCCGAAGGCCGCCCCGCTACTTGAAGCACTACTGCTAACGAGGCTCAGAACTCGTAACGGAATCCGATCTGTGCCGACCAGCGCGACTCACCCGCTACGTCGCGCCGATTCTTGCTGGGCAACGACGTGGCGCCGGTGGTTTCGTTGGCAAAACTGGACACGTCAAACACAAACTGGTTGGCGGCATTGACGCCGGCAAAGCGCGCCACCTGCTGCGATGACGGGAACCCCACTTCGTCGATGTGGCCCCAATCCTTGTCGATCAGGTTGCCAATGTTCTGGATGTCCAGGAAAAACTCGGCCTTGTTGCCCCAGCCACCGGGAAAGGCTTGGCTGATACGCAGGTCGAACTGGTTGACCCAGGCGTCGTTATCCGCACTGCGCCCGGCGGTCTGGCCTTGGTGTTCGCGCAAATATTGATTGTTCTCGATGAAGCTGCGGAATGCCGCAATATCTGCCGCCGAGGAAGCCGTCGTGAACTGCACCTGACCCTCAAGCGGGATAAAGAACAGATCGTTGCCGTTCTGGCCATCGCCATTGGCATCGCCCACAAAGGTGTAGCTGATCGGACGACCGCTGCGGCCCTCGTAGAACAGGCCAAAGGTGGTGGAGATTTCATCCGCCCACGGAATCCGATAGGTCACCAGGCCGGTAATGCGGTCGCGGGTTTCCGAGCGGGCGGTGGCGTTGATCAGCTCATTCGGATTGAAGATGGCGCGGCTACTCCAGTTGGAGAAGGCCACCGACGAAGTTGCCGGGCTGACCTCATTGGAATCGCCGTAGGTGTAGGCAACCTTGGCACCCCAGTTGTTCTCGAACGGCTTTTCCAACGCCAGGGTGACGTTGTTGCTTTCCCCTTTGCTGGTATTGCCGAGCAAGATCACATTGTTGAAGCTGCGGTTACGGCGGGCGCGGCTCTGGTTGCCACCGGTCGCACCAAAGGAGTTGAAGCCAGTCGGATCGATCCGGGTCCAGAAGGTCTGGCGACCATCCGGCAGCAGCGCGCCCGGGGTACCCAGATTGAGGTTGGTGAAAGTCACCGCCTCGTTGACCTTGTTGTGCAGATATTCGAGGCTACCGACCAGGCCATACCAAGGCAGTTCATGTTCGAACGCCAAGTTGGCCTTCCAGACAGTGGGCTGTTGGAAGCTCGGATCCAGGAAATCCACGTTGGGTGCTGGGGGGGTGGCGGATGGTGGCGTCTGGGTATCCGGATTCGGGTTGAAACCGTTACCGTTCTGGCCCGGGAAGATGGTGCTCAGTACCCCCGGATTCGAGAAGATGTTCGAGATCCACACACCCGGCGCCGAACCCTGGAACAGGCCGAAACCACCGCGCAACTGCATGGCCCGCTCGGTATTGAAGGTGTAGTTGAAGCCAAAACGCGGCTCGAACGAGGTCTGGCCGTCGTTGGTATCGGTATTGGTCAGACCAAACGCGGTCTGCGCCGCAGCATTGAACTGCGGGCGGCTGTTGATCAGGGTCTTGTCGAAGCGCACGCCGTACATCAGGTTCAGCTGATCATTGAAGGTCCAGGTGTCTTGCAGAAACAGCCCCAGATTGCCGAACTTGAACTGGGCCGCTGCGTCATTGACGTTACCCGTGTTCGACTGTTGCAGGGTGAAGCGTCGCCAGGTCTGCGCGGCAAAATCGTCAATGCTATTGAAGGTGTAGTTGCCGAACACATCCTGCAGAAACAGATTGAAGACGTCGTTTTCTTCATAGTCACCACCCAAGCGCACCAGGTGGTCGCCGAGGATCCAGTCGCCAGCCAAATAGGCGGTGGTGGTGTCCACGCTCAGCACATTGGCCTGGCGCGAATGCTCGGTGCCAAAGAACACGCCGGTTCCGCTCGGTACGTTGACCCGGACTTGCGGCGCGCGCACGGCGAAGGTTGGCGCCGAGTCATAGGTGGCATAGGAGACGTTGGCTTCGGTCGAGAAGTTGTCGGTCCAGTTGCTGTACAGCAGGGCGGCATAGCTCTCGAACTCGATGTTGTCCTGGTACCAGTTTGAGGACAATGAAAAGGCATTGGATCGCAAGTTGGGCAGACGCTGGATTTGGCCATCGGTCAGGTTGTAACGCAGCGTCAGACGATGGTCATCGTTGATGTTCCAATCGATCTTGGCCAGGTATTTGGTGTCGGTATTGTCGGCATTGCCACTGTCCGAGTTGCCCGGTTCCAGCCCAAAGCCACGCGCGATGCTGCTGATGCGATCGACATCCGCCTGGGTGACACCGCGGGCGACCGTGCTGGCGCCGGAACCTTCGACACCCACATCCGGGGCGATCTTGGTGCGATCAAACTCTTCGTAGCCGAGGAAGAAGAACAAGGTGTCCTTGATAAGCGGACCGGAAACATAGGCGCCGATGGTGTATTCCTCATCGAACGCGGTGAACTCGGCGGGCTTGTCGCTGACCAGATTGTGGTTGCGATAGACGCCATAGGCAGAACCGTGGAACTCGTTGCCGCCGCTCTTGGTGACGGCATTGATGTTGGCGCCGACGAAATCTTTCTGGGTCACGTCAAAATCGGAGATGCCGATGTTGAACTCCTGGATCCAGTCGATCGAGATGGGATTGTTCACCGCCGGCAGGCCGGAAGGATTCAGGCCAAACTGGTCGTTGGACGGCACGCCGTCGATGCGGATGTTGTTGAAGCGGTTGTTCTGACCGGCGGCGGAAATTTCGCCACGTTCCTTGTCGGTCTGCACGATCCGCGGATCGAAACGGACATAATCCTGGATCGAGCGACCGATCGAGGGCATTTCCTGGATCTGCTCGACGGTGACGTTGGTCGTAGCACCCATGTTGTCCCGGGAAAACACCGTCGGCACACTGCTGCCGACCACTTCCATGGCTTCCAGGCGGGTGGCGTCCGGATTCAAGGTCAGATCGACCGAGGTGGTGTCATTGAGCACCAGGAACACATTGGTCTTGGCCGCATTGATGCTTCCTTCCTTGTTGGCGCGCACCGTGTACGGGCCGCCGACGCGCAGACCGCGACTGCTGAAACGGCCATCACTATCGGTGACGACGGTCTTGCTGGAGCCCGAAGGCTGATGGACGATTTCGATGCTGGCACCCGCTACCGGGGCCCCTTGATCGTCGACGATGCGACCCGCCAGGTTGGCCGAAGTGCTTTGCGCGAAGGCAGGCACGGCAGCGAACATAGCAAGCAACAGAATCAGTACGGCACGCACTGCATTGGGCTTGGACATGATTTCACCTATCGTTGGAGGGCAACACTTGGATCACAACTGAAGTCACCCCTGAAGCCACATCGCCGATCCGTTGGGGAGCAATGCTCCGCCACAAGTAGCGACGATGACGCTGGGGATTAACGGCAGTTTAACCTGCCCAGATGACAGATTGCTAACACTCTCGCGTCAAATTGGCTTCTGGCGTCCGATTTTTTTCCGGTTCCCTTGTAAAACAAGGCGTTAGCTTGGTAGTGCCGGACTGAAGTGGCGCCGCCGCTGCCCGCGACGTCACGCCTTCAGAAAGGCAGCTATGCCATCCAGCAACATCTGCACGGATACGGCGACCAGCAGCATGCCCATCAATTTTTCCAGCGCGTGCAACACGCTGTCGCCGAGCCAGCGATAGAGCGCGGTCGATCCGAACAAGACGATGGCGGTAGCCAACCATGCCGCCAACAACGCAATCGTCCAATCGACCATGCGCCCGGTATGTTGATGGCCGAGCAACATCAGCATGGCCATGGTCGAGGGACCCGCCACCGAGGGAATCGCCAACGGCACGATCAACGGTTCGCCGCCTTGCAGCGGCCCGAACAGACCGTCTGCGGGCGGAAAAATCATCCGCACGCCGATCAGGAACAGCACAATGCCACCGGCGATGCTGACCGACTCCTGTTGCAGATGCAGGGCAGCAAGAATCCAGCGGCCGCCGTAGAGAAACACCAACAAGGTACCGAGGGCGATCAGCAGTTCCCGCGCCAACACCAGGCGTCGGCGCGCCGGCGTGAGATCTTTCAGGAGACTGAGAAACAACGGCACATTGCCCAAGGGGTCCATCACCAGAAACAGCAGCAGCGCCGCCGACAAGGTAGTCATTGGCAGTCCTTGGCGGTTAGCGGTGGCGGCGATGTCAGCGTCAAGTCTTGAATCTGCCCACGGTCGCCCCGACCGGCGGCAGAAAGCAATCGCACGCAGGCAGCGGCGGCCGCCGCTGGTGACTCGATCAGGCTCGGATCTTCGGCAAAATAAGCGCGCGCCCGCAGTGGCGTCCGCATTGGCTGCGGCAGCAATCCATGTACCCGCAGCGTGCTGTGATCGAGTTCGGCCGCCCATTGCGAGAGCAGTCCACGGCGGGCAAATTGGGCGACACCATAAGCCCCCCAGTGCGCTTTGCCGACCCGGTCCAGATCGTCGAGCAGAAAAATGACCGCCGCATCGGCGCTTTGTTGCAACAACGGCAAGCAAGCCTGGGTCAGTGCCTGCGGGCTGGTCAGATTGACCTGCAAGCTGCGCAGCCAGTCTTCAATCGGTGCATCGGCGTGTGCCATCAATCCGCCGAAATGTGCCGCCGCGTGCACCAGGCCATCGAGCTTGCCAAAGTGCTCGGTGATCGATTGCGCCAGTTGTTGATAGTCAGCGGGCGTCGCCCCCTCCAGGTCAATCGGATAAATCGCCGGCTGCAATCCACCGTCGGCGACGATCTGATCGTAGATTTTTTCCAGCGGTCGCACCCGGCGCCCACACAAAATGACCGTGGCACCCGCCAGCGCAGCAGCCAATGCGGTGGCCTGGCCAAAGCCTCCGGCGGCGCCGGTGATCAGCACCACGCGCCCGCACAAACACCGGGGATCGTCGGACGCTGCCGCTCGGCTCACTGGCGCCGACTCAGGCTTTGCTGACTTCGTCGATCATCTGCTTGAGCTCGCCTTTTTCGTAGAGCTCCATGGTGATGTCGCAACCGCCGATCAGCTCGCCATTGATGAATAGCTGCGGAAACGTCGGCCAGTTGGAAAAGCGTGGCAGATTGGCCCGGATCTCTGGGTTTTCCAACACATTCACCGAATGGAAATTGGCGCCAAGCTCGCGCAGCACCGCCGAGGTGCGACTGGAAAAGCCGCACATCGGAAACTGCGGCGTGCCCTTCATGAACAAGACGATGGGGTGCGATTGAACGGTCTGTTTGATCTGTTCGATGATTTCCACGGGTAACTCCACTTGGTGGCAAGGGCGACGGCAGGACTCGCATTCTAGCGCGCCACCCGATGCTAGAATTGGTCGGCACCGCGGGCTCCGCCGCGGCTACTGATTGCGCCCTTGGGGCGCTTCTTCTGACAAGGAATCCCGATGAGCATTGAACTGCCCGCCCTGCCCTACGCCCGCGATGCCCTGGCTCCACACATTTCTGCCGAGACCATCGACTTTCACTACGGCAAGCACCACCAAACCTACGTCACCAACTTGAACAACCTGATCAAGGACACCGAGTTCGCCCAGTCCAACCTGGAAGACATCATCCGCCGATCCACCGGTGGCATGTTCAACAACGCCGCGCAGGTCTACAACCATTCCTTCTACTGGAACTGCCTTAAGCCCAACGGCGGCGGCGCCCCCAGCGGCAAACTGGCCGATGCCATCAATCGCACGTTCGGCTCGTTTGCGGCGTTCAAGGAGCAGTTCACGCAAACCGCGATGACCACGTTCGGGTCCGGCTGGGCCTGGCTGGTACAGCGCGCCGATGGCTCATTGGCTTTGGTCAGCACCGCCAATGCCGCGACCCCGGTCACCGGCACCGATCGACCACTGTTGACCTGCGATGTTTGGGAGCACGCCTACTACATCGACTATCGCAATGCTCGCGCCAAATATGTGGAAGCGTTCTGGAATCTGGTGAACTGGGATTTTGCCGCCGCACAAATGGCCTGATCGCCGTCGCGGCTGGCGGATGCCGACGCAACGGCAATGCGCGGCTTGGTGCGGCCATTCGTTGAGGCGGCCATTCGTTGAGGCGACTATTCGCTGGCGATCACCGTGAGGGTGACGCCATCGGTCGCCATCACCTTCACTTTGGTGCCCAGCGCCAGCTCGGGTCCGGTCACCGTCCACAGCGCGTCGCCAATGCGGATCTTGCCGCGCCCGAGTTCGATGGCTGTGGTCAATGCAAACTCCTGACCAATCAATTGCGCGGCGCGTCGGTTCAATAACGGGCGGTCGGTTTTTGGTTCGCGCAAGCGGAAATAGCGCAAGTAGACGGCCACCGCCACTACCGCGAAGCCCCCAAAGACCAGCGCCTGCAGCAAAGCCGAAAGCAGCGGCCAGACCATCAGCACCACGCCGGTTGCGAGCGCCGCCAAACCAAGCCACAACAGGCTGGCGCCCGGCACCAGCATTTCGGCCAATAGCAACAGCCCGGCCACGCTCCACCACAGATAGACGATCTTGGGCATGGCAATCAAGCCTCGCCTGACTTTGCTGGGCGCGGTTTGCTGCCGCGATCTTCGAAACTGGCGCGCGCCAATTCGGCGACACCGGCCAATGCCCCGAGGATGCCGGTCGCTTCCATCGGCATCAGCAGCACTTTCGAATTGGGCGCGGAAGCCAGTGCCTGCAAGGCATGAACGTATTTGTCCGCAACAAAATAATTGATCGCCTGCAGGTCGCCCTTGGCAATCGCCTGCGACACCATCAGCGTGGCTTTGGCTTCGGCCTCGGCGGAACGTTCGCGCGCTTCGGCGTCGCGGAAGGCGGCTTCTTTTCGACCTTCGGCCTGCAGCACCGCCGCTTGCTTTTCGCCCTCGGCACGCAGAATCGCCGACTGCCGCGAGCCTTCCGCTTCGAGAATGGAAGCGCGCTTGTCGCGCTCGGCTTTCATCTGCCGCGCCATCGATTCGATCAAATCTCGCGGCGGAGAAATGTCCTTGATCTCGATGCGATTGCACTTCAGACCCCAAGGATGGGTGGCCTCATCGACCACTACCAACAGTTGCGCGTTGATCACATCGCGCTTGGACAAGGACGCGTCCAGATCCATTGAGCCGAGCACGGTACGAATATTGGTCATCACCAGATTGAGAATGGCAATTTCCAAAGTCGCTACCTCGTAGGCCGCTTTCGGCGCATCCAGCACCTGATAGAACACCACGCCATCGACCGCGACCACGGCGTTGTCTTTGGTGATGACTTCCTGCCGCGGCACGTCCAGCACCTGCTCCATCATGTTGATGCGCTTGCCGACGTTGTGGAAAAACGGCACGATGAAATTGAGTCCGGGGGTCAGCGTGCGCACGTAGCGGCCGAACCACTCCAAGGTGTATTCGTTGCCCTGCGGCACCCGCACCACGCCGAGCCAGGCCACAACAACGATCAGCGCAAGCAGAATATAGGTAGCACTGGACATGACAGCGTTCTCCGGTTGGTGATTCGAGTGTATCGCGACGGCTATTGTGCGCCCAACGAACCCGCTCAAGCGCGCTCGTCGGTCAGCCTTTTCATGTAGGCATCCACATCCATTTCAATGCTGCGGGGGCGCCGGTGGAACAGATCCTGCACGCGCTGATCGGCACACTGCTGCACACCGAGGACACTGTCGGTGACCAGAATCTGGCCTTGATCGAGCACGCTGATGGTGTCGGCAATCTTCAGCGCGCTTTCCAATTCGTGGGTGACCACGACGATGGTCATGCGTAGCGCCGACCGCAACTTGAGGATCAATTCATCCAATTCGGCCGAGACCACTGGATCGAGCCCCGCCGAAGGCTCGTCGAAAAACAATAACTCGGGATCCATGACGATCGCCCGGGCCAACGCCGCACGTTTGACCATGCCGCCGGAAAGTTGCGCCGGCATCAAGTCCTGAAAGCCGCCGAGGTTGACGACTTCGAGTTTCAGACGACTCATGATGCGAATGGTATTTTCATCGAGTCTGGTGAGTTCACGCAGCGGCAGCGCCACGTTGTCGCCGACCGTCATCGAGGTGATGAGTGCACCGCCCTGAAACGACACGCCCATTTTCTTGCGCAAGCCCAGCAGTTCGCCGACGCTGGCCCGGGCCAGATCGATGCCGAGAACCCGCACGCTGCCGGCGGGCGGACGTTGCAGCCCGATCAAGTGGCGCAGCAGCGTGCTCTTGCCGGAGCCGGAGCCGCCCATGATGACCCGAATTTCGCCGCGCTGGACCTGAAAATCAATGTCCTTGAGCACTTGCCGGGCGCCGTACCAAGCCTGTAGTTGGTGAACCTCGATGATCGGTGGCGGTGCGCTCATCTCAGCGATTCAAGAAGTAGCTGAAAATCATGTCGGCCACGATGATCGCCGAAATCGACATCACCACCGCTCGCGTCGTCGCCCGCCCAACGCCCTCGGCGCCACCGCTGACACCAAACCCGGTACCAACACCGATGATCGTGATCAATACCGCAAATACCAGACTTTTCGACAGCCCCTGGCCGATGTCGCCAACGGTAATCTGTTGCAAGGTTTGCAGCAGATAAGCCGCCACGCTGATGTCGAGCGAGGGCGAGCAGTACAGGGCCGCCCCCAGGATCGCCAAGGCGTTGGCAAATACCGTCAGCACCGGCATCATCAGCAACATGGCGATCAGTGTCGGCGCTGCCAGATAGCGTACGGGATCGATGCCGATGACGCCGAGCGCATCGATCTCCTGCGACACCTTCATCGAACCGATGCGCGCCGCAAACGCCGAACCCGAACGACCGGCCACCAAGATGCCGGTAATCAGCACGCCGAATTCGCGGGTCACCGATTTGGCCACCGCCATCACTACCTGGCTTTGCGCACCAAACTCGCCGAGCGCCGCCATGAACTGAATCCCCAACATTAACCCCACGGTAAAACTCAAAGCCCCGACGATCGGCAAGGCATCGACGCCAACCTGGCGCATCTGCTCAAAAATGGCGTGCGCTCGCAGCGGTTGGCCGCGTCGGTAACCGCTGATGGCAAAACTCAAACTTTCCGCCAACAACGCCCCGCCGTAGCCGATCGCCTGCACCGCCGCCACGCTGGCGTGGCCAAGCCGCTGCAGCGCCGTGGGCACGAACTGGAACATCATCCGCCTGCTGCCGTGGCCGCTGCCAGGTCGGGAAAAATCGGAAACACGCGATCCAACCGCGCCAATTCGAGCACCGAGCGCACCGGCGGGCTGGGACTGAGCAGCACAAACCGCTGGTGATGGCTGCGCGCCCGCTGGAAGCCTTCCACCAGCGCTGCGATGCCAGAAGAATCGATGTAAGTAACCCGTGCCAATCGCACCGCCAGTGCCGACGACTTGGCCAATACCGTCAGCACTTCCTGGCGCAGATCCGGCGACCAACTGAGCTCAACTTCACCATAAACGTCCAGTACCGACCACGGCCCGGACTGTGATTGATCGACACCGTGCTGCTGCATTGCCTCCGCCATCAGCTGACTCCCTTGGACCATCGACACCACATGTTTAGCACATTGCCATCGCGATGCCGCTGTGGCAACCAGCACCAGCGCTGCATCGTTTGATCGATGATTGGCAGACCGAGGCCGCCAGGACGGCATTCATCCAGATCGCGCGCGACCAAGGTCGGCGGCACCAGCGCGGGCGCCTGATCGCGCAAGCGAAAGTGCAGCCACTGCCGTACCCGGTACACACTGAGCCGCATGCGGCCACCAGCGCGGTCACCGTAGCCATGGCGGATGACATTGGCGCAGGCCTCGTGCACCGCCAACACCAGCCGATCCCGCGTCGCCGCGGGCACCCGCAGACGCTCCAGCGTGGCGCACAATTGCCGCCGCATGGCGGGCAGCGCCGCAGCCTCGGCGGCGAGCTCCAGATCCAGCAGTGGCCGCGCGCTCATGCCAGGGCACCACTGATCAACATCAGTGTGGTGTCGTCGCCCAGTTGCAGCCGTCGCAGCGTATCGGCGATCTGGCGCAGGCGGGCTTGCGGTCGGCTGGCGGTGGCCGCTGCGGTGCCAATCAGCGCCAACATGCCGTCGAGACCCAGCATGCTGCGATCAGCGCGACGGGCATCGGTCGCGCCATCGGAAAACAGATAAAGCTCGGCGTCGGTGAGATCGACTTCCTGGCCGACATAATCCACGCCAGCGAGGATGCCGAGTGGTGGATTTTCCGCCGGCCAGCACTGCACGCCGACGCCCGCTTGATAGCGCACCACCGGCAAAAAACCCGCACTAGCCCAGGCGACGTGATGCGTTGCGGTTTGGTAATACCCGGCCAACGCGCAGACAAATTGTCCGGACGGCAAGCTGCTACACAGCTCATCGTTGACCCGCGTCAGCCAGCGCGCCGGCGTCAGCCCCTCTTTGCCCGCCCAACGCAGCAAACTGGCAACGCGCACCATCAACAGCGCCGCATCCAAACCTTTGCCCGCCACATCACCGATGGTGAAGCCGATATTGCCATCGGCCAGATCGAAATAATCGTAGAAATCACCGGAGACTTCGCGCGCCGGGCGATTCAGCGCAAGGATCGGAAAGCGTCCTCGCCGCCGCGCCGGCAGCAAGCTCCGCTGCATGCGCCGGGCCATCAGCAGTTCGCGGCGCACGCGTTCGTGTTCCACCGCTTCGGCGGCGAGCCGGGCATTGCTGATGGCGAGCGCCACCGGCGCCGCCAACGCCCGCAACAGCAAAGCATCGGCGGGGCCAAACGCCGCACCATCACGCTTGTTCAATACTTCCAAGGCACCGATCGCCCCGTGCGCCGAAGCCAGCGGAGTACACAACAAAGAGCGGGTCTGAAAGCCGCTTTTGGCGTCGATGCTGTTGTCGAAATCGCGATCCGCACTGGCGTCCGCGACCAACTGGCAGACCCCGGTTTGCATGGCGCGCCCGATCACGCCCTGCCCCGGCACCACGCGTTGCCCGACAAACTGGACCGGCCCTACCGAAAATCGGCAGACCAACGCGGTGCCATCGGCGCTCAGCAGAAACAACGAAGCCGCCTCGGCCCGCATGGTGTCGGCAATTTTCTGTACCACCGCCGACAAGCTGGCGTCGAGATTCGCGCTGCACGCCAGATCCTGCGCCAACTCAGCAATGGCCGTCAGCGCAGCACTGGCGGACAAGCCCGCTGGCATGCCTTCAACTCCCGTCAGCGCTGCGTTTGCTATCGCGCTGATTGCGGCGCTGGCGAAGCCCCCACAGCGTCATCACCGGACCGGACAACACATAGATTGCGGTGATGCCAAACAAAAAATACTGCGGATGCACGACCAGCAGCACGATGATCGCCATCGCCACCGGCGCCCAGATAAACGGCACCCGATCCGAGCCCGGCATCGCCTTGAAACTCCAGTAGCGAATCCGGCTGACCATCAAGATCGCCGCCACCAAGGTCACGCCCAGCGCCACGAACGCCGCCTCAAAACCGGCTACTCCCAATTTGGACATGGTCCAGACAAAACTCATCAGCAAGGCCGCCGCCGCCGGACTTGCCAGTCCTTGAAAATAGCGCTTGTCGATCACCCCGATCTGGGTATTGAAGCGAGCCAGCCGCATCGCGGCGCAGGCGGCATAGACGAAAGCCGCGGCCCAGCCAATTTTGCCCAGGGTCGTGCCATAAGCATTCAATTCTCTGAGCGCCCACGAATACATGACCAAGGACGGCGCCAAACCAAAACTGACCAGATCGGCCAGGCTGTCGTACTGCACACCGAAATCGCTCTGGGTGTTGGTCAGACGGGCAACGCGGCCATCGATGCCATCCAGCAAGCCAGCGACGAATACCGCAATCGCGCCCTCGGTGTAGCGTCCGGCGAATGCTGACACGATGGCAAAGTAACCGGCCAGCATGCCCGCCGTGGTGAACAGGTTGGGCAGCAAATAGATGCCGGGATGACGTGGCACGGGGGGTTCGGGGCGGGAGCCTGGGGATTCGCTCATGGTGGTGTCAGCGTGCTAAGTCGGTTGGGGCATTGAGTGTAGCGCACCGGGTTTCGCGTTCCGGGCCGTCCCGGCAGCGGCCACGGCGAAACCCAGGGTAAAGAAACTGCGCCCAACCCGATGAAACCAAGCTTACTCGGCGCTACTATCGACGCCACCACGGTTCGAGGATGTTAGCCATGCGCCTGATCACTTTGTTGTTGATGGGCTTGTGTTTTGCCATCGCGCTACCGCTGTCGGCGGAGAGCTTTTACAAGTGGAAAGACGCCGCTGGCGTTTGGCATTACGACGATAAACCGCCGAAGGATGTGCCTGCCGACCAGTTGAAAGTGCATCCCGGCGCCGGCGCCGAAGCCACCACTGCAACCACCGATCAGGAGAAGACGCCGACCGAGTCGAAGAATTGCTTGCTGGCGCGGAAGAATCTGGAAATTCTCAATAGCCACTCGATCATCACCAAGGATCTCGATGGCGATGGTCAACCGGAAACCTTGAACCTGGAACAGCACAAACAGGAAATCACCGAAGCCGAGCAGCAGATTGCGGCCTTCTGCAAGCCAGCAAAGACCGAGTAAATCATCCACGTGGCTTTGCAGCGCAGGCAAATCATCGTCGCCATAGTGCTGGCCTTGGCGGTGGGCGCAGCGGTCTCCTGGTTGACCCGGTCGCCAACCCGGTCGACCGACGCCGTCAAGCGGCCACTGCCAGCCGGCGAGCATCGTCCCAACCCGGCCCCCGAGACCCGCACCATCTATAAATGGCAAGACGCCAACGGGGTCTGGAACTTCTCCGATCTGCCACCGCTGGATCGACCCTACACACTGGTGATCGGCACGCCCAACGTCACCTCGGTGCCCACCGTGGTGCCCGAGTCGGCCGAGCCATCGTCCACCACCAAACCGGTCGCGCCGAAGCGCTGATCGGGAATCGGCCCGCGCCGATTGGTACCGGCTGCCGATTTTCGTCCTCTGGTTCACTCGCGACGCCACGGTTATGATCGGCGGCCGTTAGCAAAGAACCCGAAGCCATGCGCCTTAGCCAGTTTCACCTTGCCACCATCAAGGAAACTCCCGCCGATGCCGAGATCGTCAGCCATCAATTGATGTTGCGGGCCGGCATGATCCGCAAGCTGGGCGCCGGTATCTACACCTGGTCACCCCTCGGCCTGCGGGTTTTGCAGAAGGTCGCGGCCATCGTCCGCGAAGAAATGAATCGCGCCGGCGCACTGGAACTGTTGATGCCCTCGGTACAGCCACGCGAGCTCTGGGACGAAACCGAGCGCT
>Ga0210033_1000814_pt1 | contig 29662 bp, 31 predicted proteins | sample CryGeymeta201501_FD_185465 | JGI IMG/M metagenome (GOLD analysis project Ga0210033, IMG submission 185465) | Groundwater microbial communities from Crystal Geyser aquifers in Utah, USA - Crystal Geyser metaG 2015-01 (SPAdes) (version 2) | ecosystem: Environmental > Aquatic > Deep subsurface >... | reverse complement strand
AGGGATGCTCTCAGGCATTGTCGCAGCGCCGTGCACATCGCCTGTGCTTGCGGGACTGTTGATTTACATATCCACCACAAAGGATGTGATTCTTGGAGGGTCAATGATGCTCGCCTTTTCATTAGGTATGTCCACACTGCTCATTGTGGTTGGAACATTTTCAGGCGGCATAAAAACATTGCCTAAACCCGGCAGATGGATGGTGTGGGTGAAAAAAGGGCTGGCTCTAATAATGTTTGGATTCGGAGAATATTTTTTGATAAAGGCGGGAGGACTTCTGATATGAAAAAGATTCTGATGATGATTGTGTTTTTATCACTGATATTTCCTGTATATGGCTTTGCGCTGGATATCAATGACAATGCGCCGGATTTCCGTGGCGTTGCGCTTGACGGCAAGCAGGTTGCATATTCGGAGTTAAAAGGCAAAAAGCCTGTTTATCTCATGTTCTGGGCAACATGGTGACCGAATTGTAAAGCAGAGATTCCCCGTGTGGTGAACCTTAATAGGAAATTCGGAGACAAGATTAAATTCATAGGGATTAATGTGGCTATAAACGAGAAGATAGAGGGTGTAAAAGATTATGTAAGGTCCAATGGCATAAACTTTCCCAATATCTTTGACAAGGACAAAAAGATAATCAAGGCATTCGGCGTTATGGGGACGCCAACACACATAATCATTGATAGAAAGGGGGTAATAAAGTATAGGAGTGCAGAATTAGCGGATGACCTCGAAAAGCACATGAAAGAGCTTTTAAACTGAAATGGAGGAGAAAAAATGAATAAAAGAATGGTGATGTTTATTCTTTTTGCTGTCTTAGCTGCTGCCATCATATCATTGACGACAAAATCAGGCTACAGTCAAACAGCAAAGTCGTCAAATCCTGCTGATGCCGGATGCCTGAAGTGTCATAAGGGAATAGAAAAGATTGCGGATACGCCTGTTATGTCAAAACTCACCTGTGTAGAGTGCCATAATGGCAATCCAAATGGAGCGTCAAAAGAAGACGCGCATAAAGGCATGCTTGCAAACCCGACCGACTTAAGGGTTGTGGATAAGACATGCGGAACATGCCATGCAGAAGATGTTGCAAATTCCAAAAAATCACTCCACTCTACAATGGCTGGCATGATAGGCGGGACAAGATATACATGGGCGGCTCAGGACACTAAAAATTCCATCTATGCAACTTATGATGTTGAAGATAAGGACGGCAACGTGCCTGAGAAAAAAGGCGCAGTAAAATCACTTAAGCAGCTTCCGATGTATGACGCGTCAAAGCCTATGAGCAAAGACAACCATCCTGCCGATGATTACCTGAGAGACCAATGTTTAAGATGCCATCTCTGGTCAAAAGGCGCACAGCAAGACGGAGACTACAGGGCCTCCGGATGCGCTGCGTGTCATGTAGTTTATTCCGACAACGGCAAGTATGAAGGCGCAGACAAGTCCATAGACAAGATGAAAGCGGGAAGGCCGAAGATGCATCGCATCACAACAAAGATACCGGAATATCAGTGCATCCACTGTCATAATCGCGGCGGCAGGACAGGGGTGAGTTATATTGGAACTATGGAATCAGACGAATACGGTTCTCCTTGGTCAGCAGAGGCAGGCAAAAAAGGCGGGAAGAAACTTCACGGCAAGTTCTATAACCACCTGACCGCTGATGTTCATTATCAGAAAGGAATGACCTGCATAGACTGCCATACAAAACACGACCTTCACGGCGACGGGAATATTTACAACAAGAAACATCAGGCAGTTGAGATAAGATGCGAAGACTGTCATGGAGACGCAAAGGCTGTAAGCAGCCTTAAAACCTCAACGGGAAATAAGCTCAATAATCTGAAAAAAGAAGGCGGCAAAGTAATCCTTACCTCTAAAATGGACAACAAGGAGAAAATTGTTCCACAGACAAAAGAGGTGATATCCAAAGGTTCTTCTTTGGCAAAATCAGCTATGGGCATTACAAGCCACATGAACAAGATGGAATGTTATGCATGTCATGCTAAATGGGCGGCACAATGTTACGGATGCCATGCCCAGCAGGATACAAAGACAAGGAGCGGCGACTGGATTAACACCAAGGCAATGGATGATCCGAGCAAAGGCGGAAATATGGAAGCAAAGAATAAAACGACTTACAAATGGAGCGAGACACGCTCATATCTGAGATGGGAATCGCCCGTGCTTGGTATAAACCAGAAAGGCAAGGTCTCTCCGTTCATTCCCGGTTGTCAGTCTATATTCACACAAATCGGCGCTGATGGAAAGGCGACAATGCATAATAAGGTCTTTACAACCTATGATGGTTTTTCAGGCATGGCGCATAACCCGATACAACCGCACACAATATCAAAAGAAGCAAGAACATGTGAAGACTGTCATGCAAACAAAAAGGCAGTCGGTCTCGGAACAGGAATTTACAATTCAAAGGCTAACGGCATAGATATTCCGTTTGAGCTGGAGCAGATTATTGACGAAGACGGAAAACAGATTCAGGCAACGAGCCACTATGGCGCCAGGCCATTCAACAAAGAAGAAATAGACAGAATTATGAGAGTGAATGTCTGTGCTTCCTGCCACGACTTGCAAAAAGATGCAAAAATATGGAAAAAGGTTACGGATGTGACAGGTTTCGCAAAGACAGATGCCAAGCACAGGGAAATATTGAAAAAGTTGTTTGGAAAGGGAACAGGAGTAAAAAAGTAAAAAGGAAGTAGTGGTTAGAGGAGGGGCGGTCAATGACCGCCCCTTTTTTCTTTAAGATTCTTTTTCTCATAATCTGATAATATAAATCGTTATAAGATTGTAAATGAAAGGACTATTTTTATGAATATTGATGAGTTATGCATTAACACTATCAGGATGCTTTCTGTTGATATGGTGGAGGAAGCCAATTCAGGACATCCGGGAATGCCGATGGGCGCAGCTCCTATGGCGTATGTTCTCTGGACCAGGTTTCTTAAACATAATCCTGAGAATCCAAAATGGCATGACAGGGATAGGTTTGTGCTTTCCGCAGGCCACGGCTCCGCTCTTCTTTATTCGCTTCTGCATTTAACCGGATACGATTTGTCCATAGAAGAAATTAAAAGATTCAGGCAGTGGGGAAGCAAGACGCCCGGGCATATTGAATATGGAGATACGCCCGGAGTTGAATGCACAACAGGCCCTCTGGGTCAGGGGTTCGCAATGGGTGTAGGAATGGTGATTGCCGAAAGATTTTTTGCGGCAAAGTTTAATCGTCCCGGACATGAGATAGTAAATCACTGCACGTATGCGATAGTGAGCGACGGGGATTTGATGGAGGGGATTTCGTCCGAAGCAGCCTCATTGGCAGGGCATCTGAAACTTGGCAAGCTTATATATCTTTACGACAACAACCACATCTCTCTGTCTGGAGAAACGAGACTTACGTTCACCGAGGATGTGTGCAAGAGGTTTGAGGCATACGGATGGCATGTTCAGAATGTTGAAGATGGCAATGACATAGAGGCTGTTTCGGAGACAGTAAAAAAAGCGCAGGAAGAAACAGAACGCCCATCCTTGATTTCAGTAAGGACGCATATAGGCTATGGAAGCCCGCATAAACAGAATACCTTTGAAGCGCACGGCTCTCCGCTTGGACCTGATGAGGTTACAGCCACAAAGAAGAACCTTGGCTGGCCCTTGGACCCAAAATTTTATATACCGGAAGAAGCTCTTGCACAATTCAGAAAAGCGGCAGATATAGGCGCTCGGCTTGAATCAGAATGGAAGAAGAAATTTAATTCATACAGGGAAACATATCCTGAGCTTGCATCTGAGTGGGACAATATGATGAATTTCAAATTCCCTGATACTTGGGATAAGGACCTCCCTGTTTTTCCTCCAGACCCGAAGGGCCTTGCTACACGCTCTGCTTCGGGAAAAGTAATGAATGAAATAGCGCATCATATTAGTTCTTTGCTCGGCGGCTCCGCTGATTTGAATCCTTCAACAAACACCGAGCTTAAAGGCAAGGGTAATTTCCAATTTCCTGATTCAGCGGATAAAAAGATTCAGGGCGCAGCATCAGGCGGATGGGGCTACGGAGGCGCAAACATCGCTTATGGCGTGAGGGAACATGCGATGGGAGCAATATCAAATGGAGTGGCGCTTCATGGAGGCTTGATTCCTTTTGCGAGCACTTTTTTAATATTTTCGGATTATATGAGGCCTGCCATCAGGCTTGCCGCGTTAATGAGATTGCATGTCATCTATATCTTTACGCATGACTCCGTAGCTCTTGGAGAGGACGGGCCGACCCACCAGCCGGTAGAACAGCTTGCAAGCCTGAGGGCCATGCCGGGATTGACGGTCATAAGGCCTGCTGATGCAAATGAGGCCGTAGAGTCCTGGAAGATTGCAATCGCTCACAGGGATGGCCCGGTTGCTCTGATTTTAACCAGGCAGAAAGTGCCTGTGATTGACAGGCAAAAATACAAATCAGCTTCGGAATTGGCTATGGGCGCTTATGTTATAGCGGATTGTTCTTCATGCATGCCTGAGATTATCTTAATAGCAACAGGCTCCGAGGTTCACATAGCCCTTGCCGCATATGAAAAACTCAATGCCGAGTATATTGATGTGCGTGTTGTGGCTATGCCTTCGTGGGAGTTGTTTGAAAGGCAGCCAAAAGAATACAGGGACACAGTGCTGCCGCCCGATATTAAGGCGAGGATTTCTGTTGAGGCAGGTTCAACGCAGGGCTGGCATAAGTATATTGGATTAGACGGCATTGTAATAGGAATAGACAGGTTTGGCGCTTCTGCGCCCGGAGTGATGCTGCTTGAGAAGTTTGGATTTACGGCAGAGAATATAGTTACAAAGGCAAGGGAATTATTAGAAAAAAAGATTTAACATGAAGTAATGCGCTGTAGCCGAATCCCTTTTCGCTTTTTGCAGAGATTTTTTGACCCCGAAAGCATTCGGGATTACCAAAAATTCTCTGATGTCGCTCAAAGTTATTTGGCTACTGAATCTGGGAGAACTAATGACAATGGGTTTTAAAGACGCCTCATCCTGCTGGAAAGAGATACTCTCTGATGTTTCAAAAAACAGAGGGCTGCTTTCTGTCATAGAAAAGTTTGCGAGAGAAAATACCGCACCGGCAAAAATAGTATTCGGCACTTCGGGCTGGCGCGGCGAGATAGGAACTGACTTTACATTCAATAACCTGCGCATTGTGACTGCGGCAATTATAGAAATGCTTAAAAGCAGTGATGAGTCAGTGATGCAGGCAATCGGCGTTTCAGGATTTGAAGGTGTGAAAAGCAGGGGCGTTATTGTAGGACATGACAACAGATTCCTCGGCCCTGATTTTGCGATGGAAGTAATAGGGATTCTTCAGAGAGAAGGGATTAAAACATGGTATGCAGGCGAAGCGTCCACGCCTGAGTTTTCAGCAGGGATAGAGATGTCAGGCGCAGCGTGCGCGATTAACTTAACTCCTTCACACAATCCTGCAAATTATGCCGGGCTAAAATTTAATCCCTCGGACGGAGGAGCTGCGGGAACGCTGATTACAACGAAAATAGAAGAGATTGCAGACAGGATGATGAGAGAAAGCAACCCCCCTCTACCCCCCTTTAGTAAAGGGGGGAGGGGAGGGGGGTTAGTTGAAAAGATTGACCTTACATCTCTGTATATAAAATATATTCTGGAGAGAAAGACGCTGGATATAGAAAAAATCAGGAGTTTTATAGACAACGAGGATTGTATTTTTTGCGTTGACAATGTTCACGGAGCGACCAGGGGGCGACTACAGAGGATTCTGGAAAATTCGGAAGGCGGATTGCGGATTTCGGAATTAGAGGCAAGAGGAAAAATCAAGTTCTTGAGGACAGAGGACGATTTTCTTTTCGGAGGCGTGGCTCCTGAGCCTTCAGAGAAAAACATGCAAGGTGTTGAGAGGGTTTTGCGCGAGAGCAATGCGAGGTTCAGAATGGGGGTTATCATAGACCCTGATGGCGACCGCATAAGACACGCTGACGCAAATATGCAGATACCGATGAATTATTTTGGAGCCATGGCGTTTCATTTCCTGAGCGTGCATAAAGGGATTAAGGGGATAGGCGTAAAATCTGTCGGCACGAGCAATCTCCTGAATGCTATTGCAGAAAAACTTGGGATACCTGTGAGAGAGACAAAGGTAGGTTTTAAAAATTTCAGGCCGTATATGCTCCGGTCATCAAAGGAGAGGGCTGTGGTTGCCTTTGAAGAATCAGACGGGATGACAGGATATAACCATACTCTTGAAAAGGATGCGCTCTTCGGGCTTCTTCTTGCAATAGAGATGATGGCAGTAACAGGCAAAAACCTGAGCGGCTATCTGAAAGACATAATGGATGAATTCGGGCATTACTATCCGGACCGCTCCGGCATTCCAGTGGACCGTTCTCTTGCCGGGGAGCCGTTAGTCAAAAAACTTTCAGTTATCGGAGAGCATTACAAGGTTGGAGCCGCGCTTAATATCGGCGGGAACAAAAGAACCATAAGTGATGTTATTATAGTTGACGGAACAAAACTTGTGTTTGACGACGGCTCATGGTTAATGATAAGGCCTTCGGGAACTGAGCCGAAGGTAAGGTTTTACATTGAGGCAAGAACAGAAGAAGAAAAGAAGGCAGTGTTTGAAGCAGCGGAAAAAATAACGAAAGAGGCGCTTGGGTTGATATGATACAAAACACCTTCAGCATATTAAATGGAATTGGCGTGAAACAGGAAAGAAGACTTTGGGAAAACGGAATTCTCACCTGGAAAGATTTCTTGAATACCCCGAGGATGCATTCTATGAGTTCAGACAAAAAAGCTGTTTTTGACAACAGTCTTTGTTCCGCCTTGCAGGAGCTGAAAAATTCCAATGCGAGATATTTTGCCGACACCGTAAAAAGGAGAGAGCACTGGAGGCTGTTTGATAAATTCAAAGGCGAGGCAGTATGCCTGGATATAGAGACAAGCGGCCTGATGCCTGACAAGGGCGGATATGTAACTGTTGTAGGCATGTATGACGGCTGTGATTACAGGTGCTTTGTCAGAGGCAACGGCCTTTCACCTGAGAATCTTAATAAGGCGCTTTCAGGATACAAATATCTTATAACATTTTACGGAGCTGTATTTGACGTCCCTTTTCTTTTTCGTTCCATGCCCGGGCTGAGGTTTGACATCCCTCATTTTGATATATGTTTCGGTTCAAGAAAGCTCGGATTTCAGGGCGGACTTAAAAAACTTGAAACCAGCATGGGAGTTGAAAGAGACGAGGCCGTCAAGGGCATGAACGGTTATGACGCCGTGAAATTATGGGGAGCTGCGCAAAACGGAAGCGCTGAGGCTCTGGACCTGTTAAAGCTTTACAACAAGGAGGATACTGTAAATCTATTCGGCATAGCTGAAGTTATTTATCAGCGATTAAGGGCGCAGACCGGCATAGAAGAGTATCTCAGATAAAATACCTGTGTTGCATGGAGTTCTATCCCCGCATTTTTTGTTGGACTCTTGACTTTAACTGCCCCATTCTTTTATCTTGTTTAAGCAAATTCATGTTATCACAAAGGAGCGATAATGGCTAAGATAAAAGTCGGCATCATCGGCGGCTCGGGGATGGATGACCCGCGCCTTATCAAGAATAAGAAAGAGAAGAAGGTAAAGACGCCTTACGGCAATCCTTCATCCGCTCTGACAGTCGGAAAGATAGAAGGTGTTGATGCGGTTATACTTGCGCGTCACGGCAAAGGCCATTCCATTTATCCGACAGGCGTTAATTTCAGGGCAAATATTTACGCCCTTAAAAAAGAAGGCTGCACGCATATCCTTGCCACAACAGCAGTAGGCTCGCTCAGAGATAAAATAAAGCCGGGAGACCTTGTGTTCGTGGACCAGTTTATAGATAATACAAAACACAGGGCGCTAACATTCCATGACGAAAAAGTGATTCACACTCCTATGGCAGAGCCTTTCTGTAAAGAATTGAGGGCTCTTTTGGTAAAATCCGCAAAAGAACTTAAGCTCAGGCATCATCAAAAGGGCACTGTGCTCACGATTGAGGGCCCAAGGTTTTCCACAAAGGCGGAATCTCACATGTTCAGGAGCTGGGGAGCTGATGTGATTAATATGTCAACTGTGCCGGAGGTAATCCTGGCAAGAGAGGCCGGTATCTGTTATCAGACAATAGCAATGTCAACTGATTATGACTGCTGGAAAGAGGGCGAGAAGCCTGTAACCTGGGAGATGATTGTTTCAATAATGAAAAAGAACGCTGAAAATGTTAAAAGACTTCTTCTTCATACAATAACTAAGATTAAATTTGAACATTGCGAAACATGCAAATCATAGGAGGAAATAATGCCGATTAAATCAAAAATCAGAACAGTGCCTGATTATCCGAAGAAAGGAATAATGTTCAGGGATATAACGACTCTCATTAAAGACCCGGTCGGATTCAGGCTTGTAATTGACAGTCTGACACAGAGATACATTACGGGAGATATAAAGTTTGATGTGATAGTCGGGATAGAATCCAGGGGATTTATAATAGGCGGAGCGCTTTCTTACACTCTTGGCAGGGGATTTGTCCCGATAAGGAAAAAGGGGAAACTTCCTGCTGAAAAAATAACCCATGAGTATGAACTTGAATACGGCACGGATATTATAGAGATTCATAAGGACGCAATAGGGAAGGGCGAGCGTGTTCTTATTGTAGATGACCTTCTTGCGACAGGAGGAACTGCGCTTGCGGCGGCTGCCCTAATAGAAAAACTTGGCGGCACAGTCTCTGAACTGTGTTTCATTGTTGACTTGCCTGAGGTGGGCGGCAGAAAAAGAATTGAGGCAAAGGGATACAAAGTTTTTGCGCTGACGGAGTTTGAGGGGGGTTAAAAGATGAAGCCTTTTACAAAAATTGCAATTGCCGTATTCTCACTGGTTGCCGTTTTACATCTGCTGAGAGTCATTTTTGGATGGGAAGTTATTGTCAGCGGCATAATTATTCCATTATGGATAAGCGTAGTCGGCTTTATTATCGCAGCAGGCCTTGCAGTTTTGCTGTGGAGGGAGATGAAGGGAAGGTGAAATGGAGTCCAGCAAGAAATATGGGATGTGTCCCTGATTACCTGATTGCCTATGGATAAGTTACAAGTATCCCTTCAATCTCTCCATGCTCTTTTTTGCATCATCCGGATTGTGGGCTTCAAGGGTATAAATAAGGTCTTTGCCTTTCAACGCTGAGAATAGTTTTCCGAAGTCAAATGTTCCGTCGCCTATCGGGAGATGCTGGTCAAAGGTCTTGTTGTTGTCATGCAGATGAAGCTCAATAATATATGGTTTAAGGCATCCCATCCAATCTTCAAGCGATACTTTAGAGAAAAGATTAAAGTGTCCGGAATCAAAGCAAATTCCAAAGCTGTTATTCCCCATCTTTTCCATTAGCAGTCTGAGATTTTCAGGCTCATCCTCAAAGATGTTTTCTATCGCAATCTTAGCGCCGATTCCCTCTGCTTTTTTTACCAAAGGTTTCCATGTAAGGAGGCTTTTTTCAAGCCAGAGGTCTATGTTTAAGGCATATTTCCATTTTTCATATCCTGAGTGGAATACAACAGCCTTTACCATCAAATCCCCGGCGATATTCATAACATGGAAAAATCTTTCCATTGTTACGGCCCTGACCTTTGAATCAACTGCGCCCGGAGATAAATCCATAAACGGAGCATGAATTGTTAGGGAAGGGTTATAATCAAGCTGCTTTTTAAGCTGTGATATATCTTCTCTGCTTATTGAGTCAAGGGCGTTTGATTCAAGGTAGAGTTCAAGGTTGAGTTTTTCCTGCCTGATAAACGAAAGGTGTTCTGCTATTTTGTGATATGGGATATGGACATGAAAGTCTGCCACTATGCCTTTGCCGCTGCCTCTGCTTTAGATTCTGTCTTGGGTTCTGTTTTTGATTCAGCGCCTGCGTCTTTCTTTGCATTAGGCTTTTTACCTGAATTCGCTGGCTTTGATGCGTAATCTGTTTTATACCATCCGGTGCCTTTCAAAATAAAGGATGTATTTGAGATAATTTTTTTCAGTGTTCCTCCGCATTTCGGGCACTTACTCAGCGGCTTATCTGCAAATTTCTGATGCGCCTCATGTATCTTACCGCACTTCAAGCATTCATATTCGTATATCGGCATCTTTGAAACCTCCAGGGGAAAAACTTAACTTATTATTATAACTTAATAATAAGTTTGCGGTCAATCACACTTGACTTTATGGAGAAAAGGTTTTTATTATTCTCTATCGGGGCGTAGCGCAGTCTGGTAGCGCACACGGTTCGGGACCGTGGGGCCGGAGGTTCAAATCCTCTCGCCCCGACCAAGAACTTTAGGAGATACTGAATTTATGGGATGTAGAGCGTGGCAACCCGACAGTTATCATCACTTCCCCGACTTATGAATCCTTGAAACATTTTGAATCTATTAACGCTTTTATGTGGAAAAGGGAAATATGAATAAAAATAAATTAGTGTTGTTTGAGGGTAAAAAAATTCGTAGAAAGTGGGATGAGAAACAAGAAAAATGGTATTTTTCGGTAGTGGATATCATTCGAATTTTGACCAGTCAGCCCGATTTCCAATTAGCAAGAAATTATTGGAAAGTGCTGAAGAACCGCTTAAAAAAAGAAGGAAGCGAAACGGTTACAAAATGTAACCGGTTGAAAATGATTGCGGAAGATGGCAAATTACGGTTGACTGATGTTGCCGATGTAGAAACGCTGCTAAGGCTCATTCAGTCTGTTCCAAGTCCAAAAGCTGAACCGATTAAACTTTGGCTTGCCAAAGTCGGCTATGAAAGAATGCAGGAAACAGTTGATCCTGAAATATCATTGAATCGTGCCAGAGAAAATTGGCAAAAAGTTGGACGAAGCGAAAAGTGGATACAGCAAAGAATGATGGGGCAGGAAACGAGGAATAAACTCACTGATTATTGGAAAAACCATGAAGTAAAAAAACAGGATGAATACGCAATTCTAACTAATATTATTCACGAGGAGTGGAGCGATTTGTCAGTAAAACAGCACAAGCAGTTAAAAAATCTCAAGACAGAAAACTTACGTGACCACATGACCGAAGCTGAACTTATTTTCACTGCTTTGGCTGAGCTTTCCACCCGTGAAATTGCTGAAAATATGGAGACAAAAGGGTTGGAAGAAAATAAAATTCCTGCCAAAAAAGGCGGACGAATTGCTAGAAATGCCAGGTTAGAATTGGAGCAAAAAACCGGGAAAAAGGTTGTGAGCGGAGGTAACTATAAAATTCCAACAACAAGTCAACCTAAAAAATTGAAATAAAATATGCTTAATCAAGATACAAAACGAAAAACAAGAAGCATTTTGAATCATTAAAAAGCAACCTGTAAACCCACCCGCCGCCAAAATTGAGGTTCTACCACTCAAAAAATCCGCTCAAATACTATATCCCGCCTGTCTGTGATAACGATTAATTCAGTCTTCCTTCCTGTTTCAGCTTATTCACTATCTCCTGTATTTTTGGTAAAGCCTCAAGCGCTGCTTTCTCTCCTTCAAGGACAGCCTCATGCCTCTTTGAAAAATCAGCGCTGCCTATATAACCGACCTTCGGCCTTATCACAACATCCGCTTTTGAAAGCTGTATGGCTGCGAGTTTTGAATACATTATGCTTATTGACTGTAAGATGGTCTCAATTGTCCCCTCTGGCCGGGATGAATCAATATCACTTGATATATCCACTGCAATAACTATATCAGCGCCGAGTTTTTTTGCAGCTTCAACCGCAACAGGACTTACAACGCCGCCGTCAACATACACTTTACCTGAAATATTTACGGGCCTGAATATGCCGGGGATTGAACAGCTGGCCCGAACAGCAGTTCCTGTATTGCCTGTCCCAAACACAATTTCTCTGCCGCTTTGAATATTTGTTGCAACGGCATAAAATGGGATTTTAAGTTTTTCAATGGGCGTGTTTTTTAATATGCGATTTATGTATGCCTCAAGTTTTTCTCCTTTTATGAACCCGTTGTCAGGGATTGACAGGTCAACAACATCGCCTTTTTCTATGGAGAATGAGAGTTTCTGGAGTTCAAACGCATTATATCCATAAGCATAGAGCGAGCCTACAAAACTTCCTGCGCTTGTGCCGATTATCATGTGTATGGGAATCTTGTTTGACTCAAGCACCTTAAGAACTCCGATATGCGCAAATCCCTTTGACGCCCCTGCGCCAAGGACAACTGCAATCTTTACGGGAGGCAGAGTAGGTTTGACTTCTTCTTTCGGAGCGCAGGAAGATAAGCAAAGCACTAAAATTACTATAAACGCCCTTGTCCTATTCACCTTTCACCCAATAACCATGCTCCCGATGCATGATATATGATACACGATACAAACAACATTATCCTGAGTCCTGCATCCTGTATCTTGCATCCTGTTTCAGCATATCCTCGGAAGCTGCTCGCCTGAAAGCATATCTATTACGCGTGTTCCGCCGATTCTTGTTTTCAGCAGGACCTTTCCTTCTGGCGACTCAGCGACTTCGCCGATAATATTAGCGTTTTTCCCCAGAGGATTTTTCCTTAGTATCACAAGCAGGCTTTCAGCCGCATCTTTCCTGACAACAGCGATTAAAATACCTTCGTTTGCAATGTAAAGAGGGTCAATGCCGAGAAGTTCGGATGCGCCTCTCACTCCGTCAGGAACAGGGATTGACGCTTCTCTTATGGTAAAACAAAGCCCCGATTCCAGAGCCATTTCCTTAAGTGTTGTAGCCAGTCCCCCTCTTGTAGGGTCTCTCATTGCGTGCACGCCGCCGTATCCGATAATCTCCTGCGCCATCTGATTCAGCGGCGCTGTGTCGCTCAGGACAGGAGGCTTAAAACTCAGCCCGTTTCTTTCAGCCATGACAGCAACTCCGTGGCTGCCGATTGCCCCGCTCACAATGATTTTATCCCCTGATTTTATATTTAAGGGTGAGATATTTACTCCGTCATCAAGGATGCCGATGCCGGATGTATTTATGAATATTCCGTCTCCCTTTCCCCTGTTGACAACCTTTGTGTCGCCTGCAATAATCTTTACCCTTGATTTTTTAGCGGCGTCTGCCATTGACGCTAAAATCTTTTTCAGGTCCTTCATTAAAAATCCCTCTTCAAGTATTAATCCTGCGCTCATGCAAAGAGGTTTTGCGCCGACCATTGAGAGGTCATTCACTGTGCCGTAAACCGCAAGTTCTCCGATATTTCCTCCCGGGAAAAAAACAGGAGAGACAACATAAGAGTCGGTTGTAAAAGCAAGCCTTAATGGTGAAGGGGTGAAGGGGTGAATAGGTGAATCGGGTAAATCAATAATTGCGGAGTCTCCGAGGCTCTTCATATCAAATTCAGGGACAAAATACTCCCTTATCAGCTTATGCATCACAGTTCCGCCGCTTCCATGCGCAAGAAGGATTCTATCCATCAACGCCCCCAGCTATATTAAAACAGGGACTGGCATTTGAGCGGATTCTTTTGCCGATAGTCCCAACAACCCCCTTAATCCCCCTTAACAAAGGGGGATTAAGGGGGTTGTGAGGCAAAAGCCCTCGGAGTCCCGAGCTGCTCGGGGCGAGAATAAGCGAGAATGTTATGCCCTGTTTTAACTCGCTCACTATCATATATGTCCTCCGTATTTGTAATACGCAGCGCAGCTTCCCTCTGTGCTTACCATGCACGCTCCGACAGGGCTTTCAGGCGTGCATACGCCTGCAAACAGCGGGCATTCGTCTGGTGTTTTCATGCCTTTAAGTATCTCTCCGCAGGAGCATCCCTTCGGTTCCTGAGGGCCTGAAACAAACGAGGTCTCAATCTTAATCACTGAGTTTATGTCGCTGTGTTTGTATTTTCCTCTGAGTTTAAGCCCGCTCAATGGTATGGTCCCGATTCCTCTCCAGTATGCATCGCACGGTTCAAAATACTCGTTAATGAGCGCAACTGCTTTTGGATTCCCTTCTTCCCTCACAACTTTTTTATATTGTATTTCAACCTCTGCCCTGTTGGATGCAATCTGTTCAAGAAGCATGTTTATTCCCTGAAGTATGTCTCCTGCTTCAAAACCTGTTATCACTGACGGTTTAAGATATTTCTCAGTTATAAACTTGTACGGCTTACTGCCTATGATAGCGCTGACATGCCCGGGAAGTATAAAGCCGTCAATTTTTACTTCGCCTGAACCCAGCAATGCGTCCAGGGCAGGGGGAACAAGTTTGTGAACAGAATATATGTAGAAATTGCTTATTCCTCTTTTCTCAGCCTCAAACAACGTGGCAGCCACAGAGGGAGATGTTGTCTCAAAACCTGTTGCAAAAAATACAATCTTTTTATCTTTGTTTTCTGACGCAATCTTAAGAGCGTCCATTGGAGAATATAGAACTCTTATGTCAGCGCCCTCTGCCTTAGCTTCAGAGAGATTTTTCTTGACGCCGGGCACGCGCATCATATCTCCGAAAGTCGTGAATATAACATTTTCTTTTCTTGAGATTTCCATTGCCTTTTCAATATCCTCAACTGCGGTGACGCACACCGGACACCCCGGGCCGCTGATAAGGCTTAACCCCTCAGGCAGCAGTTCCCTGACGCCCTGCCTGAATATAGCAACGGTATGGGTGCCGCAGACCTCCATCAGTCTTACAGGCTTTCCGATTTGCTTCATAAGATTTTTTAATCTTTCAACTGCCAGGCTCAATGATAACTCCTTTTATCCTTTCGTCCGGGATGACGACTGTTTCATCCTTTCTCTCACTATGTATGCCTGCCCCAGCGATATGCCCGCATCATTTGCAGGAACCTTTTCATTAGTATAAACATTCATCCCTATTGATTTCAGCCTGTCCATAGTATTTTTCAGAAGATACATGTTCTGAAAAACCCCGCCGCTTAAAACTACATCATGCAGTTTATGAACCATGCCGAGCCGCTGGACGACTCCGGCGATAATGGTGACTATGGTGTTGTGGAACTTAGTGGCGATAATATCTTTTCCTATTTCTTTCGCCATATCCTGTATCAGCCTGAACAGGGTCAGGCAAAAGTCTATTTCAATCCTGTCTTTCAATCCGACGTCAGCAGGGTAGTCTTCGTCTATGCCGTCTATTGTATAAGATTCAAGCGCCATTGCCGCCTCGCCCTCAAAGGTATTTGTGTCGCATATACCAAGTATTGCCGAGACCGCATCAAAGAGCCTTCCAGCGCTTGATGAAAGAGGCGAAAAATCTCTCTTGTCAATAATTCCTAAGATAGCGTTTATCCTTTCACTGCCGTATTTTTCAATGAAGCCTATGGACTTTAGATAATCCATCACCTCATCTCCTGTGATATATTTTAGGTAGCTGACCGCAACTCTCCACGGCTCTCTGATTGCCGTCTCTCCTCCCGGAAGGGGGATATATTTAAAGTGTCCTGCCCTCTTAAAGCCATCTATATCGGCGATCAGGAATTCACTTCCCCACAGATTCCCGTCAGTTCCATAGCCGGTGCCGTCAAATGCCACGCCTATGACTTTTCTCTTTATTCCGTTTTCCGCCATGACAGATGCGATATGGGCATAATGATGCTGGATGCCGTAAAACAAAAGTTCGGAGTTCGGAGTTCGGAGTTCGGAGTTTTCTATCGCTGAACGCTCTTCTGCCTTCTGGGACAGCGCCCACTTTGTTGAAAGATAATTTGGATGCAGGTCATATCCCACTGCAACAGGGTTCACCCTGTAAACTTTTTTTAGATTGTTGAGGCTCTCTTCAAAGAATTTCAGGGTCTCGTAATTTTCCATGTCTCCAATGTGCTGGCTTGGAATGGCGTAGTTTCCCTTTGTGAGAGTAAATGTGTTTTTTATATCAGCTCCGCAGCCGAGCACTTCAGGCCCGTCATCATTTAGAGAGATAGGCTCAGGCGCATAGCCCCTTGAACGGCGGATGAAAGACAGTGAAGCGTGAAGCGTGAAGAGTGAAGGGTTTAATTCTACTTCTCTATTCGAAGGAATATTTTCTTTAAACTCATTACACATTACGGCTAACGTATTACGAACTTTTACCACTGAGTCATCTACACGCATGAAGATGTCCCGGTTATGAATAAGGAGGGCGTCAACTATATCGGAGAATTTTGCTGCCGCCTCGTCATTGCTGACAACAATCGGCTCCTCTGAGATGTTGCCGCTGGTCATTACAAGGGCGTCAAAGTTTGGGGATTGGGGATTGGGGATTGGGGATTGGCTTTGAGACGCGGGGTAATAAAACAACAGATAATGCAGCGGCGTGTATGGCAGCATGAAGCCGATGTGCAGATTATTAGGGCTGATTGAATCAGGAAGCGCTGATGCATGATAACCCCCTTTAATTCCCCCCTTACTAAGGGGGGATAGAGGGGGGTTGTATCCTGAATCCTGTATCCTTTTTTTTAGAAGCACTACCGGCCTCTTGTTGGAAGTCAGGAGTTCTCTCTCTTTCTCTGAAACCTCGCAGTATTTTTTTATTGTTTCCATATCAGGCGCCATAAGCGCAAAAGGCTTGTTGCTCTTTCTTTTCCTTTCTCTTAATCTTTCAACTGCATCTTTGTTTGAGGCGTCGCATGCGATATGAAAACCGCCAAGCCCTTTTATTGCAACGATACCGCCTTGCTTTAAAATATTTATAGTTGCTTTGACAGGATTTTCTTCTTCTTGAATCTTGAATCTTGAATCTTGAATTCTAAATACGGCCCGCATTTATGACATGCATTAGGCTGGGCATGAAATCTCCTGTCAGAAGTGTTGTTGTATTCGCTTTCGCATTCATTGCACATTTTAAAAACAGACATGGTGGTGTTGTGCCTGTCGTAGGGAACAGCGTTTGTAATGGTGTAGCGCGGCCCGCAGTTAATGCAGTTTATAAAAGGGTACAAATAGCGTCTGTTGTCTTTGTCAAGCAGCTCTTTGAGGCAGTCATCGCATATTGAGACGTCAGAAGAAATGAGCGTGAAACTGCCGCTGTCCAGGCTTTTTATTATCTCAAAGTTTTCATATCCGTAAAAAGGCATAGGCGAAATATCAATCTTATTTATCTCTGATAATGGAGGCGCTTCTTTTGGAATCCTGTCTATAAATGGCGTGATGTCTTTGCCTTCTATGTCAATTGCCACTCCGTCAGCGGTATTGGTTACCGTTCCTTTTAGATTCAGGGATTTGGCAAGGTTATAGATAAAGGGCCTGAAGCCGACTCCCTGCACAACGCCTTTAATATTAATGAGGACACGGTTCATAGAACTTTTACTCTTAATTCTTGACTCTCAACTCTTAACTTTTTTTGTCAGCCAGTCAGCCCATTCCGCGATTCCCTTACCTGTTTTGCATGAGACCTCAAATATTCTAAGTGCAGGATTTAATGACATTGCGTCTTTCCTGATTTTCTTTACACTTACATTTGTGTAGGGCAGAAGGTCTATTTTGTTCAAGAGCAAGGCTGATGATTCCTGAAACATCAGGGGATATTTTAACGGCTTATCATCGCCTTCTGTTATGCTCAAAATCATTGCCTTCATATCCTCGCCTATATTGAATTCTGCAGGGCAGACGAGATTTCCTACGTTTTCAACAAAAAGCAGGTCAGTCTCCTTCAGGGGAAGAGATTCCAAAACCTCATTAATCATGTTAGCGTCAAGATGACATGCGCCGCCTGTATTTATCTGTATAACAGGGACTCCGAGACTGCCTATCCTTTCGGCGTCAGCTGCGCCTGCAATGTCTCCTTCTATAACAGCGGTCTTTATTTTTCCGCTCAGTTCTTTTATTGTTCTCTCCAGCAGGGATGTCTTGCCTGCGCCCGGTCCGCTCATCAGGTTAATTACATAAACCCCTGCCTCGTCAAAAAGCCTGCGGTTTTCCGCTGCGATTCTATCGTTTGCCTCAAGTATCCGGGTCACGACTTTAACCTTCACCTGTCAGACCTCCTAAAAAATCTATTAAGGTGAATCGCTTTCAGGTGAATCGGTAAATCGCAAGAACCTATTCACCCATTCACCCATTCACCTTGCTTTTTTTAAAACACTTCCATATCTATGATTTCAAGTTCACGCCCTGTTTTTATATTAAATGAGGCGCTGCTGCATTCAGGGCAGCACAGGACATATTTTTCTTCTGTAACAAATTCTTTGCCGCAGGAGCCGCACAAGCCGCTTACAGGTATCTCATCTATTGTAACGCTTGCTCCTTCTGCAATTGTATCTGCCTTGACTGCATTGAATGCAAAAAGGAGGGCGTCGGGCATGATGCCCGACGCCCTCCCAATCTTTAACCGTATTGATTCTATCCTGTTATAACCTGCTTTCCTGCAGTTGTCAACGGCAATCTCAAGCACGCTCAGCGCAATAGAAGCCTCATGCATTATCAGGTCTAACCCTTGGACAGCCTCTCTTTTTCTTTCTCGTATGCCTTTTTGCCTGCTTCAACTGCCGCAGTAAGGGCGGATTTTTTTTCTTCGTAAAGGTCTTTCCCTTCCTCCACTGTTGACGTTACGCCCTTTTTGATATGTTCAATATAGTCGTCTGCCTTTTCCCGCATATCCTCTGTAAATTCTTTTATTTTTTTTCTGGTCTCGCGGCCTGACTGCGGAGCTAAAAGCATAGCAAGCCCAGCCCCTACAATCCCTCCCAAAAGAAAGGAAATAAATACCGTGCCTGCGCTGTGTCCGTCATTGTCTCTCATTAGCTGCCTCCTTTTTTTAAAAAAAGATTCTTTATTAAGACTTCAAGGGCTGTTCTTATCCCAACCCTTAATCCCGAAACCTTTATTACGGCGTCGGAACTGACCTCGTTTAAAAACGCGCTCACTTTTCCGAAATTCTGTCCGATATCTCTTGCGCTGCCTGATATTAATCTTATATCCTCGGTGACAGAATTAACATCATCTGAGACCTTTCTCATGCTTTTCAAAGTCTGCCGGAGTTCATCAAGAGCGGGCTTCAGGGAATCCTCAGTTCTCCTCAGGAAATCTGTGAGCGCCCTTGCTGATTTCCTCAGTTCAAGAAGCACATATATGAGAAAGCATACAACTATTAAAAAGGCAATTGTCATAAGCGCAAACCATATCTGGTTCATCATACCTCCTTGAATCAATTATAGCACAAGCATAAATAAGGTCAATAGTAAAAAAATTTTGTGCTGTCCAATTTGTAGTCTACGCCTTGCTTAGATTCTATTCTGCGTCCAACTTTATCGGCTGTCATTGACAAACCAATAAATACTATAATATCTTATATGCCTGTGAATAGTGTAAAATAAACAAAACGAGGAAATTGATTCCACAAATGTTTTTCCCATTGGTTATAAAAGGCAAAACCATTTCTCTCCCTATCATTCAGGGAGGCATGGGCGTAGGCGTTTCGCTTCATCCTCTCGCAAGCGCTGTTGCGAGGGAAGGCGGACTGGGCATTGTATCCAGCGCAGGACTTGACAGGCTTGTCTCAAAGAGAACGGGGAAGAAACACAATACATACGAAGCGGCATACGAAGAGGTTTGCCGCGCTAAAGAAAACGGAGGTTTTGCAGGCATAAACATTATGCGCGCGCTGGTCAGGGATTATGACGATTCTGTGAAAGGCGCTCTTGATGCAAAGGCAGATGCAATCATTTCAGGAGCAGGGCTGCCTATCTCACTGCCTACAATTCAACCGCCCAAGGATACCGCGCTTATTCCGATTGTGTCATCTGCGAGGGCCCTGGAGATTATCTGCAGGAAATGGGAGAAGAACGGTTACAGGCCTGACGCCGTTGTTTTGGAGGGGCCGCTTGCAGGAGGACACCTCGGTTTCAAAATGGACCAGATTGGCAGTGATGAGAACAGGCTTGAAAACCTGCTTCCGCCTGTGAAAGATATGGCTGACAAATACGGAGGCTTTCCTGTCATTGTCGCAGGAGGTATTTATACTTATGACGACATCATCAGCTTTATGAAAATGGGCGCTGACGGCGTGCAGATGGGAACCCGGTTCCTGGCTACTGAGGAGAGCAGCGCAACTCCTGAATATAAACAGGCTGTTATTAATGCAGGTGAGGACGATATTATTGTTGCGCACGACCCCGGCTCTCCATGCGGTATGCCTTTCAGGGTCATAAAGCAATCGCCCATGTATGTCTCTGCCCTTCTGAAATTGAGAAAGCCAAAATGCGACAAAACCTATGTTCTGCTTAAGGACAAAGAAGGCAAATTTAGTATTTGCCCTGCAAAAGAGAGCAACGAACACCATTTCTGCATATGCAACGGTTTGCTGAGTTCAGCCGGCTACAATCAGGATAAAGAAGAGCCTCTTTATACTGTGGGGACAAATGCATACAGGGTTGACAGGATTTTATCAGTAAAGAGTCTGATGGCAGAGTTAACCGGAAAAGCTGTTCTTGTCTGATTGCATTCTCTGATTTAATTCAGCGTCAACCTTTCTACTCAACCAATAAGAAAGCGCATTTGAGGTATTCTGTCTCCGGCATAGAGAGGAGGATAGGGTGGTCCGGACTCTGAGAGCGCAGGCTGAGAAGCCTGATTCTTTTCCCCGAAATTTATTGCGGCGCTTTGGGCTTCTTTTGCGCCAAGAACCTTAATTGACAGTTATAGATTTTTTCTGTTATGTTTTATGAATGAAAAAATACATATCCCTCTTATTTTTTTTCATCTGCTTTTTCTTTTTAAGGTATGCTTACGGATTTGATATAAAGGGCCTCCAGCCTGTCGCCCCTTATGGGGTTTTTTCAACATTTAGCGCAGACAGCCCGCAGAAGGGAAAGTCCGCCTTTGGCGTCGGGATTGAAAAGTCAATAGCCCCCGATTTTTTCAGGTATCTCTTGCAGTATGCGTATGGTGTAACTGACAAGGTGGAGCTTATAACTACTGCCCCTTATGTTGATGGCTGGAATGAGGCAAAATCAGGATTTGAAGATATTGCCTTAGGGGTAAAACACAGAGTTATTGAGGAAACTAAATATACGCCTGCCGTAGCCTATATGGTCAACGTCTCAGCGCCGTCAGGAGAAGGGGTGTTCAGCACAGATGGAAGGGCAGGCGCGGGCCTTATCGTCAGCAAGAGGGTCGGGCCTGTCAGCGGACATGCTAATATATTTTATGAGAAGGCCGGCTCGTCAAAACTTGAAGACGAGATAAATTTTGCAACCGGATTTGATTTTTCGGCTGCGCATGACTTTAAGCTGCTCGCAGAGATATATGGGAGAAAAAGCCATTATTCAGCAGCGCTTGATGACCTTGAGGGAAGATTTGGCTATAGGTTTATGACAACGGATTATCTTTATACGACTATCGGCATCGGGGTTGACTTGAAAAACAGAAGCCCTGAATACAGGCTTATGCTCTCAATAACGGCGGTTCTTCCTGTTGAAAAGAAAAAAATAAAGAAGGTATATGAGGAGGATAAATGATTAGCAAGAGCAAATTTTCTATATCTATAATTATAATCTGCCAGTTAATGCTTTTGGGTTGTTTTATATCTGTTCCCGCTTCGGCCGCGCTGATTCCGGATTCTTTTTCGGAGATTGTAAAGGAGAGCGCAAAGGCTATCGTGAATATAAGCACAACTCAGGTTGTTAAGCAGAAAGCTCCAAGGTTTTTCCCTTTCTTTCCTGATTTTCCTTTTTTCCAGGATTCTCCTGATAGCGAAGGCAGGGAAAGGGAATTCAGGAGACAGTCTCTCGGTTCAGGATTTATAGTGGACAGCGAGGGCTATATCATTACTAATAGTCATGTTGTTGAGAATGCTGACGACATAACTGTAACATTATGGGATGAATCGGAGTATAAGGCAAAGGTTAAGGGCAGGGATTCAAAGACAGATATTGCGCTCATAAAAATAGATGTGGATAAACCACTTCCTTCAGCTGCTCTTGGAGATTCGGATAAGCTTAATGTAGGGGATTGGGTTATTGCCGTGGGCAATCCCTACGGCCTGGGGCATACCGTTACAGCAGGAATAGTAAGCGCAAAAAGCAGATTTATAGGTTCCGGCCCTTACGATGATTTTATACAGACCGACGCCGCAATAAACCCCGGGAACTCAGGAGGCCCGCTGTTTAACATAAAGGGAGAAGTTGTTGGAATAAACACTGCGATAATTCCTATGGCTCAGGGAATCGGATTTGCTATACCTGTCAATCTTGCAAAAGAGATTATGCAGTCCCTGAAGACAAAGGGATATGTTGAACGCGGATGGCTTGGGGTTACAGTTCAGAAGATTACGCCTGAACTCGCCGAGAGCTTGAAATTGACAAGCAAGCAGGGCGTGCTCGTGACAGATGTTGTAAGGAATTCACCTGCGGATAAAGCTAAGATTAAAAGGAAAGACGTAATCGTGCAGTTTGCAGGAGAGAAGGTATCCGAGTATTCCCTCCCGAGGCTTGTTGCAGCCATGCCCAGCGGCAAGCAGGCAGTGATAAAAGTTATAAGAGATGGCAAGCCTGTTGAATTGACAGTAACCATAAGCAGGCAGGAGGAAGGCATGCCGGAGGCGCTTATTGCAGAGAAGCTTGGCTTAAAAACTAAAACTATTAGTCCTGAAATTGCTTTACAATTTGGGATAATGGATGGCGGGGGCGCGCTGGTAACAGAGGCGGCTCAAAAGGGGCCAAAGACAACCGAGGATGTACAGGTCAGGGATATTATTATAGAGGCGAACGGCGTCAGGATTAATTCAACCGAGGAATTGGCTATAATTATCAGGGGTATGAAATCCGGTGAAAGGCTTTTAACGCTGCTTAAACGCGGCAGCAGTTATCTTTATCGCAGTCTTAGAGTGAGGGAATAATGTTTGACATAGGAATGCAGGAACTTATACTTATTTTTATAGTAGCTCTCCTGGTCTTCGGCCCTAAGAGGCTTCCTGAACTGGGCCGGACCATAGGCAAAGGCATGGCTGAGCTTAAAAATGCAATGTACGGCATTAAGGAGCAGATGGACTCTGAGCTGCATGATATAAAAGAACCGCTGTCCTCCGCCTTAGGCGGAGTTAAGGAAGAGATAGACTCTGAACTCCGTGATATAAAAGAACCGCTGTCCTCCGCCTTAGGCGGACCGGATGTTGCCGACAAACCAGACCAGGAGACAACTACAACTAACGAGGCAGATACAGCGAAGGATTCAAAAGACAAAGGGGTGGAGTGAGTGGCGAAGAATATGGAAAGTGAAAGAATGCCCCTTATGGAACATCTTGGAGAACTCAGAAAGAGGATTACCATATCCCTGATAGCCCTGCTGACAGCTTTTGTATTTGCTTTTAATTATTCTGAAGAGCTTTTCAAATCCCTTATGTTTCCGCTTAAATACAGCCTTTCCTTTTCTATGAAAAATCCTTTTATAAGCATAATCCCTCAGGAAAAACTTTCCCAGACTACGAAGCTTGTATTTCTGGCTCCTGCCGAGGCTTTCTGGATGAGCATGAAGGTAGCCTTTGTAGCCGCTCTGGCGCTTGCATTGCCTGTAATATTTCACCAGGTGTGGAAGTTTATGTCTCCGGGCCTTCTTGCAAGGGAAAAGAAATACGTGCTCCCATTTGTCATTTCAGCGACGGCTCTCTTTATGGCGGGCTCCGCATTCTGTTTTTTTATAGTCCTTCCGTTTGCACTCGGGTTTCTTTTAACCTATAACGTAGGCGATGTCCTGATGCCTATGCTGTCGGTGGGGCAGTATGTGGATTTCTGCCTCAAGTTTATACTCGCATTCGGAGCTGTTTTTGAACTGCCTATTGTTATAATCTTTCTTACACGCATGGGGATTGTAACTACGAAGACACTCGCAAAAAACAGAAAATATGCCGTATTGGTCGCCTTTATATTAGCCGCCGTTCTTACTCCGACGCCTGATATATTTAATCAAACCCTGATGGCTGTCCCCATCATAGTCCTTTACGAAGTAGGTATCCTGGTATCCAGGATATTTGTTAGGAAGAGGACAGAAGATGCCGGTTAGCAGCATAAGAGGGAAAAGCCTTAAGGCTATGGCGTATGACATAGCCGATGGCTATGTGGCGGTTAATCCGTTGTTTCTCAAACCGCTTGATATAGATTCCCTTACAGGACTGTATCACGAGATAATGCAAGTGCAGATAGCTATCAGGGGAGAGAAGGTGGACCTCAGTGACCAGCCGTCTCTTAGGACGAGGAATGTGCGGCTGCAAAGGCTGTATTCCTCCTTAATGATAATCAAGAACTTTGCGAGAGAACGAAGGATAGTGATGGTGTAGCATGGAACTGCTTGATGACATAAAGGCGGCCAGGGAGGTAGTTCAGGCGCTTCTTAAGGCCAAGAAAACGTTCAGAATGTATCCTGAGACAAATCCGATGTATGCCAAAACGATAGAGGATACTCATGCAAAATTCAGGAACTTTTTTGATTATAGAGACGAACTGACATTCAAGATAAAGCAGAATGAGCTCTTCTGTGATTCCGAGCAGATATATTACAACCCCGAGAAGGAAGACAATATTGCCCTTTTTTTCTTTAAGGACGCCTTGAGGGAGATAACCTTCAAGAAGGGATTTTCCGTAAAGGAGCTTGAGGATTTCCTGAAAATTCTTACGGTTGATTATGACAGAGAAGTCCTTGACGATGATGTGGTAATGCTTCTGTGGGAGAGGGATTTCCAGAATGTAAAATATGTTGTTGACGAGGCGTTTCTTACGGAAGATGAGGATTACGAGAGTGAGGCGGTAAGAGAGGTAAAAGATAAGGCGTCGGATGGAGATGAACTGACAAAGGCATATGAGGATTCATTTACCGAAGAAGGCGTCAAAGATATATCAATAGTCCCTCTGACGGATAAGGACCTGCACGCTGTTGTGAAAGAGATTGAAAAGGATGCTCAAGACAAGACAGGCAAGCTTGTTGCGATTATATTTGAGATGCTTTATCAGGCTGAGAATAAAAGCGAATACGAAGACGCGGCGCACTTCCTGAACAGCATTATAGAGTTTTCAATAAGACACGGAGATTTGGATATGGCTCTAAAAATCCTCAGAAAGGCAAGGGAGGTCAGCGGCATCCCCTTAATTGCAGATGAGGCTAAAAAAAGCCTGAATATGGTTTTTTCTTTTCTGGGATATGACGCCGCAATAAAGCTCATTGGAGAACTGCTTGACAGCGGGGTTGAGATAAACGAGAAGGTCTGGGACGAATATGTGGCATTTCTTGATAAAAATGCGATTGAGCCGTTCATAACAATACTTGGAGAACTCAAGAGCATTCCAGCAAGGAAGAATGTAATTAATGCCTTGATATCTCTCGGCAGAAAAGACATACAAGCCCTGGCGAAGGGGCTGTACGATTCAAGGTGGTATGTGGTCAGGAATATTATCTATATACTTGGAAAGGTAGGCGACAAGGCGGCTGCTGATTATCTCCTTAAGACAGTGAATCACAGCGATATAAGGGTCAGAAAGGAGGGGATAAAGGCTCTGGGGGAACTCGGCGTCCCGGGAGTGTTCCCGGCGTTAAGGGAGTGCTTTAACGACCCCGAGGTTCAGATAAGGACTGCTGCGGCAAGGGCTCTGGGCAATATCCGTTCAACAACCGCGAAAAGCATAATACTTCAGAGGATGACAGATGCGGCTTTCGTAAAAACTGAGTTCAGCGAGAAAAAAGAATTTTATGAGGTGCTTTCCAAGTGGAAAGATAATGATGTGGTGGAATTCCTGATGAAGACTTTGAGGAAGAAAGCATTTTTTAAGAGGGCATTGAATGATGAAAACAGGGCCTGCGCGGCATACTGTCTTGGATTAATGGGAAACAAAGATGCGCTGCCATTGCTGCATAAGGCAAAGGAGTCAAAAAATAAGCTCCTGAGAGAATACGTCTATTCCGCAATTAAAAGGATAGAATATGGCCGGTAGCGAAGTTAAGGGAGAGGTTTTTACAGAGGCTAAAGACATAATAAACCAGCTTGCGGTTATTATAAGGACTGCCGCTATCCATGACCCCGGCAATATTGCCGTGACTACGGCAATAGATAAGTTTATTGCGCTTACAAACCCCTTGATTTTATCTGAAAGAGAACTGGCGCTTGAACTCGGGAGAGAATTTTTCTACCTGAATGAGATAAGGATAAGATACTCTCTGGAATATCTTCCTAAATTTGATTTTCTTGTGCTGGAATTTAGGAAGAGAGGACTGGGCAGCATTGTATTCAGAGACGCCTTGAAATCCGAAGATATGCAGAGTTTTCTGAGGGCCTTCACAGCTTCAGCTTCCTCTCCGGAGCCGTTTGAGCTGCTTGCTGAAGAGTTGACGGATGTCGGCAGTTTAGGAGTCGGTAAATTAAGGAAGATAAGAGATGAGGAAAAAACAGAAGGCGGGTCCGCTGTCCGCAGGATGGTTAAAAAATCATATTTTAACGCTGTTTCATATACGAGAGGCGTTATAAGCAAGATAAAATCAGACGAAAAGGTAAACATAAAAAAGGCAAAGAGAGTGGTAGAGTCAATGGTGGACTTAATACTTGAAGAAGAGCAGCTGCTCCTGGGCATGACTAGCATTAAAGATTATGATGAATATACCTATCACCATTCTGTTAATGTAAGCATATTGTCTGTTGCGCTTGCGCAGAGACTCGGTCTGAGCAAGAGGGCTCTGATAGAACTCGGACTGGTTGCCTTGTTTCATGATATAGGCAAGATTGACATACCGAGCGAGGTATTGAATAAATCTACCAGTTTTACCGATGATGAATGGAACCTGGTTAAAAAGCACCCCAAGTGGGGCGTGAGGGCTATACTGAAAATGAGAGGGATTGACGCCACTGCAGTAAGGGCGGCTATTGTTGCGTTTGAACATCATATGTATTATGATTTTTCAGGATATCCCAAGATAAAAGAACCAATGGAATTGGATTTTTATTCAAAGATTATAAGCCTGGCCGACCAGTATGATGCGATGACGTCAGCTCGGGTTTATTCAAGAATCCCGATGCCTCCCGACAGGGCGCTGAGCCTTATGATGGAGAGGGCAGGGACGCAGCTGGACCCGATTCTCTTTAAATTTTTCATTAATATGATAGGTGTATTTCCTGTAGGGACTCTCGTTATGCTTGATACAAGAGAACTCGGACTCGTCTATCAGAGCGATACTGTTTTTTTAGACAGGCCCAAGGTTCTTGTTATCATTAACAGCAAAGGAGAAAGGGGAGAGGGGTATATTGTTGAGCTCTCAGAAAAAGCCCCTGACGGAAAATTTCTGAGGAGTATTGTTAAGACGATGGACCCTAATAAATACAGAATTAATCTCGCCGAATATTTGCGCTGAAAGAGAAGGGAGGTGATTTTATGAAGATAAGAAAGGCAGCAAAGAAATGCGCCGCAACATGCAAATGTAAGGGTTCATGCTGAATAGAAGCGTAGGCGTATTCAAATTGAGACCCCTGAAAATGTTTGCTTTTGTGTCATTCCAACTAAAGCGGGAAATGACGAATCCGGGACTTTTCAGGGGTCTTAATTTATATTTTTTTATTGATAAATAGGAGGCTCTATGCCAGATGCAAAAAACATTGAAGTTCTGATGTCGGAAAACAGGACCTTTCCGCCGTCAAAAGAGTTCAGCAAAAAAGCGCATATAAAGAGCATGAAAGAATATGAAAAGCTTTATAAACGCTCCGTAGAAGACCCGGACGGGTTCTGGGCTGAGATGGCTGAGAAGAATCTTTCATGGTATAAAAAATGGGATAAAGTCCTTGAATATAGTTTTGAAAAACCCGAGATAAAGTGGTTTCAAGGCGGCAGCCTGAACGCATCGTATAACTGCCTGGACAGATTTGTAAATACCCCGACCAGGAACAAGGCGGCGATAATATGGGAAGCGGATGACGGAAGCTATAAGACATACACATATCAGCAGCTTTATTACGAGGTGAACAGGTTTGCAAATGTCCTGAAAAAGCACGGAGTGAAAAAAGGCGATAGGGTTACCATCTATCTTCCGATGATTCCCGAGCTTGCGATTTCCATGCTTGCGTGTGCGAGAATCGGGGCCATACACAGCATTGTTTTCGGCGGATTCAGCGCTCAGGCTTTAAGGAACAGGATTCAAGACTGTAAAGCAAAAATTATTATTACGTCTGACAAGGGTGCAAGGGGCGGAAGATTCGTTCCTCTGAAGGCAAACGCCGACGAGGCTCTGCATGAATGCCCTACTATTGAAAAGATGATAGTGGTGAGAAGGACAGACGGCGCTGTTGATATGGAGCCTAAAAGAGACCTCTGGTGGCATGATGAAATTAATGCCGCTGATATTGCCAAGTATTGCGAGCCTGAGAAAATGGATGCGGAGGACCCGCTTTTTATCCTTTACACATCCGGCTCAACCGGAAAACCCAAAGGCGTTCTTCATACAACAGCCGGGTATATGCTTTTCACAAACCTGACTTTCAGGTGGATATTTGATTATCATGACGGGGATATTCACTTCTGCACAGCAGACATCGGATGGGTTACAGGACACAGTTATATTGTCTACGGCCCGTTGAGCAACGGCGCCACAAGCCTTATGTTTGAGGGGATTCCAACATATCCGAATCCTGGGAGGTTCTGGGATATAGTTGATAAACACAAGGTCAATATCTTTTATACGGCTCCTACTGCGATAAGGGCCTTGATGAGAGAAGGCGAGAGGTGGGTGCAGAATTATGACCTTTCATCCCTGAGGCTTCTTGGCACAGTCGGCGAGCCGATAAATCCGGAGGCGTGGATGTGGTATCACGTCAATGTAGGGAAAGAAAAACTTCCTATTGTTGACACCTGGTGGCAGACAGAGACAGGCGGCATTCTCATAACGCCTCTGCCGGGAGCAATGACGTTAAAGCCCGGCTCTGCAAACAGGCCGTTTCCCGGCGTGGTTCCGAAAGTCTTAAAAGAGGATGGCTCACCGGCAGGTGTGAATGAAGGCGGTTACCTGGTAATTGAAAAGCCGTGGCCCGGAATGATAAGAGGCACTTATGGAGACCCTGAAAATAAAAGGCTTAAAGAGATATATTTCTCTCGCTTTAAAGGCAAGTATTTAACCGGAGACGGCGCAAGGGTTGATGAAGATGGCGATTACTGGTTGATGGGAAGGATAGATGATGTTATAAATATCTCAGGCCACAGGCTTGGAACAGCAGAGGTGGAGTCGGCGCTCGTAAGCCACGAGGTAGTCGCAGAGGCTGCGGTGGTTGGTTTCCCCCATGAGATAAAGGGAGAAGGTATATATGCTTATGTTACGTTAAAAGACGGCAGACAGCCCTCTGATGAGCTCAAAAAGATACTCATAGGGCACGTAAGGACAGTCATAGGCCCGATAGCAACACCTGATAAATTACAATTTGCACCGGGACTGCCGAAGACAAGAAGCGGCAAGATTATGAGGAGAATTCTGAGAAAAATCGCAAAAGGCGATATTGAAGACCTTGGCGATACTTCAACGCTTGCAGACCCTTCTGTTGTTGACAATCTGATAAAGGGAAGGCTTTAGAAGCAAACCCCTAAAACAGATTTAGAGAACATGAAAGAAGTAAAAACCCCCTTTTGGTAAGGGATTGGAATGATATAAAATATCACCCAAGAGGTTTAAAAAACCAAGAAAGGGGGTTAAGAAAATGATACAACA
>Ga0210033_1000813_pt1 | contig 29664 bp, 21 predicted proteins | sample CryGeymeta201501_FD_185465 | JGI IMG/M metagenome (GOLD analysis project Ga0210033, IMG submission 185465) | Groundwater microbial communities from Crystal Geyser aquifers in Utah, USA - Crystal Geyser metaG 2015-01 (SPAdes) (version 2) | ecosystem: Environmental > Aquatic > Deep subsurface >... | reverse complement strand
GCAGACGGGGTGATGGAGGTCATCGCCGCGACGGGAGAGGGCAAGCTCGCCGTGCTCGCGGGCGACGGGACCGTGCTGATGCTCAGCAGCCAGGTCATCCCAGATCACACGCACCGCGGCTTCGGCTGGGGCGGCGGCCTGTCCGTCGCGGACATGGACGCAGACGGCGCGCCCGAGATCGCCTATGGACGCACGCTCTTCACCACCGCGGGTGGCACGATCACGCGCCGCTTCGACGGCACGGGTGGACACGGTGGTAGATCCAACGCTGCGCTCAGCACCTTCGTCGACCTCGACGGCGACGGTCAGCTCGAGCTGCTCGGCGGCCAGACGGCGTACCGCATGGACGGGACGATGCTCTGGAACCGCACGGACTTGACCCAGTACGCCTTGCCCGGCGTGGCCGACCTCGACGGGGACGGCCTGCCCGAGGTGGTACTGGTGAGGAACGGGCAGCTCTTGGTGCTCGAGGGACTCACGGGCGTCACCGAGCTCGGCCCCACGGCCATTCCCGGCACGGGCCGGGGTGGTCCGCCCACCATCGCGGACATGGACGGCGACGGCGCGCCCGAGATCGGCCTGGCCATGGCTACGTTTTACAGCGTGCTCAAGCCGAACTACGCGGGCTCCTCGCTCGACGTGCTCTGGTCCACGGCCAACCACGACCTCAGCTCGTCGGTCACGGGCTCCACCGTCTTCGACTTCGAGGGCGATGGCATCGCCGAGGTCATCTACAACGACGAGTGCTACCTGTGGGTCTACGATGGGCCCACGGGCAGCGTGCGCTTCGCCACGCCGACCCTGAGCTTCACGGCGACCGAGTCGTCGCTGGTGGCCGACATCGACGGCGACGGACACGCCGAGATGCTGATGATCAGCAACGGCGCCGATCCGAGCGCCAGCGGTTGGAAGTGCAACATCGCACCCTGGAACACGGCCGATCCGGCCACGGGTCGCCCCGCCTGGGAGCCGCCTCCAGGTGCGAGCGTGTATCGCGGCATCACCGTCTTCCGCGACTCGGCCAACTCCTGGGTCGGCACGCGCGCGCTCTGGAACGAGCACACCTATCACGTCACCAACGTCTGCGACGAACGCGACACGGCGTGCATGCCGGCCGCCGGCTACGGCGCCATCCCGGCCCACGAACGCACGAACTGGACCGTCCCCTGGCTCAACAACTTCCGCCAGAACGTGCAGGACGGTCGCCTCTTCGACGCACCCGACGCGGTCGTGAGCCTGAGCGTCGACTGCACACACCCCCCGGTCATGCACGCCGCGTTGCGCAACGCCGGCGCCGCCATCTTGCCGGCGGGAGTCGTGGTCGGCTTCTACGCGCGGGAGGCCGGAGGCGACGCGCGTCTCGGCAGCGTGACGAGCACGGCCGCGCTCTTCCCCGGCCAGGCGACGGTGCTCACGCTCAGCGCCGACGGACGCGACCCGACGGTCGACACCTTCGTGGCCAAGATCGAGGTCGACGCCGCGGCACCACTCTTCCGCGAATGCCACGACGACAACAACGAGTCGGCCCCCGTGATGGCGCGCTGCCTCGACTGAGCGTCGAGACGGTCGCGGTCGTGCGATGACGGTGACGTGATGTCGCCCGAATCATGCTGCGCACGCGCGGCGGGGGACGAGGCCCCGCCCTCGAAGGGGTCGCGCTGGTGCGAAGACGGTGACGACCACCGCGCCCACGTCCGTGTCCGTGTCCGCGCCCACGTCCGTGTCCGTGTCCGCGCCCGTGTCCGCGCCCGTGTCCGTGTCCGTGTCCGCGCCCAAACGAACAGAGCCCTTGTCGTCGCCCAAACGAACCAACCGCTCCTCGCTCTCGAGCTCTCACCTGAGATGCTCGACCGCATCGCTCCACGGACCCGAGGCGTGGCCAAACACGATCGAACCTTCGCAGACCAGCTACGCCGCGCTGCGCAGGGCGTGACGCTCAATCTGGCCGAGTCCGCCGGACACCATGGAGGCAACCGGCGGCTTCGATACGAATCCGCGCTCGGACGTCGAAGGGGTCGAGACTCCGTCACGGCCCGCGATGAAGGCCGGGCGCTACGCCGCCACGTCGGATCCGCGGACGATGGCGGCCCTACGTCGAGACGCTTACCCGACTCCCGTCGTCCTAGTGGACGACGGAGTCGCTGAGCATGCCGCAGACGGTCGAGCCCATCTCGCTGCAGAAGCTGTCCGAGGGGTGGAAGCGGCGCAGGCGTGCGCGCCACTTGAACTCCCACATCCATCTCACGCGGTCTTCCTCGCCGTCCCAGTAGAACTCGGACTGTGCGAAGGAGAACCTCGTGAGTGCGTTGAGCGAGCTCCACGACGCACCCGAGGCGGTATGGCCCCAGGTCGCGACAGCGACGCGCTTCTCGTTGGCGTTGTCGGTGCCCGTGCCATACGGCGGCTCTCCGATCATGAGCGTGCGGAACTGGAAGGCGTCGCCGCCTAGGTTGTCGCCGCTCTTCACGCGCTGAGGTTTGTTGTCCACCTCTCCCTCGGCCATCAGGCAGGACAGGATCTCCCAGCCGAGCGCGCTCGCAGCGGCCTCGTCGACGTAGCTATCACCGCAGATGGCGACGTCCTTTGCCAGCTCCCAACCGTGCAGGGCGTTGAGCAGGGAGGAGGGCCTGCTGCCGTTGTAGCCGCCCCAGGGATAGCTCGTGTAGTCGCACACGGGCGGGCTGGGATCGTCCTCGACGGGCAGATTGTCGAAGCTGCCGAGGATGCCGACGCCGGCGGTGACCGGGGGCTGGAAGTCGCTGGTCGTGCCCTCCACGACCACGACCACGGCGATGGCGGCGATCGGTACCAGCGTCGCGGCGTTGCGCGAGACGGTGCGCGTCGCCGAGGCGACGTCCGACACGATGTCCTCCGCGTCGCTGATCTTGCGGCAGGCGGGCGCGACAGAGATGAGCAGGCAGATGGCCGGGATGCAGCCCCTCCACACCCAGGGCGGATCGCACTCGGCGGCGGCCAGGCCGAACGCGGAGAGGATCAAGTAGTACGCGGTCCACGCCGACACCAGCACGGCGAAGACGGAGGCGAGCGTGATGTTCATCATCACGATCAGGTTCATGCCGCGCGCGAGGAAGACCGCACCGGCCATCGCGCCAGAGTCGGCCGCGTCCTGCATGCGCTCGCGGTAGACGATCGTCTCGCCGATGCCTGCTACGTAGTAGAGCATCGCCACCACGAAGGTCGCCATGAAGACGCCCATGATGAGCATCGCGCCGTTCTCGTTGCTTCCGAGTTCGCGCAGTGACGAGCTCTCGGTCCGGACCGCGGATTGTGTTGTAGCCATGGCTTCGTCCTACCTGCCTCTACGATGTACGTTCTGGACCTGGCGTTGCACGTCGGGTGAGACGGCCGGCGTCCCGGGGGGCTGTCCCATGCCCTGGCGCGGACCGGGGGTGAATGGGCTCGTCGTGCCGAACATGCGAATGCAGTAGTGCTGCTCTCGTTCGGTCTGATCCGCCTCGTCCTTGAAGCAGGCCTGCATCTCGCGCGGCATGCGCTCGCAGCGAGCCCGGAACTCGTCCTCGGAGACCATGGGATCGGTACCGGCGTGTTGGGCCATGGGACCGAAGGCGGCGAACACGCGGTCGCAGGGGCTCTCCCCGTTGTCGTGCTGCTGGGCGGCCGTGCGCATCTCCTGCAACATGGCCAGACCCTCCTCGTCGCTCATGCCGCGGAGCGCGGTCTCGGTTCGCTGATAGTTGGCGCGCTCCTGCGGGCTCGCGCCTCCACCGCCACCACCGCCACCGGCAGCGCCAGCCGCCGCCATCGCTTCGTGGTAGGCGCGCACGGCGTCGGGGTCGTTGTGGAGCACCCGCGACACGGGGATGTCACTGGCCGTGGGCGGGGGCAGGGATGGCGCGTCGTGATGCGTGGATGGCGGCGCCGTAGACGCCGGGTCCGTGCCCGGGTCGTCGCAGCCCCAGGCCAGGAGCAGACTAAGCAACGCGCAAGTGGCGTAGCTGCGGTTCACAGCGCCTCCGCGATCGCGACCGTGGTGCCAGCCGGGGTCTCGCCCTTGGCCGGCAGCGCATCGAAGCTCACCAGGGTGAAGCGCGTGGGGTCTTCCTTGCGCCAGAAGATCAAGCCGTGCCCGCGCTCCAGCGCCATGTGCCGTTCCCGCGCCACCGCGTCCACATCCGCCTCGTGCCAAGTCTCCGTGTTCACGTGCTGCCTGTACCAATGCTGAAGCTGCGCCACCGTTTGTTCGGAGCGACTGAAGATCGTGAGGCGGTAGGGTTGCCCCTCCTCGTAGGCCTGCAGCACGCGGCGCCCGGCCGGGGGACGTGGGAAGTCCGCGAGATCCACGCCCGGCGCGTCACCGTCGATGGGGACCAGAGCCTGGACGTCGAGATCCTCGGTCGAGCGCATGCGAATCAGGGCCGTGCGTGCCCCATGCTGCTCCGCGTAGACGTATTCGAAGGTGCCGAAGCTGGCCATGTCGAGGGTCGCTCCGAAGGTGCGGATGCGGCTGCTCAGTGAGGGGGCACCGTGGGCGGTGGGGTTCGGGTGGATGCACACGGTGTAGCCGCGTCCGTCCGAGCCGACCGGGCCGCCCAGCTCCTGGCGCGTCGGGCAGTTCTCGAGTGACTCGTCCAGCACCTGGTCCATCGACTCGTCGCTGACGCGCGTGTCGAAGAGCAAATGCTGGCCGTTCAACACCAGCACGCGCGGATCGCCCGACACCGGGTTGGGCAGGTTCAACAAATGGTCCAGCATGCCCGCGTTCGAGAGCCGCGGACCCAGCGGACCGAGGGCGTCGTGCAGGTTGCTCTTCAAGCGCAGGGACGTCACGACCACGATCACGGCCAGGGCCAGCAACACCCACAGGGTCCGGCGTCCCCAGCTGCGCACGAACACCCAGACGCGCGAGCCGACGCGCCGAACACCCTTGGAGGGGCTGTCCGGTGCGGCGGGCACGTCTTCGATGTCCGTGCAGGCGGTCATAGATCGGCCATCAACCAGGCCGTCTCGTTCCAGATGGAGAAGCTCCACGTGAGGCCGGGGAGGCTGCCCGGGATGAGCCCCGGCATCTTCAAGTAGCCGTAGTCCTCGTCGCACGTGAGCGCGATGCGGTGACCGTACTTGGCCGTGCCGCCGATCGCGCCCGGACGCGAGAAGGTCGCGGACTGGGAGAACTCGTGACGCGCGATGTGGAAACTGCCAATCGTCAAGGCCTGGCCCGAGGCGACGGCCATGGGCTGATTGGAGATGATGGTGGCGGCGCTGCGGAGCGAGCCCGCGATGGCGGCGATGGCGGCGAAGCTCCAGTTGCTCCCCGCGTCCATGTGGGTGGGCGTCGGCACGCTGCTCGGGGTGCAGGACGACATCACGTGGGTCCAGCCATGTTGGCGGGTCTGGGAGGCCGCGATACCCGCCTTCGTGTAGCCCTGGCGAACGAACATCACCAGACCGAAGACCAGGATCAGCGCCGGCAGGACGATCAACGACTCCATGTAGGCCGTGCCGCTGAGGCGCTTGGCGCGCCGCTTGCCGCTGAGGCGCTTGGCGCGCCGCTTGGCGCTGAGGCGCTTGGCGCTGAGGCGCTTGGCGCGCCGCTTGCCGTTGCTGGCGTTGCTGGCCTGCGTGGATCGCGTGTTGCGAAGTCGCTCTCCATCAATGGTAGGCATAACCCGCTCCTTGGTTGGGCAGCGTGCTCTCCGCGCGCAGGACGACGAATCTGTCCGTGCCGAATGCGGCGAACATAGCCGGGTACAGAGGATTCGCCGTGTACATGAGCTCCCTCCTCGCGGTGGCGTTCGTCAGCACGATCCTCCAGAGGTGCTGGCACATGATGGCGTTGGCCAGAGGGATCGTGCAGTTGTAGAGGTAGGTGACGCGGGTCGTGATGGCCTGGTGAGCCCCGAATGCTGGCGACTGCCCCCACTTCATGGTCGTGCCGGCGGGCGCATCGTAGAAGGTCACGGCGGTCGCGTTCTTGGCGTAGTAGAGGCCCGACCCCGCGCGCACGACACCCGATTCGAAGGACCGGCCCACGGTGTTGTCGCCCGCGAGCCAGGTGACCGAAGGCGAGATGGGGGTGAGCTGGAAGTAGGCGGCGGACCGGATCGCGTTCAGACGGATGCTGCCGTTGTCCGAGCCGCCGAGGCTGAGGATGACGCCCAAGGTCGAGAAGCCCGGGATCGCGGACGAGCTGCCGCTGACCGTGTCGGGATCCAGGGTGTTGACGGCTTCGCCATCGTACTTGCTCGGGTTGTCCGGCAGCACGACGACGGCGGCTCGGGCGGCGCGGCCCGCGGCGTGCTGGACCGAGAGCTTGCCCACATAGAGCAGGCTGAGCTGAATCAGACAGAGGAAGAACATCAGCACGATGGGGAAGGCCACCAGGAACTCGACGTAGGCCGAGCCCTCTTGCCGTCGGTGGGCGCGGGCTCTCGACGAGGATCCGGGCGTTCGTTGGCGAGCCGCTGCGTTGGGTATCGATGTCGTGATCATTGTATCCACTGCCGGCTATGGCGCGCGATGGCCACCAAGGTTCCGAATAACACGAAGGGCCCTATTCGAAGCTGTTCCGTCGATTGTTCCGCCGGGACGCGCCGTCGCGCCTCCGGTAAGAAGCGATTGATCGGGAGGACGAGTGCGTCCAGGAGGGTGGCGCGGAGGCGGCGCTTCCTGGCCAGGACGATGAATCCCCAGAAGGAGGCGGCGAGCAGGGCGAAGAACTCGACCTCGAGCCCCATGGTCGGTCCGAGCAGACCGCCCACCGCGCCGAAGAGCTTGAGATCTCCGCCTGGCATGCCCGCCGCCTGATAGACCAACAACGCCGGCACGCCACACACGATGATGCCGCCCAGACTCTCGGCGAACCCGAGCGTGCCGTGGATGAACGTCCAGTAGGCGGGCCCCACGATCAACATGGGCAAGGTGAGCCAGTTCGGGATCTTCCCCGTACGATGATCGATCAGCGCGGCCACGCCAGCGAGGCTGGCGACGCACGCTTGGGGGATCATGTTCTGGAGCGCGGTTTGCATATCTTAGAGGAGATTCGTGGGCGGGCTTGGGGAGAGAGGGTCCAGGAGCTGGGGCGATCAGGCCGCGAGGCTACTCACTCGGCGGCGTTCCGAAGACCTGGTAGTGCTCCTGGGCGTCGTGCTTGACCGCCTGGCGCCAGAGCGCGAACACGGAGATGCTGGCGACGAGGACCACGACGATGATGGTGATGTACTCGACGAAGGTCGCACCCCCTTCATCGCGCAGCAGGCTGCCGCCGCCCAGCGACTCGTGGTCGTTCTCGGGCGAAGCGGGACGCTTCCATGGGTTCCAGAACTTCATGGTACTGGCGCCGCCAGGAAGAGCTGGGTCATGCGGAACATCTGCAACAGCGGCACGCCGATGCCGATGACCGCGACGGAGAAGCCGATCGCGACGAAGAGCGTCAGGATGATGTACTCGACGTAGATCGCGCCTCCCTCGTCCTCGAGCAGGTGTCTCGGGGGCAGCAGACGGGGAACGCTCGGACGCCTTGCCGCGTGTCCCAGCGCGGAGTGGATCTTCCAGATCAAGTGGCTGAGCACAGCGCCTCCTTCATGGTCGAAGTTCGAGCATCGAGCCCTCGGTGATTCAACGGTCTCTGTCATGATAGTGTCCGAAGCGTCATGATAGCCCCCACACGCTCCGCGGCATGCCCAGCAGGATGGCCACCACCGTGCCGACGAAGATGGGAGCACCCAGACGGATGCGCGTCATGCTCTCGCGTGCGATCCGGCGTCGCCACTTGGGCGGCAAGACGGGATTCAACGCGACGTAGAAGGTGTTTCCGAGCGTCTGCAGCAGCTTGCCGCGCAGGGCGAGCTGCCCGAGGGCCAGGATGCCCGCAGCGATCACGGCGTAGAATTCGACCTGGATGCCCAGCGCGGCGCCCATGACGGCGCCGATGGCCGCGAAGAGTTTGACGTCGCCGCCCGCCATGCCGCCTTGGCGGAACGCCAGGTAGGGGAGCAGCCCGCAGACCAAGATTCCGAGCAGCGAGTTCATCAGCCCGGTCCAGGAGGCGAAGACGGTGTGGACCACGGGCGCGAGGAGGAGCACCGGGAACGTCAGCCAGTTCGGGATGCGCTGCGAGCGAGTGTCCGTGACAGCCGCTATCAACGTGATGATCGCCGCCACCGCGTAGGCGACGATCGTCAAAAGGGGCATCGCCGGGTCACTGTTCATGCGCGCTCACTCTTCATCACGTTTCGCCTACTCGGGTCCCGCCCGGCGCTAGCTGTCCTATCCGGGGCCAACCGGCCTGCGTTCCGGCGCCCATGTTTCGCATGTTTGCCACAGCGGACTTCAGTATGTGGGAAAACACCATCGGCGAGCAAGCCCGTCCAGGCCGGACTGCGTGGGACGGACCTGAGCATGGCCGCGGATACAGCAGGTTGTGTGCCAGCTTCGGACGCCAGATCCGGCGCTTCTCGTGGGGTTTGCATTCCCCGGCGCCCCTCCACCGTGGTGCCTGAAGGCCCCATCACGGTCCTCGCGAGCGGGACCCGAACGCAATCTCACTCGATCAGGAGCGCCCTCAGCTCGTCCAGATCCAGGCGCTGGCTCTGGTCGAGGCCGCTCAGGAGGTCGTCCGCGAGGGCGCGCTTCTTCTGGTGCATGGAGAGGATCCGCTGCTCGATGCTGCCCTCGGTCACGAAGCGGTAGACCGTGACCGGTCGGCGCTGCCCGATGCGGTGGGCCCGGCCCGTGGCCTGCTCCTCCACCGCGGGGTTCCACCAGGGGTCGAGGTGCATCACGTAGTCGGCGCCCGTGAGGTTCACGCCCACGCCGCCCGCCTTCAGGCTCATCAAGAAGACGTCCGCCTCGCCATCCTGGAAGGCCTCGATGCGTCGGGCGCGCTCGGGCGTGGAGGTGGAGCCGTCGAGGCTGAGGTAGGCGATGCCGGCCTCGTCGAGCCGGTCGCGTGTCATGGCCAGGCTGCCCAGGAACTGGCTGAAGACCAGCGCGCGGTGACCTTCCTCCTTCAGCGCCTCGAGGCGCTCGAGCAGAGCGTCGAGCTTGGCGCCGGGCGGACCGAGCTCCGGGTCCACCAAGCGCGGATCCACAGCCGCCCGCCTCAGGCGCATGATCTCGGCGAAGACGCGCATGCGCTTCTGACTCTTGGGACCCTTGGCCGAGAACGCCTCCAGCGCGTTTCGCCGCAGCGCCTCGTAGAACGCGCGCTCGGGCTCCGTGGGCTCCACCATCAGGGTGATCTCGGTGCGCTCGGGCAGCTCGTCGAGCACCTGCGCCTTGGTGCGCCGCAGGATGAAGGGACGCAGCAGCGCACGCAGCTGATGACCGCGCTCGCGATCGCCGGCCTCGATCGGTTGGGCGAAGCGCGAATCGAAGTGCTTCTGGCTGCCGAGCAGACCGGGCAGCGTCGCCTCCATCACGCTCCAGAGCTCGCCCAGGTGGTTCTCGATCGGCGTGCCCGTGAGCGCGATGCGCAGCTCGGCGTTCAACTCGTGGGCGGCCTTGGCCCGCTGAGTGCGCGCGTTCTTCAGCGCGTGCGCTTCGTCGAAGACCACGGTGGCGAAGGGCATCTCGGCCAGGCGCTCGGCCTCGGTCACCAACAGACCGTAGCTGATGAGCAGCAGATCACGCGGGCCCAGCTCGGACAGGATGCGCGCGCGGTCTCCGTCGCGCAGATCCACGCAGCGCAGCGTGGGCGCGAAGCGACGCGCCTCGGTCTCCCAGTTCCGCACCACCGTGGTGGGCGCGACGATCAAGGCCGGCCCGAGCTTCGCGCGTTGCAGCAGGAGCGCGAGCGCTTGCACGGTCTTGCCCAGACCCATGTCGTCCGCGAGGCAGGCGCCCATGCCCGCGTCGGCGAGGCGCGCCAGGAAGTGGAAGCCGTCGAGCTGGTAGTCGCGCAGCGTCGCGTCCAAGTTCCTGGGCAGCGCCGGGATCGAGGCCTCGGCGTCGCGCAGGCGCGCGAGCTTCTCGAGCACGCCCGTGTCGTAGACCACCTCGTCGACGTCCTCGAGCAACTCCTGCACGCGCGGCAGACTCGCGGTGCTGGCCTGGAGCATGTCGCCCTTGGCCGTCCCGAGCGTTTCGAGGGCGTCGAGGCGTCGCGCCAGATCCTCCGTCAGGCGCACGTAGTGCTCTTCACCGAACTCGATGTAGCGGCCACGACGTCGACCCAGGAGATCGCGCAGCGTGAGCACCGTGTCCTCGTCGACCACGAGTCGCGGATCGATCTCGAGCCAGCCGTGCGCCTCGCCCACGCGCGTCCTCAGCGAGCCCAGGTCGGCCACCTTGGGCGGCGCGAGCCGATGCTCCTTGGGCCAGAGCAGACGGAGCGATGGAGTGCGCGCGTGCAGCTCACTCAGGCAATCGAGCGCCGACTCCACGCTCTCGGCGCGTCGCGCCGTACCCGCGCGCGGCAGGTGACGCAGGCTCGGGCACGCCTCTTCGAGCGCCTCCAGGTTCTTCGCTTCGGCCACCAGGTCGCGCACACAGCGCTTGAGTTGGCCGTCGACCGGTCCGACGAAGGACTCGCCACCCTGGCCCGGTCGCGCCGCGCCACCGCTGATGCCCAGGGGGAAGACCACCAGCGACAGCTCGAGCGTCGTCCCGTTCCAGTCCAGCTCCACCGCCAGCTGCGGGTCGGCGTCGACCACCTCGCCCACTTCGAGCGAGTCGCTCTGGATCCCGAGCCGCACGCGGCTCCCGAGCTGCTGCACCACGTGGCTCAGGCGCTTGGTCTCGCCGCCCGGCACGCGCAGGCTGCCTTCGGGCAGGGCGGAGGCGACCCGCGCCAGCTCCGGCGTTCGCTCGTAGACCCACAGCTCCTGCGCGCTCTTCCACTCGTAGCCGATGGCGCTCCAGGCGAGCTCCGGCGGGTAGAGCTCGATCACGACGTCGTCGCCTTCGGGGCGTGAACGCAGCTCGGGCTCCTTCTGCTTCACCACCAGCGGCGCGCCATGTTCGTTGACCACGCGCGGGTGATCGACCAGCGGCACGATCGGGCTGGACGCGGGCTCGTGTCGCGCGCCCGTCGGCTCGCGCTTGATCGGTTGCTTGCGAGCCATGCGCGCCAGGGCCAGGCGATCGGCCTCGGTCAGTTCGGGGCCTTCGCCTTCGAGCAAGCGCGCGGGCGACGCGACCTTGCCCTTCTGCCCACGCCTGCGCCTGAGACGCGCCTCCACCATCGGGTAGGCCGCCTCCGAGACCGTGTACACGCGGAAGACGAGCTCTTGCTTCGCCAACTCCGCGTGTCGGTCCTCGGGGCTGCTCGGCGTCTCGCGCGTCAACGCCTCGAGCGTCTCGAGCGCGACCTCCCAGGGCGCCTTCGGTTCGTAGGCGTGGAAGAGCTTGGCGCCGGACGCGGCCGCGCCGGCGACGTCTCCCTCGAGGTCGGCGACCAGCGCGCCGAGCTCGCGCGCGATCGGCGCGTAGCCACCTAGGCGCGCTCGCTCGAGCTTGGGCTTCAGCGTCTCGAGCAGCTCGCTGCGTCGGTCGCTGAGTCCGAGCCAGTGCCGACACAGGCTGTAGCTGAGCAAGCACACCCAGTCGAAGTCGCGCAGGTGCCAGGGCGGCAGCTCGGGCATCCGGCCGCTGCTCGCCGTGTTGTACAGCTCTATCAGCGGCACGTAGGCGTCCTCGTGCATCACCTTGGCCGCGTGGGCGGCCTGGCTGTCGCGCTTGATGCCCTCCCAATCCGGACCCGTGGAGTCCGTCCCGGCCACGCGTGCGAACTGGAGCAGCACGCCCTCCGTGCCCGTGAGCTGCTTGTGCTTGCGGCGCTTCACGCTCTTCAGCGCCTGCTCCGCGGCGTCGCGCGCGCCCTCATAGTCTCCGTCCCAGACGCAGGCGGAGAGCTCGATCAAGGCCTCGCCTCCCTTGGGCAGGCCCTTCACGGCGCGGGCCTCGTCGAAGCTGCCGCGCATGCACAGGTAGCGCGCGGCGTGCAGGTGGAGCTCCGCGCCGGTCGCGGCGATCGCGGCCTCGATCACGCTCGGGCCCACATCCACCAGGGAGCTCACCGCCAGGCCCAGCGCGTAGCCGAGGTAGCTGCCGCGCGCCTCGGGATGAACCCTCGCCAGCAGCTCGGGCTCGGGCCGCAGACCGAGCCAGGTCGAGAGCCAGCGTCCTGGGCTCGACTCCAACGAGAAGTTCTGTGCGGACACCTCGTGCGTGAGCCGACGGCTCGTCTCGGCGTCGCGTCGGCTGAAGGCGACCAGCAGCTCCAGGCCGATCTCCGTCAGCCGGCCCTCGGTGCCGAAGGTGAAGCTGCGCGAAGCGCGCACCTGTTGGCGCACCCCCTCCACGAGCTCGTCCAGGTGATAGCGCGCGTCCGCGTCCCGCAGGAGCGTGAAGGCGACCTCCGGTTCGACCCGGTAGACCGCCCGGTCTCCGGGGTAGGTCGTCTCGACCAGCAGGCCCGCTTCCACGCAGGGCGCGATCTCGGGGCGCAGGCTGGCGGCGTTCATGTGGCGTCGCGGATCCACGCGCACCCGGCAGCGCGCGGCATATTGCGCCCATTCGGCGCGTGTCAGCTCCCGACCCGAGAGCGCGAGCACGCACAACAGGTCCCGCCGCAATCCTAGAAGGCCTCGGACGCGTGTTTGGAGCGGGTCATCCATCGCGCCCCCCCTAGCAGTCTCGAGGGCCTCTGTCGCCCAGGCATTCGTCCATGTGATAGAACTGCGCACCGGGGTCTTGGTCAGGGAGCGTGGTGATGACGAAGCAGGGCGAGGTCGAGACGCGGTCGCGGTGGGCTTGGTTGGCGGTGGTCCTGCCCAGCCTCTTCGTGTTCATCGTCTGCCTGCTGCTGCTGGTCCTGGCCGGCGTGGAGCGCGCCATGGGCGGCGTGCAGGAGGCGGGGTTCGGCGTTCACGTCGTCAACGTGAACGCCTTCGTCGCCATCGCGCTCTCGAGCGTGCTGCTCTTCTTGATGGCGCGCGGTCGACGCGTGCCCAGCGCGACGCTCGTGGCCGCCGGGCTCATGCCCTGGCTCGCCGGTCTCGCCATGGCCAACTACGCGCAGAATCAGGTGATGCGGGCGCTCGCCGATGCGGATGCGGCGTCGCGAGCCTCGCTCCTGGCGCAGGGCACGGCGGAGGCCATGATCGTCGAGAGCTATGGGCCCCTGCTCTCGGCGGCCCTCTTCGCAGCCGCGGGGGTCGGGGCGGGTCTCGCGGCCCTGGCGCAACGCGCCCCAGAACGACGCTCTGCGGGCGCGCTCTTCGGAATGTTGGCGCTCGTGCCTCTGGCGGCGGGCGTGATGATCGCGCTGACGCAGGGGCGGGCCGCCTGGCTGGCCGTGCTGCCGGCGCTGGGTGCGTTCGTCGGCCTCGCTCTCGCGGGTGCGGGCGTCGGCCGCGGCGACACGTCGGCGCGCGCGGCTTCGCTCTCGGCCAGCGTGCCCGTCTTCTTCGCGCTCTCCCTGGTCGCCATGGGCACGAGCTTGTCTCAACACGCCATGCAGATGACCTTCGCCGCCATCGCCTCGGTTGGGCCCGGGGACAAGATCGCGCTGGCGGCGGCGGGCGCCTCCGAGGCGGGCAGCGTGGTTCGCTTCGCCACCTTCGGAGCGTTCGGCTCCCTGCTGCTCGGGCTCTCGCTCGTGGGCTACGCGGCGATGCGCGTTCCTCCCTCCCGCGGTCGCATCGCCGGTGGCGTGGCGCTGTCGCTGCTGGCGCTCGGCGTGTTCGGCTTCGCGTGGATGCCGGCGCCCGTCTCTCCTCAGCTCCGCTCCTGGCTCGTGCGAGCCTCCGCGCCCCCGCCCACGCCCCTCGTCTCCGTCGAGGGCGCCGCGGCGACGCCCGACGCCCCCGACTTCTATCTCGCCGCCGACGGTCTGCACGGCTCGGAATTCGAGTCCTTGGGCGCTGCGGACTCCGAGTCCATGGCCGTGCCCCTCGCTGGGCTGGTCGACGCTCGCTTCCCCACCGGCGCGCAGCGTGGCGACTCCGACTCCGACTGCGGCGCGGTTCCCTACGACGCCGTGCGTGTGGCGCTGGGATCCCAGGTCAGCGGGCCCATGCTCGCGGCCTTCGCGCGCGCGGCCGGTGCGGCGGGCATGAACTCCGTGGTGCTGCTGGGTGCGCCCAGACGCGGAGGGGACGAGCTCGAGGGTCAGGCCGTCCTGCGCGCACGCTATCCGATCCTGGCGAGTGTGCTCTCCGTCCCCTACACCGAGGTCGCGGTGGCGCTCTCGAGCGACTCGGTGAAGCGTTGCTTCCTGGCGCAGTCGCGCAGGCTCGACAGCGATCACGATGGCGTGTTCCTGGACGCCGTCGGCCCCGGGGGCGGACGCGCACCCTATGGCAGTGACACCACCTATGTGGGCGACTCCTCGCGCGAGCCGTGCGAGCTCGCGTGGCTGCATGTCCGGCCCGACGCCAACGCCACGGCGACCTTCGAGGCCGCCAACCGCTGGAATCGTGGGCCCCTGCGCGCCGTGCTCGCGGCCGACGCCGCGCCCCAACTCGAGCCCCGACCCGACGACGTCGATCACGGCGTCGTGGAGGTCACCGGCGTCGTCAGCGGCGCGGGGCCACGCACCTCCCACTCGATCGCCCTCGTGATGCTCGACTTGACCACGAGCTTCCAGGACTGCTTCCAGCACGAACTCGTCCGCGACCCCACCTTCGCTCTGCGCGTCATGTTGAGCCTGACCATCCTCCCCGACGGCACCACCGGCCCGGTCGAGGTCAGCCAGGACGGCACCCACGTCGACCCCGTCGTGAGCCTGCGCGCGCACCCCGCCTTCGTCCCTTGCCTGCAAGCGGCCGTGGCGCCTGCGCGCTTCGTGCCGGATCCCTCGGCCGGCGTCACCCACGTGCGCTACCCTCTGATCTTCAACGTGCGCTGAAGCCGGTCGGCATCCAATGTGGGACCACGCCGTGATGGGTCGGCTTTGAATGACTCCGATCGGACCTAGGCGAAGCGCTCGCGCGAGCCGCGCTGCGTCGTCGACGGAGATGCTTCCGGCACGGGACAAGTCCCGCGCCCCACGTACGTGATGGGTCGACGTTGAATGACCCACGTACGTGATGGGTCGGCTTGGAATGACTCCGATCGGACGCGCCCCACGTACGTGATGGGTCGACGTTGAATGACCCACGTACGTGATGGGTCGGCTTGGAATGACTCCGATCGGACGCGCCCCACGTACGTGATGGGTCGGCGTTGAATGACCCACGTACGTGATGGGTCGGCTTGGAATGACTCCGATCGGACGCGCCCCACGTACGTGATGGGTCGGCGTCCCCCGGAGGCGAGCCTCCCCCGCGGGCGGCGACGAAGTCGCGTCACACCTTGACACGGTGCGTCATCACGACGAAGCATGAGCAGCCATGTCTTCGCGCACGCACGGTCTTCCGGAGGCTCACGGGCTCTACGATCCAAGCTTCGAGCACGACGCCTGCGGCATCGGCTTCGTGGCGCAGATTCGGGGCGAGGCCTCGCATCGCATCGTGCTCGATGCGGACGAGGTGCTGCGCAACATGGAGCATCGCGGCGCGTCGGGCGCGGAGCCCAACACGGGCGATGGCGCGGGCATGCTCACGGCGCTGCCCGATCGCTTCCTGCGCAAGGTGGCCGCGCGCGATCTGGGCGTCGAGTTGCCCGAGCGCGGCAGCTACGGCGTCGGCAACCTCTTCTTGCCCACGGACGAGGCGGAGCGCACCCACGCCAAGCGCACGGTCGAGCGTCTCTTGCGCGAACAGGGTCTCACGCGGCTCGGTTGGCGCACCTTGCCCACGGACGCCGACGCTGCGGATCTGGGTCCGACGGCGCGACGCAGCATGCCCGCCCTCGAGCAGCTCTTCGTCGGTGGTGGCGGCAGCAGTGGCGACGCGCTCGAGCGCAAGCTCTACATCGTGCGCAAGCGCGCCAGCAACGGCCTGCGCGCCGACGCGCGCCTGCGCCAACGCGAGCTCTTCTACGTCTGCACCCTCTCCACGCGCCTGCTCGTCTACAAGGGCATGCTGACCTCGCTGCAGCTCCTGCCCTTCTTCCTCGATCTGCAGGATTGGGACTTCCGCACGCACCTGGCGATGGTGCACTCGCGCTTCAGCACCAACACCTTCCCTTCGTGGGACAGAGCGCAGCCGCTGCGCACGATGAGCCACAACGGCGAGATCAACACGCTGCGCGGCAACGTCGGCTCCATGCACGATCGCGAGGGCGTGGTGAGGAGCCCGCTGCTCGGCGACGATCTCGCGCGCTGCCTGCCCATCATCGAGCCCAACGTCAGCGACTCGGGCTCCTTCGACAACGTGCTCGAGTTCCTGCTCATGGGCGGTCGCTCCCTGGCCTCGTCGATCATGATGATGATCCCGGAGGCCTGGCAGAACGACAAGCGCATGGACGCCGCGCGGCGCGCTTACTACGAGTACCACTCGTGCATGATGGAGCCCTGGGACGGGCCCGCGTCCATCGTGTTCACGGACGGGCGCTTCCTTGGCGCCGTGCTCGACCGCAACGGGCTGAGGCCCAGTCGCTACTACCTCACCACCGACGGCCGCATGATCCTCTCCTCCGAGGTCGGCGTGCTGCCGAGCGTTCGTCCGGAGCAGGTCGCGCACAAGGGTCGGCTCAAGCCCGGGCGCATGCTCTTGGTCGACTTCGAGCAGGGGCGCCTCGTGCCGGACGAAGAGGTGAAGCGCGTCATCGCGCAGAAGAACCCCTACCAGCTCTGGCTCCAAGAACAGCGCATCGATCTGAGCGACCTGCCCGCGCCGCTCGAGCCCCATGGCTTCGAGCCCAAGGGCCTCGTGCCGCGTCTGCGCGCCTTCGGCTACACTACGGAGACGCTCGAGTTGATGCTCTTGCCGATGGTGAAGGAAGGGCGCGATCCCGTCGGCTCCATGGGCAACGACGCTGCGTTGGCTTGCTTGAGCGAGCAGCCGCGTCTGATCTACGACTACTTCAAGCAGCTCTTCGCGCAGGTCACGAACCCGCCCATCGACCCCATCCGCGAGGAGGTGGTCATGAGCCTCGCTTGCTACACCGGGCCCGAGGGCAACCTGCTCGACGTCACGGAGCATCACGCGCACCGCATCCGCGTGCCCCATCCGATCCTGACCAACGCCGAGGTCGCCGCCCTGCGTCAGCTCGATCATCGCGACTACCGCGGGCGCGAGATCGACATCACCTGGCCGCGCGCCAAGGGCGCCGCCGGCATCGACGCGTCGCTTCGGCGCATCTCGCGTGACGCGGAAACGGCCGTGGACGAAGGCGTCAGCGTGCTCGTGCTCAGCGATCGCGAAGCCGGTCCCGATCGCGTGCCCATCAGCGCGCTCCTGGCCGTGGGCGCCGTGCATCAACACCTCGTGCGCGCCAAGAAGCGCACGCGCGTGGGCCTGGTGGTCGAGACGGGCGAGGCGCGCGAAGTGCACCACTTCTGCCTGCTCGTGGGCTACGGCGCGGACGCCATCAACCCCTACCTCGCCTTCGACGCGCTCTGGCAGGCGCGTCGCGAAGGTCGCTTCGATCCCGCGCTCTTCGGCGACGACCAGAGCGTGCTGACCGCGTATCGCAAGGGCGTGGGCAAGGGCATGCTGAAGGTGCTGGCGAAGATGGGCATCTCGACGCTGCAGTCCTACAAGGGCGCGCAGATCTTCGAGGCCATCGGGCTCGGTCCCTCCGTCATCGATCAATGCTTCACGGGCACGCCGAGTCGCATCGGCGGCGTGGGCTTCGACGTGCTCGCCGATCAGATCGTGCGTCGACACGAGCTCGGCTGGCCCAGCCGCGAGCCGCGTCCCATCTCCGTGCTGACCAGCGACGGGCAGCATCATTATCGCGTCGCCGGCGAGAAGCACGCCTACAGCCCTGCGGCGATTCGTCACCTGCAGCAAGCGACGCGCACGGACGACCCGGAGGCCTACGAGCGCTTCGCCAGCGAGGTCGATCGGAGCGAGCGCACGCGCACGACCCTACGCGGCCTGCTGCGTTTCAAGCACACCACGCCCATCCCGATCGAAGAGGTGGAGCCGGCCAGCGTCATCGCGCGGCGCTTCGTCACAGGCGCCATGAGCTTCGGCTCCATCAGCGAGGAGGCGCACACCTCGCTGGCGCAGGCCATGAATCAGATCGGTGGACGCTCCAACACGGGTGAAGGGGGCGAGGACGCCTCGCGCTATCGCCCCATGCCCGACGGCTCGCCGAACCCGCGGCGCTCCGCCATCAAACAGATCGCCTCGGGGCGCTTCGGCGTCAGCATCGACTACCTGGTCAACGCGGACGAGATTCAGATCAAGATGGCGCAGGGCGCCAAGCCCGGTGAAGGCGGCGAGCTGCCCGGACGCAAGGTGGGCGCCCAGATCGCAGCCATTCGCAACTCCACGCCCGGCGTCGGCTTGATCAGCCCTCCGCCTCATCACGACATCTACTCGATCGAGGATCTGAAGCAGCTCGTCTTCGATCTGAAGAACGCCAACCCCGGCGCCATCGTCAGCGTGAAGCTCGTGAGCGAGGTCGGCGTCGGCACCGTGGCCGCGGGCGTGGCCAAGGCCCACGCGGATCTCATCCTCATCAGCGGTCACGACGGCGGCACGGGCGCGTCTCCGCGCACCAGCATCAAGCACGCCGGCATGCCCTGGGAGCTCGGCCTGGCCGAGGCGCATCAGACGCTGGTCATGAACGATCTCCGGAGCCGCGTCGTGTTGCAGACCGATGGTCAGCTCAAGACCGGGCGCGACGTGGTGATCGCCGCTCTGCTGGGCGCCGAGGAATTCGGCTTCGCCACCGCGCCTTTGATCAGCCTCGGCTGCGTGATGATGCGCAAATGCCACCTCGACACCTGCCCCGTGGGCATCGCGACGCAGGATCCCGAGCTGCGCAAGCGCTTCGCAGGCAAGCCCGAGAACGTCGTGCGCTACCTGATGCACGTGGCCGAGCACGCGCGACGCGTCATGGCGCAGCTCGGCTTCGCCACCGTCGACGAGATGATCGGTCGCTCCGAGCTGCTCGAGATGGATCCCACCATCCTGCTGGCCAAGGATCGCGGCATCGATCTGCGCGCCATGCTCACCCCGGCCGTGCCCGCGCCGGGCGTCGATACCCGGCACACGCGCGCGCAGGATCACGGCCTCGACATGGCCTTCGACCGTCGCCTGATCGAGCTCGCGGAGCCGGCGCTCACCTCGCGCGCTCCCGTGCGCGCCGATCTGCGCGTCACCAACACGGACCGAGCCGTGGGCACGATGCTCAGCCACGAGGTGGCGAAGCGTCACGCCGAAGCGCCGCTGCCCGATGGCACGATTCATTTCACGCTCCACGGCACGGCCGGTCAGAGCCTGGGCGCCTGGCTCGCGCCGGGCATCACCCTCGAGCTCGAAGGCGACGCCAACGACTACGTCGGCAAGGGCCTGTCCGGCGGTCGCATCGTGCTCTACCCGCCCAAGGCGAGCACCTTCGTGCCCACGGACAACGTCCTGCTCGGCAACGTCGCGCTCTATGGCGCCATCCGCGGCGAGGCTTACCTGCGCGGTCGCGCGGCCGAGCGCTTCGCCGTGCGCAACTCCGGCGCCGACGTCGTGGTCGAGGGCATCGGTAATCACGGCTGCGAGTACATGACGGGCGGGCGCGTGGTCATCCTCGGGCGTGTGGGCAGCAACTTCGGCGCCGGGATGAGCGGCGGCCTGGCCTACCTGCTGCGCAGCGAAGCGGACGAGGGTGGGCTGCGCTCGGCCTTGACGCGCGACTCCCTCGCCATCGAGGACGTGAGCCCGGGCGACGAGGACGCGGCCGGGCTGCGCGAGCTCTTGGTGCGACACGCCAACCTGACCGGGTCCGCCGTGGCGCAAGAGCTCCTCGCTGACTTCCACGCCGCGTGTTCGCGCTTCCTGCGCGTCGTGCCTCTCGAGTATCGCCAAGCTCTGAAGCGGGCAGAGGGGCAGGCTGCGTGATGAGTATCCAGGCCAAGAAGACCCGGTCGCTTCTAGGAGCGGGAACCGATGGGTGATCCTCGAGGATTCCTGAAGCTGGGGCGCGAGCGACCGACACGTCGGCCGGCGCTGGAGCGCCTGAACGACTTCGACGAGCTCGGCTCCGCGGCTTCGGGCGAGCCGCTGCGTGAACAGGCGAGCCGCTGCATGGACTGCGGCGTGCCCTTCTGCCAATCGGATACGGGCTGCCCCCTCGGCAACCGCATCCCCGAGTGGAACGACCTCGTCTACCAAGGGCGCGATCGCGAGGCCTTGGCGCGCCTACACGACACCAACAACTTCCCCGAGATCACCGGACGCGTCTGCCCCGCGCCCTGCGAAGGCGCGTGTACCGTGGCCCTCGACGGCGCGGCCGTGACCATCGAGGAGGTCGAGCGCGCGCTCGGCGATCAAGGCTTCGACGAGGGCTGGACGGTGCCGCGTCCCGCGCAGCACCAGACGGGTATGCGCGTCGCCATCGTGGGCTCCGGTCCCGCCGGTCTCGCCGCCGCGCAACAGCTCGCGCGCGCCGGGCACGAGGTCACGGTGTACGAGCGCGCCGATCGCGCGGGCGGCCTGATGGTCTACGGCATCCCCAACATGAAGCTCGACAAGCAGGTGCTGAGGCGAAGGCTCTCGCAGCTCGAGGACGAGGGCGTGCAGTTCGTGCTCGGCTGCGAAGTGGGCAAGGACATCTCGGCGGACGAGCTACGCGCGCAGCATCACGCCGTGCTCCTGGCCACCGGCTCGACGGTCGCACGCGATCTCGATCTGCCTGGACGCGACCTCGACGGCATCCACCTCGCGATGGACTACCTCACGGCCAGCACCAAGGCGTTGCTCGACGAGACGCCGGCGCCCGCGGCCCTCGACGCCAAGGGCAAGCGCGTCGTCGTCATCGGTGGCGGCGACACGGGCACCGATTGCATCGGCACGGCGCTGCGTCAGGGCGCGACCTCCGTCGTGAACCTCGAGCTGATGCCCAGGCCGCCCGACGCGCGCGCCGAGAACAACCCCTGGCCCGAGTGGCCGCGCATCTTCCGCGTCGACTACGGACACGAAGAAGCCATCGCCAAGTTCGGCCAGGACCCGCGCAGCTTCGGCGTCTCGACCCTGCGCTTCATGCCGGGCGAGCCCGGGCACGTCGGCGCCATCGAGCTCTGCGACGTGGCCAGCCCCGCCGAACGCTTCGCGCCCATCGCCGGCAGCGAACGCACGATCGAAGCCGACCTCGTCTTCCTCGCCATGGGCTTCGTCGGCGCCGAGGCGAAGCTGGCCGAGGTCTTCGGTCTCGAGCCCGACCCCCGCGGGCGCCTGCGCGGCTCCCCCACCCGCTTCGCCACCGCCGTCCCCGGCGTCTACGCCGCCGGCGATTGTCGGCGCGGACAGAGCCTCGTCGTGTGGGCCATCGCCGAAGGCCGCACCGCCGCCCGCGTGATCGACGAACAGCTCATGGGCGAGACCGAGCTCAGCGCACCGAAGGAGTGAAGGGGGGAGCGCCGTAGGGGACGAGGCTTGCCCGGTCCGCGTGCGGTGCGTGACGTCAACGTCCACGCGTCGCTGCATACGCGCCCGCGAAGTCGTCGGACACGGGTCGTCGACAGCCGCCCGCGAGGGTCGCTCTACGGGGGACGGCGGCCTTGCACGTGCGAGCGCCGGTGGTCGTCCATCCGATATCGCTCAGCGGAGTTCCCACCACGGGAACAATTCGATTGTTCCCGCCATGGGAACATGCTAGCTTGAGTGTGTGCGGATCTTCAACCGCCGGACGTTGCGGGACGCGTGCGCGAAGCATCGGCCCGCGGCGGAAGCTCTCAGGGCGTGGTGGGCAGAAGCCGAGAAGGCGAGCTGGGCCTCCATGGCGGACGTTCGCGCACACTTCCCGACCGCGGATCGAGTAGCTGATCGCATCATCTTCAACATCAAAGGCAACAAGTACCGGCTCGTGGTCGCCTACGATGTTCCTCGGCACAGCCTCTTCATCAAGTTCGTCGGCACGCACGCCGAATACGACAGAATCGACGTCGCGAAAGTGAGCCCATCATGAAGGTCAACATCATCCGGACCGAAGACGACCACGAGAAGGCTCTCGCGCGTATGGAGAAGCTCTGGGGCTCGCCGAGCGGAACGCCCAAGGGAGACGAGCTCGAGCTTCTGATGCTGGTGGTGGAGGCGTACGAAGAGGCGAACTACCCCATCCCGCCGCCGGACCCCATCGAGGCCATTCGCTTCCGCATGGAGCAGCAGGGGCTCAAGCCGTCGGGGCTGGCAGAACAGCTCGGGCTGACCCGTGCACGCATGAGCGAGATCTTGAACAGGAAGCGTGCCCTCACGCTGGATCAAGTCCGAAGGCTCCACGACTTCGGCGTGCCCGCGGAGGTGCTGGTGCGCGAGTACGACCTGGTCTCGTAGCGTGTGCAGGGCGGCGCGGTGTCTCGTGCGACGAGCGCAGGCATGGAGACAAGGAAGGCCTGACTCACGGTCATCCGCCTGAACGCTTGCGCGCGGCTCATACCCGACGCTGCTTCAGCATGTCGTCGCAGTTGGCGTAGCCGAGCGCCTTGCAGAGAGCGCGCGACGAGAGCTGATTGAGGGCGACGCCGATTTCGTAGAAGTCGTTGGCGACGCGCGCACGGCGCTGGGCGATGTCGCGAATGAACGCCTCCGCGACGCCGGACACCGGCTTCGCTTCACGTGTCTACCCGGTCGTGGTCGATTCTCGATTCGGCGTCGGCGACGTGCTCGGCACGAGCTGCACAACCGGCTTCGACCGGCGATGGGAGACTGCGACGCCCCGGAGCACTGCACTGGCGTCACGCCCGCGTGCCCGGCCAACGCTTACGCCGGTCCGGACGTCGTATGCCGGCCGGCGGCGGGTCCATGCGACGTCGACGAGACCTGCTCCGGCACGTCCACGGACTGCCCAGCCGATGTGCTCGCGGGTACGGATGTCGTCTGCCGAGAAGCCGCGGGTGCATGCGACGTCGCGGAGTACTGCAGCGGCGGGGTGGACTGTCCAGGCGACGTCCTGATGACTGACGGAGCGGTCTGCGGACCGGCCGCGACATGCAGCGATCTCACCTGCCGAAGCGGCGCGCGCGTGGAGGTGCCCCGGTCGTGCGCGCCCGGAGAGACGTGTGACCCCGTGAACGGCTGCACGCCGCCGCGTCGTAGCGGATGCGGATGCGCGGTGCAGGGCGGGGACACGAACGCGCCTGCCTGGGCTCTCGCGCCCTGCGCAGGGCTCGCGTGGCGTCGACGCCGCAAGGCCACGGCGTAGCTCGAGCGCCGAGCGACTGCGATGTCACGGTAGCTGCTCGAGATGGTAGGTTCGCTGCATGGAACACTTCGACGTTCTGATCGTCGGCGCGGGCCTCTCGGGCATCGGCGCGGCCTACCATTTGCAGGAGCGCTGTCCGTACAAGAGCTACGCGATCCTCGAGGGGCGAGACGACCTCGGCGGGACGTGGTCTCTGTTTCGCTATCCGGGCGTCCGCTCCGACTCCGACATGCACACGCTGGGCTACTCGTTCAAACCCTGGACGGGCGACAACGCGGTCGCGGACGGGGACGCGATTTTGGCCTACGTGCGCGAGACGGCGGAGGAGTTCGGCATCACGAGCAAGATCCACTTCGGCACACGCGTCGAGAGCGCGAGCTTCTCGACCGGCGAAGCGCGCTGGCTCGTGCGCACGACGCGTGAGGGCGAGCCCGTGGAGTACAGCTGCAACTTCCTCTTCGTCTGCGCCGGCTACTACGACTACGAGCAGGGCTACACGCCCGGCTTCGAGGGCATGGATGACTTCGAGGGACGCATCGTGCATCCGCAGAAGTGGACAGATGACATCGACTACGCGGGCAAGCGCGTGATCGTGATCGGAAGCGGTGCGACGGCGATGACGCTGGTGCCCGTGCTGGCCAAGAAGGCAGCGCACGTGACCATGCTGCAGCGCTCGCCGACCTATGTCTTCGCCTGGCCGCGCAAGGACGTGGTGGCCAACTGGCTGCGCGCGCGTCTCGAGCCGATGACGGCCTACCGCGTCACGCGCTTCAAGAACGTGATGATGGGCATGGCGATGTACGGCCTGTCGCGGCGCTTCCCCAAGAAGGCGCGCTCGTTCTTCGTGGGCCGGGTGCAAGACGCGCTCGGCAGCGACTTCGACGTGAAGACGAACTGGAGCCCGCGCTACGACCCATGGGATGAGCGCCTGTGCCTGGTCGCCGATGGAGACCTCTTCGACGCCATGAAGGCGGGCAGCGTCGACGTGGTGACCGAGCACATCGCGCGCTTCACCAAGACCGGGATCGAGCTGAAGTCGGGCCAGAAGCTCGACGCGGATCTCGTGGTCACGGCCACGGGCCTGCGGCTGAAGTTCCTGGGCGGCATGAAGCTCGACGTGGACGGTGTGGTGCCCGACGCGGCCTCGAGCATGGCCTACCGCGGCTCGATGTTCAGCGACGTGCCCAACCTCGCCATGTCCATCGGCTACATCAACGCCTCGTGGACGCTGAAGTGCGATCTGATCGCCGAGTACGGCTGCCGCCTGATCAACCACATGGACGCGCACGGCTACAAGACCTGCACGCCGCGGCTGGACGATCCGGACATGCCGCGGGAGCCGCTGCTCGATCTGCGCGCCGGCTACGTACAGCGCAGCATGAAGGACTTCCCCAAGGGCGGGACGCGCGTGCCCTGGAAGCTGCACCAGAACTACATCCGCGACATCCTCACCATGCGCCAAAGGCCAGTCGACGACGGCGTGATGCAGTTTCGGTAGCGGCTGGCGCGATGCGCGCGAGCCCCTCTTGACCGGCCTCGAGAGTGGTTATGATGGGCGGTCATGACGTCGCCCATCCTCGAGCTCGTGCGTCTCGGTCCGCCTCCGTGGCCGACGCTCGATCCTTTCCTCTTCTGCGTGCACCACCTGGATCGCTACCCGGCGGGTAATGACGAGCTCGGCCCCGATGCGTCACTCGCGGGTCGGAACATCGGCATGGACTTCGAGGGCATCGACGGCTGGCGCATGTACCACGGCGACGTCATCCCCGGCTTCCCGCGTCACCCGCACCGCGGCTTCGAGACGGTGACCCTCGCGCGGCGCGGCTTCATCGATCACTCGGACTCCCTGGGCGCCACCGCGCGCTTCGGTCAGGGCGACGCGCAATGGATGACGGCCGGTCAGGGCATCGTGCACTGCGAGATGTTCCCGCTCTTGAATTCCGAGGTGCCCAACACGGCCGAGCTCTTCCAGATCTGGTTGAACCTGCCCGCCGAAGACAAGCTGGCGGAGCCGCACTTCGCCATGTTCTGGTCGCAGAAGATCCCGCGCGTCGCGCACGTCGATGACGCCGGCAAGCGCACGGAAGTCGTCACCGTCGCGGGCTCCCTCGCCGGGGAGAAGCCGCCCTCGCCGCCGCCGAGCTCCTGGGCGTCGCGGCCCGAGGCCGAGGTCGCCATCTGGACCATTCGCATGGAAGCCGGCGCCAAGTGGACGCTGCCCGCCGCGGGTAAGGGTCTGAACCGCGCGCTCTACTTCTTCGACGGGGAGACGCTGACGGTCGCGGGTCAAGAGCTGCCGGTGGGCGTGCGCGCGCAGGTGAAGTCCGATGCGTCCCTCGAGCTCGTGTGCGGCGACGAGGCCTGCGAGATCCTGCTGCTGCAAGGTCGACCCATCGACGAGGCCGTGGCGCACTACGGCCCCTTCGTGATGAACACCAACGAGGAGCTGCGTCAGGCCATGCGCGACTACCAGCGCACGGAGTTCGGAGGCTGGCCCTGGTCCAGCGACGGCCCCGTGCACGAACGGGGCGCAGGCCGCTTTGCCATCCACGCCGGTGGGGAGCGCGAGCGCCCCGAGGACGCCGCGGATCAGTAGGGCAGCACCGACTCGATGCGCGCGCGCACGAGGTCGATGAGCTCGTCGCGCTCTTCGGGTGCGTACTCCGACGCTTCCACGGGCTCGTGAAAGGTGACGTGCGCGGTCTGGCCGTGGCGCACCTTGAAGGCCTTGGAGGGCAAGATGTCGCGTGTGCCCACGATGCTCACCGGGAGGATCGGGCAACCGAGCTGGACCGCCATCATGAAGCCGCCCGCCTTGAAGGGGAGCAGGCGTCCGTCCTCGCTGCGCGTGCCCTCCGGCGCGATCCAGACGTGGATGCCCGAGGCCATGATCTCCTTGGCGCGCTCGAGGGCCGCCATGGCGCGCTCATGGTTTTTGCGATCGATGGGCACGAAGCCCGCCGCCTTCATGCCGCCGCCCATGATCGGCAGGCGGAACATCGCGTCCTTGGCGATCATGCGCAGCGAGTGCGGATAGGCGACGAAGAGGCCGAAGATGTCGTAGGCCGACTGATGATTGCTCATCAACAGGTAGGAGCGAGCGGGGTCGATGCGCTCGAGGCCATGCGCCAGGACGCGACCGTCCGCGAGCTTGAAAGCGTTGTGGGCCCAGGCCGAGAGCCGCGCGTCACAGGCCTCGCGCGTGAGGCGCCCGAGCGTCGCGTCGAGCAACGTCGGCGCGCAGATGCGGAAGGTCTCTGCGAGTTGCAGCGGCAAAACCAGCGTAGAAGGCGCCATCGGGCAGCCAGGATAGCAGCTCGTGCCCCAGATGCCGCTCGGAAGGCGACGTACGAACGTGGGGTGCATCGACGCGGTCGTGGTGGTCGGGGTCGCGCAAGCGCTGCCCCCCACATTCGAAACTGGAAGTACGCATCGATGGTGGACGTACGAACGTGGGTCGTGGTGGTCGGGGTCGCGCAAGCGCTGCCCCCCACATTCGAAACTGGAAGTACGCATCGGTGGTGGACGTACGCATCGATGGTGGACGTACGCATCGATGGTGGACGTACGAACGTGGGGTGCAGGACTTGTCCTGCACCGACGGCTCCTTGCTCGTCTGCGCTGCGATGGCAGCTTCTGGCCATGCGCCGTCTGTCCGTCATGCTGCTGTTCGCGCTCTCCGCTTGCGCTGGGCACAGCAGTCCGCCTGCTGCCGAACATGCGCCCGCTGTCGAACAGGCCGGCGGTGACGTCACGCAAGCGCAGGCGGCTGAAACCGACGACCCCCGCGATCCGTCGGCCGAAGCTTCGTGCGTGCCCACCCCGCCACTCGCCTGCGACGCCACGCCGCCCGATCCGGGCGTGACCGTGCCCTGGCGCCATCAGGTCGCCACTCGCCTCGCGGTGAACATGGGCGCTGCGCGTCATCGAGGGCGCGACCTCTTCTTGCGCGAGGGCGCCGAACAATGGGCCCTGGCCAAGTTCGCCTACGGCTCGACGGACAAGGACCTCCAGGACGAGCAGGTTCGCATCTGGCTCGAGCGTGACTGCGCTGGCGCGTGGGAGTCGCTCGGCAGCGCACTCACCAGTGACGACGGCGATCACGAAGAGGTCCATGGCGTCTCGGATTCGGGCGGCTGGGTCTTCTTTCGCATCCCCGGCGCCGCGCACCTGGGCATCGGTCGCCATCGCATCCACTTCGTCGTCGCGGGCGACCTGAGCTCGGCCGGCCAGTGGATCGAGGTGCTGCCCGCCGCCGCGCGCGTGGTCGTGACCGACGTCGACGGCACGCTGACCGAGGCCGAGAGCGCCGAGTTCATGCGCATCTTCCACGGCCGCTCGCCCCAGGCCGACGAGGGCGCTGCCGACGTGCTCTGGGCGCTCGCGCACCGCGGCTACCGCATCTTCTACCTGACCGCGCGACCCGAGTGGCTCGCCACGCGTACGCACGAGTGGATCGTCGAGCGCGGCTTACCGCCCGGCCTTGTCCACACCACGCTCACCTTTCGGGGTGCGACCGGCGCCGCCGCCCAGAGCTTCAAGGCGGCCGAGCTGCACGCCCTGACGTCGAGCTTCGATCAGCCGCCCGACTGGGCCTTCGGCAACATGCCCTCCGACGCAGGGGCCTATGCCGGCGCCGGCATCCCCGCGGCGCACCGCCTCTTCTATCGCCTGAGCGGCGACGCGCGTGGCGGCGTGATCGTCGACGACTACCGCGCGCTCGTGCCCGACGCCGTGGCCTCGCCGGTCGCCTGCCCGTGACGCCTCAGCGCATCCAGCCCTTGCGCCAGAAGTAGAAGAGCTGACCGAAGGCGACCGCGGCCATCAACGCGAGCGCGAAGGGGTAGCCGAAGTACCAGTTCAGCTCGGGCATGTTGAAGGGCGACTGGGCCGAATTGAAGTTCATGCCGTAGACGCCGGAGACGAAGCTCAGCGGGATGAAGATGGTCGCGATCACCGTCAGCACCTTCATGGCGGAGTTCAGCTCCTGACTGGAGACGGCGAGGTGAACCGACATCAGGTTCGTGCCGAAGGTGCGCCAGGAGTCGATGGAGTCGAGCATCTGCGTGGCGTGGTCGTGACAGTCGCGGAAGTACACGCGGGTGTCCTCCTTGACGATGGGAACGCCGTCACCCTGCAGCTGGAGCAGGGTGTCCCTCAGCGGCGCCGTGATGCGCCGGAGCGCATCCAGATCGTGGTTGATGTCGAGCAGCCTCTCCACGACCTTCGGATCGCGACCGCGCATGATCTCCTCTTCCAGCACGCTGAGCTTGTCGCCGTAGACCTCCACGAGCGGCGTCAATTGGTCGAGCGCCGCGTCCAACAAGGCGTAGGCAAGATAGTCGGGACCCTGCGCGCGGATCTGACCGCGCGACTTCTCGATCCGTTCGCGCACCGGGTCGAAGCAATCGCCCGGCTGCTCCTGAAACGTCACCACGAAGCCCTCGCCCAGGAACATGCTGAGCTGCTCCGTCTCCAGGCCTTCGCCGATGGTGTCCATGCGCGCGACGATGAAGAGGTAGTCGTCGTACTGTTCCATCTTCGGTCGCTGGACCACGTGCATCACGTCCTCGAGTGCCAGCGCGTGCAGGTCGAAGCAGCGGCCGACCTCCTGCACCACGTCCACATCCCCGACGCCCACGACGTTCACCCAGAGCACGTCGTGCTTGCCGCGTAGCTCGCTCAGCTCGTGCGCCTCGACGTCACGCCTCTCCATCAGGTCGGGGCCATAGGCCACGATCCCGATGGTGGCCTGCGGTGCCTCCGGATCGCTGAGCAACGTACCGGGCGGAGCGCCCTTGTGACGCTTGCCCATCGGACTCGCCGCGCCACGTCGAGACGTATGCTGCCGACCCCGCTTCGAACGTCGGTCCCCATTGCTGGATTTGTTGTGCTTAGCCACTGCGCGCTCCTGATCCGGGTTGCCCTGGCGGCAGCCTATCCGAGATGCATGCGCCGGTAATCCAGCCCTGTGGCGCGGCGCGATCCCCTCTCGCCGTGGGGGGTCCGCGCTCGCGCGTCGTCGCGACCGATTTCGCCGTGGGGGGTCAGCGCTCGCGCGTCGTCGCGACCGATTTCGCCGTGGGGGGTCCGCGCTCGCGCGACCCCGAGGTCGGTGGGTCAGTCGACGTGCGCAATGCGCCGGTGCAGGACAAGTCCTGCACCCCACGAACGAAGTGGAGTGCGCTCGCTCGCGCGTCGGCGCGATCCCCTCTCGCCGTGGGGGGTCCGCGCTCGCGCGTCGTCGCGACCGATTTCGCCGTGGGGGGTCCGCGCTCGCGCGACCCCGACGTCGGTGGGTCAGTCGACGTGCGCAATGCGCCCGGTGCAGGACAAGTCCTGCAGCCCACGAACGAAGTGGAGTGCGCTCGCTCGCGCGTCGTCGCGACCGATTTCGCCGTGGGGGGTCAGCGCTCGCGCGTCGTCGCGACCGATTTCGCCGTGGGGGGTCAGCGCTCGCGCGTCGTCGCGACCGATTTCGCCGTGGGG